>ENA-ORVG01003350-ORVG01003350.1-human-gut-metagenome-genome-assembly--contig:-NODE-3350-length-12820-cov-3.784646_pt1 | contig 12820 bp, 8 predicted proteins | sample MGYA00242091_ERZ509233 | MGnify/ENA primary metagenome ERZ509233 (study PRJEB26280, sample SAMEA2338840) | human gut metagenome | biome: human gut; feature: human-associated habitat; material: faeces... | reverse complement strand
TGCCGATTGCAGCGATTCAACATCGTCTAAATCAATTTCATCAAATTCTTTGATTTCTTGATCTGCCTGATCTGCTTTTTCTTGCCGTTTTTCATCAATCCCTACTTCAACAGCTGTAAAATCGCCTTCTGTTTTTTCAGCGATTTGTGGCGTATCTGAAGAAATCAGCTGTTCTTTGTCTGATTTGTCTGCCACCACGTATAACAACCCATCTGCACCTTGTACGACAGCTGATTCTTCAGCTTGATTAAGCACCTGGTCAGATACCTTCGTTTTTTCTTGATCTTCTTCAGGCGGCGTAGTCGATTCAATAGCAATCACACTGTGAATATTGCCGATTGTTATTAGGAAAACAAAAGATAAGATAAGTGTTAAAAAGAAAAATTTCTTTGCCTTAAAACTTCTCATTTATGATTTACACATCCTTTCTAAAAATTATTTCAATTATTCGGTGGAGAACGATTACTCAATAAATCATCCCTCAAATAGTAAATAAGCATTTTCTTTGTAATTCATATTTTTTTACTTATAATTAATAAGGACATAATAGTTTGTTTGATCTTTCTAGCGGAAACTAGGGAGATCTTTTTTTGTGCTCATCGATTACAGTTTCTATGATTTGATATTAAAGCAGAATAAAGCCAGCAATTTTGAAATCAATTGCTAACTATGTTCACTCTTATTAACATTTTTTAATTAGACTTATTTATCGGTTATCAAGTTATAAATAATTATCAAGTTATTTTTTATTTGACTAAGCATTTTAATGTGAGATAATTTTTAAAGAAAGGGGGTTATCATGAATTATCACATTACCAATATTAGATATCTCAGAATTGCTCAATTATCATTGCTTATCTACTATGTTTACTTAGTATTCAAAGGTAATTTAATACAGGGATTACCATTACTTATAATCAATGGGCTTTTAGACTACGTATATCCACCAAGTTATGCAAGACAATCATTTTGGAATCCTTACAAAATTAAAACTATTTTTCTTAAGAAAAATAATTTAGTTGCTGAAAGGGTAATGGAATTTACTCTAATACTCTCTTTAGGTGTTTTATTATATTTTATTTTTTAAACTACTTTACCAAAGGAGAATTTTATATGAAAAATAAAAAATTATATGAAAGCAGAATCTCTGGAACAGGCTTATGAGTTGAACCAGAAGCGGACTGCCTGTGTGCTTGGCGGCATGGTGTGGTTGAAAATGGGTAACCGTATTGTAACCACAGCCATTGATCTTTCCGGGCTTGGTCTGGATACCATCACAGAAACAGAAAGTGAATTTGTGATCGGCTGTATGACCCCATTGCGGGACCTGGAACTCCATCAGGGACTTCATACATATACGAAAGGTGCCATAAGAGAAAGCCTGCGCCATATTGTAGGCGTACAGTTCCGCAACTGCGCTACTGTAGGTGGAAGTATCTGGGGACGCTTTGGCTTTTCTGATGTACTCACCATGCTTCTGGCACTTGATACGGAGGTAGAACTTTTTAAAGGCGGCAGAGTCTGTCTTTCTGATTTTGTGAAAATGCCAAAAGACAGAGATATTCTGGTACGCATTATTATAAAGAAAACTCCGTTGAAGGTTGTCTATTTAAGCCAGCGTAATACCAAGACTGATTTCCCGGTACTGGCATGCTGTATCAGGCTGTCTGAGAATGGTGTGAGAGCAGTTTACGGCGCCCGTCCGGCGAAGGCATTTCTTCTGGAAGACGAAGAAGGTCTCCTTGCAGGCATGGAAACCATGTCTTCGGAAGAGAAGAAGACAGCGGTTCAGAAATTTGCAGACTATGCAGCCCGGAAGGTTCCTACCTTTGGAAACATGCGAGGCAGCGCAGAGTACAGAACCCTTCTTGTGAAGGTTCTCACAAGAAGAGCATTAGAAGCAGTGGGAGGTATGACAGATGAAAATTAATTTCTGGCTGAACGGAGCCAAAAAGGAAGCGGAAATCAGTCCTGACACCATGCTTCTGGAGTTTCTTCGAAGCCTTGGCTGCTACAGTGTAAAAAGAGGCTGTGAAACTGCCAACTGCGGTCTTTGCACTGTTTTGGTAAATGACAAACCAATGCTGTCCTGCAGTGTCCTTGCAGCACGTATTGACGGCAAAAAGGTCATCACTATGGAGGGACTTCAGGCAGAAGCAGAAGAATTTGGAACTTTTCTTGCCAATGAAGGTGCAGAGCAGTGCGGATTCTGTAATCCGGGATTTATCATGAATGTACTTGCGATGACAAAAGAACTGGAAGATCCGACTGAAGAAGAGATTAAGGAATATCTGGCCGGCAATCTTTGCCGCTGTTCCGGTTTTGTGGGACAGACCAGAAGTATCCTGAAATATCTGAAATATAAGAAGAACGAAAACAGCCAGGAGAAGGAGGTGCAGGCATGAGCTATGTAAATAAATCTTTGCAGAAAAAGGATGCCATGGCTCTGGTGACTGGAAAGCCAGTCTACACAGACGACCTGGCACCAAAGGACTGCCTGATCATCAAGATCTTAAGGAGTCCCTATGCCAATGCCTGGGTGGAAGAAATCAAGACGGACACAGCCATGAAGGTAGAAGGAATGGCACTGATCCTTACCTGGAAAGATGTTCCCAAGAGACGTTTCGCCTCTGCCGGACAGACCTATCCGGAGTTCAGTCCATATGACAGAATGATCCTGGATCAGCATCTTCGTTTCATAGGGGATGCAGTGGCAATTGTGGCAGGAGAAACAGAAGCTGCCGTAGACCTTGCCATGAAGCGCATTAAAGTGAAATACCGCGTGGAACCTCCGGTTCTGGATATGCATACAGCAAAGGATAATCCGGTTCTGGTTCACCCGGAAGAAGACTGGGAATCCAAGTTCCCGGTTGGTGCAGATAACAAGCGGAACCTTGCAGCAAAAGGCCATGAGGAAATGGGAGATATTGACAAGGTTTTGTCAGAATGCAAATACACAGTAGATGAAGTTTATCACACAAAGGCCAATCAGCAGTGTATGATGGAGACCTTCCGCACATATTGTACCAAGGATTATTTCGGCAGGCTGAATGTGGTTTCCTCCACACAGGTACCGTTCCATCTTCGCCGAATCCTTGGAAATGCTCTTGGAATTCCATCCTCCAGGATCCGCGTGATCAAGCCTCGTATTGGCGGCGGCTTTGGAGCCAAGCAGACAGAGGTCTGCGAAATTTATCCGGCAATTGTTACCTGGATGACAGGACGTCCATCCAAAATCGTTTACAGCCGTTACGAATCCTTAATCTGCGCTTCTCCCCGTCATGAGATGGAAGTACATGTAAAAGTTGGCGCAGATGAGAAGGGAATCGTAAAAGGAATTAAAGTAGAGGCGCTTTCCAATGCTGGTGCATACGGAGATCACAGTCCTACAACCATCGGACTTACAGGTCATAAGGCAATTGCCCTGTACCGGAATCTGGAAGCCTATGCTTTTGACTATGAGGTTGTTTATACCAACGTGCAGGCATCCGGCGCATACCGTGGATATGGTGCTACACAGGGAATTTATGCAGTGGAATCCGCTGTCAATGAGCTGGCTCATAAGATGAATATGGATCCTGCAAGAATCCGTGAGTTGAATATGCCAATTGAAGGCGAGCCAATGTATGACTATGATGGAAACCTGACTCATACAGCAAGCTGTACGATGGATCGCTGCCTTGCCCGTGCCAAGGAGATGATCGGCTGGGATGAGAAATATCCATGCCGTGATATGGGAAATGGAAAAGTCCGCGGCGTAGGTCTTGCCATGGCGATGCAGGGCTCCTCTATTGCCAATGTAGACGTGGGAGGCGCAACCCTGAAGCTGAATGAGGACGCATCCTATACACTTTCCCTTGGATGTGCAGATATGGGTACAGGCTGTGATACCATTCTTTCCCAGATGGCAGCCGACTGTCTGGAAACAGAATTTGAGAATATTGTTGCATTTGGTGTGGATACGGATGTTTCTCCATATGACTCCGGTTCTTATGCATCTGCCACTACTTACGCTACAGGCAATGCAGTTATTAACGCCTGCAATGAGCTGAAAAAGAGGATTATCCGGCTGGGTGCTGAAATGCTGGGTGTAAGTCCTGAGGAAGCAGACTTTGATGGAAAGAAAGTCTACGCAGGGGAAAAAGAGGTCAGTCTTCAGGAGGTTGCTTATAAGGGAACCTGCGGAAATACCCTGGAAATGCAGGTGACTGCCTCCTATTCTTCCCAGATTTCTCCGCCGCCTTATATGGTTGGGGCAGCAGAGGTTGAAATAGACAAAGAGACAGGAAATATTGACCTGATCGATTATGTGGCAGTTGTAGATTGCGGAACTCCTATTAACCCCAATCTTGCCCGTGTGCAGACAGAGGGCGGTGTTGCCCAGGGAATCGGTATGGCACTTATGGAGAATGTACAGTATTCCAAAGAAGGTAAGATTCGTGAGAATTCTTTCATGCAGTACAAAATCCCAAGCCGTGAGGATATTGGAAATATCCGGGTTGAGTTTGAGAGCAGCTATGAAAAGAGCGGTCCTTTTGGCGCCAAGTCCATCGGTGAGCTGGTAATCGATACCCCTTGTCCTGCAATTGCAGATGCGGTTTACAATGCTTCCGGTGTCCGGGTAAGAGAGCTGCCGATCACATCGGAGAAGGTTGCCATGGGAATTCTGAAAAAAGAACTGGAGAAATAATATATGGGATTTATTTTTAAGGGGATACTGGCAGTGATCTGGCTGCTGGTGGTTCCCTGCCTGGCAGGGGGATTCTATTTCCGCAGGGAAAAAAGAACCTGCAGTGAATATCTTCTGGCCGGTTATACACTGTTGTTTGCCATTACAGAGCTGCTTTCCCTTACCATGATTTTTACAAAGCAGCCACTTCATGTGCTGACCGTTACATATGGCGTGGTAGCTGGTGTACTAGCATTTCTGGGTGCCCGGAGTTTTTATAAGAAAAGGCAGAAGAATGGAATTTCCCCGGAGCTTGTGGTGGCAGGAATTCTGATTCTGATCCAGCTTGTCGTTGTGGTGCTTTATGCCCATATGGATGAAGATGATGCTTTTTATGTAGGAACAGCCACTACCGCGGTGGAAACCGATACCCTTTATGCATATAACCCATACACCGGGGCCGCTTACAATGTATTGCCAAGCCGTTACATTCTTTCCCCGTTTCCTGCATTTCTTGCCGTGACCAGCCGGTTATGCGGAGGACTTCATCCAGCCATTGTGGCACATACTGTTTTTCCGGCGGTATTTGTTTTTCTGGCATATGTGGTGCTTTTTCAGTACAGCCGCATATTCTTCCGGGGAAAGGCAGGAGAACAGGGGATTTTTATGATCCTTTGTGCCGTGATCCTGTGGTTTTGCGGATATTCGGTATACAATTCAGAAATTTTTACAATGGGCAGGATCTGGCAGGGAAAAGCTGTGCTGGCAGGGGTATTTTTACCATTTTTATTTCTGCTCTGTATGGAGATTTTTATGCAGGAAAAACCGGAATATCCATGGAGCCTGGCTTTTCTGGCAAATGGAGCCTGCTGTCTGTTTTCCTCAATGGGAATCATGCTTGCCCCTCTTCTGATGGGAGTATTTGCTCTGCTTAGTCTGGTGAAATTCAGAGACGGAAGAAGATTCTTAAAGAGTGTAGTCTGCTGTCTGCCATCCCTGATACTTGGCGTGGTATACATTCTGGTATTTTAGGAGGTGGAGAGATGAAACGAGCACTTTTGGCTTCACTGGATGCCTGGCAGAAATACTGGGGGAACGGATTTTATGTCTATTTACTGCTGGCTGCATGTTTGTATTTCCTGGTATTCGGAAGAAAAAAAGAACGATCCAGAATTTTATCCGGCTATATTGTAGTTTTTCTTGCTGTGTTTTTCTGTCCGGTGACTGCTTATATTATACAGAAATGTATAGGACGGTCGGTTTACTGGAGAGTATTATGGATTCTTCCGGCAGTGCCGCTTATAGCTTATGCAGGAACCTGCCTGATAAAAAAGGTGGGAGCTTCCAGACCACGGCAGTACATACTTCTGATTTTTATTGCGGCAGTGCTGGCTTTTTGCGGAACTGGCCTGAATAAAGATGGTTTTTACAAAAAGGTTCAGAATGTACAGAAGATCCCTGATGAGGTAGTAAGCATCTGCAATCTGATCAATGAGCAGAAGGAAGAAAATGAAGAGATTTACCTGGCAACGGATGACAAAATAGCTTCCTATGTGAGAGTTTATGATCCGTCTATCAAAATGCCTTACGGAAGAGGCGGTAAAGGAGCCTCTGGAAAAAAAGCTGCAAGATGGCTCCATAAACAGCTTGTGGCAGAAGTACCGGTGATCAAAAAGGTAGTAAAAAATGCAAAAAGACTGAAATGCAATTACCTGGTTTTTCCGGTTCCAAGCAAAAAGAAGCAGCTGTATATGGAAACAAAAGGGTTCTACCTGATTGGTCAGGTAAATGAGTACGGTATTTTCAAATATTATGAATAAAAGGGTTGCATTTACAGGGAAAAGCTGATACATTGAGTTTGTGAATAAACTGAATATGGGAAGTTATGATAGAGGCGCAGGCTTCATCAGTAATTTCAGCTGCAGAGACAGGTTGTGTGCAGATTATGGGCATACGCAGATACACGCTCTGGGTCGTATGGCGGACTGGTTGGAATGAAAGGGGAGACTGCCGAAGGATTTTTTCTCAGCCAGGAGAGAAGTTCTGGGCTGACGCAGAATATGCGGCAGACTGTCACTGTTGTGGAGCGCTATCTAAGGTATAGATCCTGTGAAGAATAAATGCCATGAATGTGTCCCCATAATGGGAGTACATTCATGGCTTTTTGCGTTAAAGAAGAGGAGGCTTTTAAGAAAACGCTCTGACCGGTTTGTGACTGGTCATCTGGTATTCAGGAAAAAAGAGGGAGGAAATCAATAATGAAGTACAATTGTAAAAAATTATCTGTTCTTTTTGCAGCTGTTATGATGTTTGTCCTGGCATGTCCGGCGACTGTTCTGGCAGCGGCAGAAGAGGAGGCTGGCACACCTGCTGTGTACGCTACTTTCTGGTCATTGATACCGCCAGTTGTGGCAATCGTTCTGGCATTGATCACAAAAGAGGTTTACAGTTCCCTGTTCCTTGGAATTTTAGTTGGAGCACTTTTGTACTCTGGCGGTAATTTTGAGGGAACGGTTAACCATATTTTTTCAGGCGGAATGATCAGTGTGTTATCATCCAGCAGTAACGTAGGTATTCTGGTGTTCCTGGTAATTCTTGGAACTATGGTCTGCCTGATGAACCGGGCTGGAGGATCAGCCGCTTTTGGCCGCTGGGCCGGCAAACACATCAAGACAAGAGTTGGGGCAGAACTGGCAACCATTTTGCTTGGAGTGCTGATTTTTATTGATGATTACTTCAACTGTCTGACGGTAGGCAGTGTTATGAGGCCGATTACAGATCAGCACAATGTATCCCGCGCAAAGCTGGCATATCTGATCGATGCCACAGCTGCGCCGGTATGTATCATTGCACCAATCTCATCCTGGGCAGCTGCTGTTAGCGGTTTTGTTCCGGGAGAGGATGGAATGTCTGTGTTTGTAAGAGCTATTCCCTATAACTATTATGCACTTCTTACGATTGTAATGATGGTATCCATGGTTTTGATGAAAGAAGAGTTTGGTGCTATGGGTGTGCATGAGTCCAATGCGTTAAAAGGGGATCTGTTTACCACAGCAGCTCGTCCTTATGCTTCAGGCGAAGGTGATGGACCGGTGAACCCAAGAGGAAAGGTTATGGATCTTCTGATCCCTATCATCTCTCTGGTTATCTGCTGTGTAATTGGTATGATCTATACTGGAGGGTTTTTCAGCGGTACAGATTTTGTAACTGCTTTTTCACAGAGTGATGCTTCTGTCGGACTGGTGCTTGGAAGCTTCTTCGGTCTGGTGATCACCATTCTTCTTTATATGGTGCGCAGAGTGCTGTCCTTCCGCGATTGTATGGCATGTATTCCGGAGGGCTTTAAGTCCATGGTACCGGCGATCCTGATCCTCACTTTTGCATGGACCTTAAAGAGTATGACGGACAGTCTGGGCGCTGCTGAGTTTGTTGCGGAAATGGTGAAGTCTTCAGCAGAAGGACTGGTAAATATGCTTCCGGCTATTATATTCCTGGTAGCCTGCTTCCTGGCATTTGCTACTGGTACTTCATGGGGAACCTTTGGTATTCTGATCCCGATTGTGGTTCATGTATTTGAAAACACACCGGGAGACTTGATGATCATTTCCATCTCTGCCTGTATGGCTGGTGCTGTTTGCGGTGACCATTGTTCTCCGATTTCGGATACGACTATTATGGCCTCCGCGGGAGCTCAGTGTGATCATGTAAATCATGTGTCAACCCAGCTGCCTTATGCCATTGTGGCAGCAGTGGTATCCTTTGTAACTTACATTTTCGCCGGCTTTATCCAGAGCCCGCTGTGCCTGATCATTGGTGTAGCACTGATGATGGGAGCTATGTGTGTTGTGAAAATGAAGTTCTCAGATCTGAAAACGGAATAAAGAAGGTTTTCTTATTGGAAAAATAAGAAAAAATGTGGAAGCCGGGATGGATTTTCCTGTGTAATGCCTGCGGCAGTGTGGAAGAATTTACAGTGTCTGCAGAGTATTGACGGGGAAATTGTCCTGGCTTTTTTGCATGCTTCTATCTTCTTTATTGGCTGCTTAATATTCGCTTTGGAGCGTGTGTGGAGAAGGTTTTTTGCAAGATGTGCATTACACTTTGCGGGAAAGCTTTTTTAAATGTGTTCTAGAGCTTGGGGCAAGGTTTGCCTTGCATATGCCCGGGAAAAACTATATAATGGAAAAATGGACGAAAAAATCAGAATCAACAAATACTTAAGCGAAGCGGGATTCTGTTCAAGACGTGAGGCTGACAGCCTGATCCGGAACGGACGGGTGACGGTGGAAGGTCATGTGGCAGAACCGGGAGAAAGGATTACAACAGATACAGTTGTATTTGTGGATGGTAAGCCTGTGAAAAAAGTAGAAAAAAAAGTTCTGCTTTTATTCCATAAGCCTCGTGGTGTAGTGTGCAGCACCAGAAAACAGCGCCAGGAGACCACAGTTACGGAGTATCTGAATTATCCAGTTCGAATTTATCCTATAGGACGCCTTGACAAGGAATCCGAAGGGCTTTTGCTTTTAACAAACCAGGGAGATCTGGTAAATAAGATCATGCGTGCGGGGAACTACCACGAGAAGGAATATCTGGTAACTGTAAATAAGCAAGTTGACAGTGACTTTGTGAAAAAAATGTCATCTGGAATTCCTATTCTGGATACCATTACCCGTCCGTGTTTTGTGGAAAAAACAGGGAGAAATTCTTTTCGGATTATTCTTACCCAGGGATTGAACCGGCAGATCCGCCGAATGTGTGAATATCTGGGATATCAGGTGCTTAGTCTGAAGCGCGTACGAATCATGGAACTGACAATAGATGGCTTGAAAGAGGGCGAGTACAGAGAAGCCACCCAGGAGGAGTGGAAGAAGCTGGAACGTGGAATTGCAGATTCCTCCCAGCTTCCCGCAGCCAGAAGGCAGGACAGTGTGCCTGTATTTTCCAAAAAACAGGGAAGAGACAGCATTCCCTTTTCTTCAATTCCAGAAGAAAAAAGGCAAAATAAGCCAGCTGCTTCCCGCACTATTTCAGAAAAAAGGCAGTCTGTTTCACAGAGGAAGTCTGCTTGCAGTAATTATAACAGTAAAACAGGAGGACATCATGGAAAATTCTCTACAGCGAATGAAAGAACTGGTAGAAAAGCTGGATCAGGCCGCGAAGGCATATTACCAGGAAGACAGGGAAATCATGAGCAATCAGGAGTACGACAGCCTGTACGACCAGCTGGAGCAGCTGGAAAAAGAAACCGGCACTGTACTCACAAATAGTCCTACTGTCCGCGTAGGATACGAGGCAGTTAATGAACTTCCGAAGGAAGAACATCCAAGCCCCATGCTATCCCTTGATAAGACAAAAGACAGGGAAGTGCTTCGTGGATTTATAGGAAATCACAAATGCCTTTTATCCTGGAAACTGGACGGCCTGACCATTGTTCTTACTTATGAGAACGGTGAGCTTGTGAAAGCGGTAACAAGGGGGAATGGAATTGTAGGTGAGGTTATTACCAACAATGCCAGAGTGTTTAAGAATATTCCTCTTCGCATCCCTTATAAAGGTCAGCTGGTGCTTCGGGGTGAAGCGATTATCACTTATTCTGAGTTTGAGCGGATCAACGAGACTATAGGTGATGCAGATGCCAAATATAAGAACCCGCGGAATCTTTGCAGTGGTTCCGTGCGTCAGCTGAATAACGAGATTACGGCGAAACGAAATGTGCGTTTTTATGCCTTTGCCCTGGTAAGTGCACAGGATGTGGATTTTTCTAATTCCAGGGAGCAGCAGTTTATCTGGCTGAAGAAACAGGGCTTTGAGGTGGTGGAATATAAGGTGGTTACCTCTGAAAGTCTGGATGAAGCCATGGATTATTTTTCCAAGACAATTGTAAACAACGATTTTCCATCAGACGGACTGGTTGTGACCTATGATGACATCGCCTATGGGGAGTCTTTGGGGAGTACTGCGAAATTTCCGCGAAATTCCTTTGCTTTTAAATGGGCGGATGAAATGCGGGAAACCAGGCTGGTGGATATGGAATGGAGTCCGTCAAGAACCGGACTGATTAATCCGGTTGCAATTTTTGAACCAGTGGAGCTGGAAGGTACTACAGTAAGCCGCGCCAGCGTGCACAATATCAGCATTGTGAAGGAACTGCAGCTTGGAATTGGAGATACCATTAAAGTGTACAAAGCCAATATGATCATTCCCCAGATTGCAGAGAATCTTACAAGAAGCGGCAATCTGGTAATTCCGGATAAATGTCCGGTGTGTGGTCAGGAGGCGCGTATCCGCAAGGAAAACGATGTGGAGACATTATACTGCATGAATCCGGACTGTGTTGCCAAGAAGATTAAGTCCTTCAGCCTTTTTACCAGCCGTGATGCCATGAATATTGACGGACTTTCAGAGGCAACTCTGGAGAAGTTTATTGCAATGGGATTTATTCATAATTTTGGTGATATTTTTGAAATTGGAAAATATAAAGATCAGATCGTAGAAATGGAAGGATTTGGTCAGAAGTCTTTTGATAATCTGATGGTGAGTCTGGAGAAAGCGAAAAAAACTACTCTTGCCAAGGTGATCTACAGTCTTGGGATTACAGGTATCGGTCTTGCAAATGCCAAGGTGATCTGTAAATATTTTGACGATGATATAGAGAAAATCCGCCATGCGGATGAAGAAGAGATCAGCGCGATTGAAGGAATCGGTCCGGTAATCGCCGGAAGTATGGCTGATTATTTTAAGAGCGCAGAGAATAATCAGAAGCTGGATCATCTGCTCAGTCATCTTCATCTGGTTCATGAGGAGACTTCAGCAGAACAGGTTTTTGCAGGGAAAACCTTTGTTATTACAGGCAGTGTGGAGCATTTTTCCAACCGGTCTGAAGCAAAGGAATTTATCGAAGCCCGCGGCGGTAAGGTGACCGGCTCTGTAACAAAGAAAACAGACTATCTGATTAATAACGATAAAACATCTGCTTCTTCCAAGAACAAGAAGGCTCAGGAACTGGGAATCCCGATTTTGTCGGAGGAGGATTTCCTGGAGCTGGCGGGGATTTAAAAGAAAATTTGGGTAATCTGTACGTTGTACTTTGCGGTATATTTTGCAGAATGCCTTTTGGTAATCTGTGTTTTTTGCTTACTTCGTTTACAGCAATACGCTTCGTGATGCGTAAAAAACATGTAATCTCATGATTTCGCAACAAGGTTCTCAGGTTTTCTGTGAACTTTGTTCACAAAAAAACACCTCGCGGAACGTTACCAGTGAACTGTATTGAATATATCTTTACAGAAGAGAAGAGCGGAAGGGCACAACGTTTTTCATAACTTGTTTGTGCCTTGAGCGAAGCGAAAGGAATGACAAAAAGTATGTATAATAGCAGGAGGAAATTGCAATGCCAATTAAAATACAAAGTGATCTCCCGGTAAAGGAGATTCTGGAAAAAGAAAATCTGTTTGTTATGGACGAAAACCGTGCTATGCACCAGGATATCCGTCCGATTTATATTCTGATTTTAAATTTAATGCCACTGAAAGAGGAAACCGAGCTTCAGCTTCTTCGCTCTCTTTCCAATACACCTCTGCAGGTTGACGTAAGTTTTATGGCGGTGGAGTCCCATCAGGCGAAAAATACTTCCAGGAGTCATCTGAACAAATTTTATCAGACTTTTTCTGAACTGAAAGATAAGAAGTTTGATGGAATGATCATTACAGGAGCACCGGTAGAGCAGATGGAGTTTGAAGAGGTTGATTACTGGGAGGAAGTTACCCAGATCATGGACTGGTCAGAGACTCATGTGACATCTACCATTTTCCTGTGCTGGGCTGCTCAGGCTGCGCTCTACCATTTCTATGGACTGAAGAAACGCAAGCTGGATAAGAAAATGTTTGGCCTTTTCTGGCACAAGGTAATGAACCGCAAAATTCCGCTGGTCAGAGGGTTCGATGATATATTTCTGGCACCTCATTCCCGACATACAGAAGTTCCTATTGAAGCTGTACACGCCTGCAAAGACCTTACTGTCCTTGCAGAATCCGACGAAGCAGGCCTTTTTCTTGCCATGGCAGAAGACGGTCGCAAGATTTTTGTAATGGGTCACCCGGAATACGACCGTGTCACCCTGGACGGCGAGTACAAACGCGATCTTGGCAAAGG
>ENA-ORVG01003346-ORVG01003346.1-human-gut-metagenome-genome-assembly--contig:-NODE-3346-length-12832-cov-2.767864_pt1 | contig 12832 bp, 6 predicted proteins | sample MGYA00242091_ERZ509233 | MGnify/ENA primary metagenome ERZ509233 (study PRJEB26280, sample SAMEA2338840) | human gut metagenome | biome: human gut; feature: human-associated habitat; material: faeces... | reverse complement strand
GTAGCCTGCAATCAGATTTTCACCCGGTTTCAAAGAGGCTACTACTTCTTCTGATAATTTTACTCGTTCGTTCTTTTTACAAGCATTGCCTGTATCCACTACCTTGATGCCGTTGATATAAATAATAGCATCATCGTCGTGAGAGAATTCAAGATATACATTTTTTCCTGTCAAGTCTTCCTGAATATCAGCTACCCGGCGTACCCAGATAAATTCTTCTCCCCATTGGGTCTTGGCTGTATGTTCATTTTCCATCGTTCCGAAGGCAGCTTCGCCTTCTTTCCATGCTTTATCATTGAATCCGGCATTCTGCCATCCGTCAGCAGGCTGTTGAGTGGTATACTTTCCTGTCCAGCTACCTTGTTCGGATGTCTTTACCAAAGGACGTAGTTCCAGTTCTTCCGTTCCCATGAAACGGTAGGTTTGTCCGTCTACTTTTGCAACACCAAGTAAAGAAAAATCCTTGCCTGTCCAATGTTTTACAGGACTGTCGTATAGATTGTCCGTAGTAGACCATGCACTGGTATAAGGATCGATCGTCACCAGCGGATATGCCGGAGCACGTAATTCATTCTTCTCGTGCTGTTCTACCTGGGTCTCACAGCTACAAAGTACGGAAGCTGTTCCCAGCAACAGCATCATCAGTTGTTGTTTCATAATTTAATTCACCTGTTTATTTAATCTATTTTACGCAAATTCCGTCGTTTTCTATTTATTTCTTAGCCGGAAACAAAAGCATCAATGCCGGTATACCGGAAGCAGAATAACTGTCAATTTCCGCACCTTCCGGCAACTTTTTATAGTATTCGCCTCCACATACATTCCGTGTCTTATCTCTGTTTGCCCAACCTATTTTGATGGTACGTTTCAGGAACGGGAGATATTGAGTTTGTCCGCAATCATACACCAACCATGCCATGTATTCCGCAAAGATAGCAGTATAGATACCCTGTTCAATACCACCTTCGAAAGGTAGCACTTTATGTTCTGCAGACATATCTTTCACTGTATAGTCTGCTGCCAGAATAGCATTGTCCAGATAACGTTTCTCTCCGGTCGCCTTATAAAGCAGTATGGAAGCTCCGATAAAGGTTGCCTGGTTGTATACATGTGCTTTCCATGCAGGATTGCCATTTCCATGACGGCTATCGGCAATCTTTCCTGTTGCTTTATCCAAGAGATTTTCCACTCCCCATTCATAGATTTCTTTACCTTTGGCAAGATATTGAGCTTTCGTCTGATAATCCGGCCGTTTGTCGGTCGATTCTTTTCTATTTTCAGGCACGTTATTGTAGAGGGTTAATGCTGCAACAACTGTCGGAAAGTTGATACATGCCATCTTTCCATCACCGAATTTATTCGGTTTCGGATTTTGAATGGGTTGCCATTGCCAGAACATACCTCCGTTTTCTTTGTCATACGAACCGGTATCACCGACTTTTTCCGAGCCATACCATACCCGTTTGAAACTGGCTTCCGAGAGTTTCAGATATTCATCCACTCCAAAAAGTTCGTAGCCGCGTGCCAGGCTGATCGTCCACCACATGATGTCATCGTAGATGAACCAGCCGGTATTTTCATTGTTATCATCAAAATCAAACTGACAATATTGCGCTTTGTTCCCTGCGAATATTTTCTCACAGAGTGTTTTATAATAACTTGTCTTCTTTCTGTCTTTCTGTGCCTTTGCCAGTTTATAGGCATTCATCGCCATATCCCAATAAATAGGCTGACACCAGATAGCCGCTGCTCCATTGCCACGGTCAACAGCACTCGGATAGGACGAATTTGTCTTGTAAATATATTTATTGGAGTCTAGTAGTGTATTATTAAATCCTTCATAAGCTGCCCATACATCTTCGTTCGTATACGCATGCTTCTTCTGGTTTGCTTTTCCTAAATTACCGACTGCCCATGTGGTAGTTGATACTCCCAATAGTAGTGTCAGAGCCAAAAGAATTTTGCCTTTCATGATAGTTTATAAGTTTATAGTATTTTTCCTGTTACAAAGATTGCAGAAATAGCTGAAAAAAAACGATAATATTTATTCAATAAAGAACAAATACAGACCAAAACACTTTTCTACAATAAAAATAAAGGATTAATAAAGGGTTATTGGAGAATAATTTCCCCTCACTCTGTCCTTATGACAGAGATAAGGGGAATATTTAATCTACCTATTGAAAACTCATCCCGGTAAACAATTATTTGTTATCTGTAATGTCTGTGGATTCAATCCATTGCCAGTTATCACCAACTAATGTTGCTGTATGACCTTTCAAACCTGTTATTGTGCTGGTAGCACTTTGAGTAGGCTGATCACCTTTCACTTCAAAATCCCAGGCTTCTACCAAATTCGGATTATCGGCACTTACACCTTCTTCATTCCCCATATAAGAAGCATATACCTGATTTTCTGTCCGGTTTGTTTTCCAGATACGGATCTTCTTTATGTAACCGGAGAACCATTCGTTACGATTTCTATTATTGTCCATCATACAGAATCCGGTCATTTTAATCTGATTGGCTATGGATTGTTTATTGATATACGTTCTCCAGGACTCACCCACACGAATGACTTCACCTTGTCTCGTACCATCAATCATGGAATAGCACTTCACATCTGTCGGAGTATCAAATCCCGGCAATCCCTTGTCCCTGAAGAGGAATGCATAATGCGTCCAACGATCTTTGGTCCAGTTATCTGATTTCTTCCATCCCGGTTCCCACTCTTGAGGATTCGTATGATTATCATCTTCCCAATGAGCAACCATTGTCCTCAATAACCCTTTCATACGATCCTGGGCACGCCATCCGCTCCAATAAGGATCGTTTGTCATGGTAGAAAGGAAAGTACAGTTGTCCTCTCCCTGTTTATTGCAATATTCTTTGATATTCACCCAAAGTTCAATCGTAAATGCCTGATTGTCATCCTCTCCAAACTTCACATAATCCTCGCTATAACCAAAGTCTATATAGGAACCGGCATTTCCGTCTACAAACAGATTCCAGGTAATCTGACTGTTATCCGGCCATGCAGAATCTTCGACTTCTTCTACTTTCTTATCGGCAGCAGCAATAGCCTCATCATAAATCTCCTGCGTCATATCTGTGATGGAACCGGATTTGATTCTTTCAGCCAGACTTTCCAAGTCTTTAGCTGCACTCTCCAAAACCGACTTATTTTCTACCGGATATTGTCCCTGATGATTTCCCCACTTCATTTCATCATTAACGATTGCAAGTATTTCATCCGCCTTAGCCAGTAAATTATTGATATATTGCTGTGCTTCCGGAGACAGATTATAATATTTTGAATTTTTAAACTCGTCAATCGCTTGATTTACCTTTGCTACAGCAGCTTCCAAAGTTGTTTCATCCAGTTCTTCGCCAGCTTCTACCCGTGTTATCAGTGCATCCAACTCGGTAATAGCAGCATTTAATATATCCTTTCCGGTTTCAGGATATGTTCCGGGAGCAGTTCCGTAGGTTGAATTTTTCAATAAATAGTTCAATGACGTACGGCTTTCCTGTAAGATACTTAATGGTGTATCTGTTATGTACTCGTCTTCAATATCGTCACAAGCGGTAAATATCCCTGCCAGACTAGAAATCAGGAGGAAAGAGAGGAGCATTGCTCCCTCTCTCCATTTATTAGTTAAACATTTCATGTTTTTCATCGTTTTTACATTATTATTCAACAATACGTTGCCACTCGTAAGTACCGATAATCTTAGCAGTATGACGGCCTGTCAGGTCTATTACTTCATTACCCGAACCGGAAGGTTTGGTCATGAAATCCCATGCTGCCGCCAAATCTGCTTCTTTACCCGTCACTTCAGCCGTTCCATTGTAAGAATTCTGAACATATTCGTTATCCTTTGCGCTTTTCCAGATACGGATTTTCTTCATATAACCGGCAAAACCTTCTTCAAACAGATTATCACTGGTACGCATATAACGTCCGAAAGCGGTCATCGGTGCATTATAGTTGGCATAGTTGCTCGAATTATAGAACCTGTTACCCACGCTTCCCTCGGTTGTTTCCACTTCTCCGTTCACATACAATTTCGCACGAAGCTCCGGACTGCCCGGCAAGCCTTTATCACTGTACACAAACAAGAAATGTTGCCATTCTCCATCTTCCGGTGCCTTTAGTGACGGTTCACAGATATTTCCTCCTGTTTCGCCCCAAGTTGCACGATAAATACCACCGTCCGCATTACGCCAGTACATCATCCAGCCGTTACGCCATCCGTCACCGCCCATGTAAGTTGACAGGAACACATTCTGGTCTTTTCCACCACCTTTGGTTACTTTCACCCAAAACTCAACAGTAAAGGCTTGATTTCCTTCGGTTCCGAAATTGACATATTCTTCGCTACGTCCGAAATCGATATAAGAACCACCATCACCACGTCCGTCCACAAACAGTTCAGCCGGTGTTGTTTCAGCGTCTTCTGTACGGATCGTACTCTTGAACTGTTCTATAGACGCCTTGGCTTCTGCCACATAGCGTTGTTTCTCACTTTCCGACGGAGAGGGTTGCTGATATTTGATTAAAAGTACCGCACGATTGGCATCATCTATCGCATCTGTCAGAATTGCCCGGCTTTCGGTGGGGTACTGTCCTTTCTTATCTCCGTAGTCTGAATTTTGCTGCAAATCGGTCATTTCAGCAATCAATGCATCCAGTTGGTCGATATAGGTATCTTCTATTTCAGGAGCCGCGGTATACTCGTCATGCGTTTCTTCAGAACAAGCCGCCAATTGAAGTGTCAGTACCATGCATAACACATAATACCACATTTTCCAATTTGAATATTTCGTATTCATTATTCTTCTTTTTTATGGGTTACAATTATTTATCTGCCGGAAACAACAACATTAATGCCGGTATTCCGGATGCACTATAGCTGTCAATAGTAGCGCCTTCTATCTGTGCCTTATGATATTCGCCACCACACAAATTACGTGTCCGGTCGCGATTAGCCCAGCCGTAATTAATGTTACGTTTCAAGAACGGTACGTACTGGGTCTGGCCACAATCATTTACCAGCATGGCCATGTATTCCGCAAAGATAGCGGTATAAATACCCTGTTCCACGCCACTCTCGAACGGCAGTAAATCATACGTTTCGGACATGGTATTCATTGTATAGTCAGCTCCTAAAATTGCATTGTCCAAATATGTTTTCTCACCGGTAGCTTTATAAAGCAATAACGAAGCTCCGATAAAAGTGGCCTGATTGTATACATGGTCCGACCATGCCGGATTGCCTTCACCATGCTTGCTGTCGGCAACTTCTCCGGTATTGCTGTCTACCAGATTCTTCACAGCCCATTCATAGATTTCTTTTCCTTTTGCCAGATAAGCTTCCTTCGTTTCATAATGCGGACGGGTAAAATCACCGTACTTATTACTCCAGCTTTCCGGATTCGGATCAGCCACACGATCGGCAGGAACGTTGTTGTAAAGGGTCAATGCAGCTACCACAGTCGGGAAATTGATACAAGCCATCTTACCATCGCTGGCTGCATTTTCATTCGGATTGCCGATAGGCTGCCATTGCCAGAACATACCTCCACCCAAATTCTTTTCAGGATCTGCATAAGAACCCGTATCACCTACGCGGGGAGAACCGTACCATACACGTGCAAAACTTGCTTCTGCCAGACTGCGATACTCTTCCACTTTAAATAATTCGTAAGCACGTGCCAAAGTAATGGTCCACCACTGTATATCATCATAGATAAACCAGCCGGTATTCTCATTATTATCGTCGAAATCAAAGTTTACATAATGTGCTTTATTTCCGGCAAACAAATCATCACACAACTGCTTGTATTTGTTTTCTCTTTCCGTATCCCCTTCCGCTTTTGCACGTTTATATGCGTTCATAGCCATATCCCAATAGATCGGTTGGCACCAGATAGCAGCAGCTCCGTTATTACGGTCAGTAGCAGCAGTATAAGCGGTACTTGTTTTATAAATGTTCTTATCGGGATCCAGCAAGTTATCATTAAATGCTTCATAGGCAGTCCAGGTATCCGCATTGGTATACTCCGGTACAATCTCGTAATCCGGGGTATATGGCTTTGCCTGTTTATCCTCATTGCAAGAGGACATACAAAGGACACCGGACATGAGACAAACTGCAGAGAAAATATATTGTTTCATCATAATTTCTATTTTATAATCAGTATTTAGAATCCTGTATTCTGAACCAAGTTTTTATCAATATCAATTTCGCCCTGTGGTATGGGGAAGAAGTACTGACGGTCAAAAATACGCTTCACAATCTCCGTACGTTTGAAGAATTCATTTCCGTCATAATTGACATTCATACCGTGAATTGCTTTGTTGAAATACTCATTTACCAATCCCCAGCGACGTACATCAAAATAACGGCAGTTTTCGAAACTCAACTCAATGCGTTTCTCTTTACGAATCAGCTCCATGACTTCTTCCGTTGTAGTCGGTTTAGGCAGATTGACTGTTTCACCATATCCCGGAATACCCGCACGCTTACGGATCATGTTCATATACGTCCAGATGTCTTCATGAGTCGGGCTGACATGCGCAAGCGCTTCGATATAGTCAAAATAAATATTAGTCAGACGCAAGAGCACACAAACCAAGTTCTGGTTACGATCGCCGGAATCCATTCCTTTGCGCACCAAATAACCTGTACTTGTATAGTCATTGCTACCTTGTTCTTTACCACAACTTCCGCTATAAGTGAAATCTACTATATAATCGCCTTCTGTTCCATCAAACCATTTTGAATTACTAAAGGTAATGTCTACATAAAAACGAGGTTCACGATTAACATACATCATTCTGGTTCCTGTCGGTGCATATAAGGTACCGTCTGTTCCTTTGTATTCTGTTGTAGAAACTCCCTCTTCTACATAATCGGATTTTTCGTTGATAATCGGAGTGACTCCGTCAGCACTATAACCGGAAATAGGAGATTCTCCGTTTGACATGAAATAGGCATCTACCATTTCTTGGGTTGCTCCCAACAAGCTACCGCCTCTATAGTTGGTCGTATTACCGGATCTATTCGGCATACGGTCGTACTGCATGGTTCCGGCAGCATTATCCAAACGATAGAAAATCATTTCTTTATTGTTACCCATTTCAGAAAACAGGGTTCTTACTGCACGGCGATAAGATTCCGTCGGGCTGAAGCCTTCCGAGTCCGGACCGGAAACAGAAACACCGTCCTTATTGGTATACATCAAATGATAACGACTTCCGTAATTAGAGAAGAAAGTGTTACATTCATTAATCACTTTCTGCCAATTGGCACGTTTGGTAGCTTCGTCCGGTTTGTTAGGGAACAGTTTTGTTCCGTCCGTATTAGCCAAGTCTGAATAGTAATTGCACTCTCCATTAAACAACCAGCTGGCACGATAAGTCAATGCCTCGATGATAAACGCCTGTGCAATCGCCTTATCAATACGGCCATATCCGGACACTTTGTCGGTAGAAGCATCATCCAGTAAACCATCGTTTTGCGCACCTTTCAGTTCTGATACGATAAAATCGAAACACTCGTCTACCGTATTACGCGGGAGTTGCAATTCATCGCTCGGAGTATCCATCGGGAAGTCCTTTTCAAGCAAAGGAACCGGGCCATAAGTACGTACTAGATAAAAATAGTAGATCGCCCGCAAAGCTCTTGCTTCCGCTTTCCATTGATTTCTTTCTGTAACAGTCAGCGGTGCCTGATCTACATTTTCTGTAAATACTGCCGCTTCATGAATACCTGAAAACCAGCTCTTCCAGCGATACAATACCATCGTTCCTTCGGTAGCATCGATTGAGTTGTTATTTATCAATTTTCCTTTATTATCATTTGTCCACTCTGCTTCGTCGCTGGAACCTGTCCAGGGACCGGGAGTACGGTACAGACTTGTTTCATGCACCTGACGTTGGTTAAATTCATCCGGTAAGAATGTGTATACGTTCGAAAGATACCGCAAGGCTCCATCTCTGGTTGTGAAAATCTCCTTGAGTGATAAACGGTCATCGGGCACCTGGTCAAAATAGTCATTACAAGATGTCGTCAAGAGACACGCCAGCAAACTAACGATTATATAATTATATTTTTTCATTATCTTTTTGTTTAGAATGTGAAATTAATACCAACTGAATAAGAAGTCGTATTCGGATAAGAAGCACCATTATCGGTATTCAACTCCGGATCCCACAATTTGAAACGACTCAAAGTGAACAGATTAGTTCCCATTACATATACAGCCGCATTCTTCAGATGAACTTTATTCACCCAGGGTTTAGGCAGATTATAAGAGATCTGCAATGTCTTCAAACGCAGGAAGTTCATGTTACGCACCCACCAGGTACTTTTCTGGAAGTTATTAATATTACTGGTTGTTTCACTTCCATAAGACAAACGCGGATAAAAGGCATTCTGATCCGGATTTTCCTCTGTCCAACGGTCGCCAATGTTAGAGTAAAGGTTACCACTACCGCCACCGCCATTAAACGGATTAACACTGCTACCGTTCAAAACACGTTCGGCTCCTGCTACGCCCTGGAACATCATCCCCACAGACAAGTCTTTCCAACCTACTGTAAATCCGAAACCATAGACAGTTGTCGGCACATCACCACGAGAAATGTAAGTCTGGTCGTATGCGTCTATCTGACCGTCATTGTTAATGTCTGCATAGATTAGATCTCCAATTTGCAAGTCTGAAGTATATGCCGGCAGCGAACTGATTTGCTCATGAGTTTCGTATTTGCCAATACATTTCAGTCCCCAGTACGAGTCCACTGTCGTGCCGGTACGTTTTTGATAGTCGTAAATATACTCATCATTCGTTAGTCGGTCGCTGACGATTTTCCATGTCGAAGCGTTTACACCGGCGGAGATAGCCCAATGTTCGGGCGTAGTTCAGAGAGAAATCGGCCCCTTGCAGATGCTCTTTGGTATAGTTTTTATAAAGATCGCTTCCACGCAGGCCGAATATCGCCGGAAGTTGGTCCGAAATATTGACTATGCGGTTGGTGGATTGGCGATAATAGAAATTAGCGCTAAAAGAGAATGCCTGTAGGAAATCAAAATCGAGACCCAGATCCGCCTGGAAAAGTTTGCCCCATCCCAGATCGGGATTGGCCAAGCGATTCATAGTAACGTATTGTGTTACGTAACGGTTGGTACCAAACCAACTGTCCTGTTTGGAATTCGCACCGAGCCACATGCCGTTTGTCGCAGCGCTGTAATCAGACTGATAAAGATAGGGAGCGCCGAAAATGTCGGTTTCGCCGATCAGACCGACTTGTGTATGCAGTTTGAGATTGTCAATCCACCGGATGTCACGCATGAAGTTCTCTTTGGATATTACCCATGCCAGACCGGCTGACGGGAAGAATGCGAATCTGTTATCTTTGTTGAAGCGGGAGGAACCCGCATACTGAGCCACGAATTCAACGATATATTTATCGGTGTAGGCATATGAAATGTCGGCCGTTACATACAATTGACGTTGATAATTATCGTTACTTTTATTGGTGTTGTCGTTCATGACGAAAGTTGCTCCTGCCGCTATCTTGTGGCCATTTGCCGCCCAATCGTAGGAAAGACGTTCATAAAACGACAGACTTTGCATTGTATAGCTACTCAATATGCTTTTCCCGGATTTTTTGGTGCCGGTGTGAGTCGAAATAGCGCCGATACCATCTTGAGAAGTCCAGTAATAGCCCAAATAATCTTCCTCTTTGCCTATAGTCGTTCGTACGAATTGGGTCAGTCCGAGCAATGTCCTGGACTTAAGGCCTTTGATGAGCCATGAAAGGTCTAAGTCGATGGACGTGTTGAGCATACCGGTTCGGTTGCGTTCCGTATTGAAGCCTCCCTCGAGTCCCAAAGCGTAATAGTTCTGTGTGAATGTACGCGATACTCCGTAAATGGGCGTGTTCAGACGTGCACCGTCATCGCCGAGACTTTGGCCTAATGTCAAAGGAAAAGCGACGGCCGGTACCGAACGATAATTATACCAGGAGGTACGGCCTTTTCGACGGAAAGAGAGCAATGTGTTGAAGTCAGCGCTTACTTCGATGTATTTTCCGACTTTGGCCGTCAGACTTGCAGAAGCATTTAGTTTGCTGTAGTCATTGGAGGCACTGTTCTTGACGATATCCCCGGAGTAAAGTCCGTTGAATGAGAAATTGTATTTGACACGGTCTCCGCCTCCGTTGAAATTGACACCTACGCGTGAAAGGGGCAATGTTTCTTTCAACATTAGCGATTTGTAATCCACATTGGGATATTTCATGTCATAGGGGTCTTTTTGGGAGAATCCTTCGAGCGCTTCCGGCAAATAAAGCTGAGAGTATCCCGAAACTGCCCTCGCGGCATTATTCATCCGGGCGTATTCAATACCATTTACCCATTCAGGAATGCGGTCGGCAATACCGATGCCGCCTTCCATATCCACGTGAATCTGCATCGGGGTGTTGTATCCGCCTTTTTTGGTGCGAATCAACAGGGCTCCATCCGATGCCATCGGACCGTATTTCGCCTTGTCGAGAATATCGGTCAAAACCGTGATGGACTCAATCTGGTTCGGGTCAAGCTGTACTTGACCAAACGGAATATAGATATCGTCGACGATACACACTTGATTGCCAGAGCCTCTAAGGAAGACCTGAAATGAAGAACTGTTCAAATTCGGAGACTGATAGCTTGACGACCAAAAGTCGCCTGCCTTTTCCTGAACACTGATGGCAGGCATCATACCGGTGAGCCTGTTTCGCAAATCGCCGAGTGTCCTTCTTTCAAGTTCTTCTTCACCAATTGTGAGGAAACTGCCGGTAGTCTGGTAATAGGAGCGTTGTTGTGCCCATGGGAAATTGGCGGTGGAATCTCTCCTTTCTGTTTCTGCAGCGAAAATTGGACAGATAGTCAAAATAACTGTCAGAATCAGGAACAAGAAAACTATATATTTTTTCATGCTTGTTATGTTTTAATTATTTCCACTCGTAATTCACGAAGTTTTTCAACTTGTACATCTCGGAATCCGGAAAGGGGAAATAATACATATAATCTTTCCATGTTGATTGCCGGTTATTGGGTAAGGGACGGCGTTCGAATTTGCGTCCGATAGGATGCTCTTCGCTTACCGGAACGGACTCAATATATATGCCGTACAGTGTTTTGGACATGACCTCCGGAGCTGTTTTCCATCTACGTATATCATAATAATAATGGTGTCCTTCGTAAGCCAGTTCCACGCAGCGTTCATTCTGAATTCGCAGTCTGAATTCCTCTTGTCCGACGGTGGATTTTACGCGAGGCATGCCGATACGCTTGCGAACGATGTCGAAAGCTTCGCGGGCTGTCAACGGATAATTTTCAGCCGTACCCGAGGGACCGTAAGCTTCGTTGACGGCTTCTGCGTACATGAGGTAGAGATCAGCTACCCGCAGCAACGGGTCGATATGCCAGATGCTGGTAGTGTTTTTGGAACCGAGTTGTCCGTACCAATATTTGTTGCAGTAATAGCCTGTATTCGAATAGCCGTTTTTATCATTGTCCTTGCTGCCCCAGGCAATGCCGAATGTCAAGTTTGTATTTGAGATGTTGGTCGTCGGATATGTTTTCGTTTCTGGATTATAATGGATATTGACGGCAGCACCTTTTTTCAGACCTTTTACGTAAGTTTGTGTCGAGCCATCGTGCACGATAAAGAGGTTCAGCCGCGGATCCCTGTTGGCATACGGATTCTGTTCATTGTAATGTCCGGCCTCGATTGCAGCCCTGCGATCTTCTTCCGTAATGAGTAGATCACCGTCGAGAGTTTCGAAACGGTCTACGAAGTTTTGAGTGGGACAATTGCCTCCCGCACCGGCACGATATGATTGTGGGTAACAAAGTATTCCCATGAAATTCTTATGGTTTTGTTTAGTCTGATAACTCCAGCCCCAGATGGTTTCGTTGGTAGTTTCCGTCCCCACGAAATTTTGCGTATACTTCTCTTTCGGGAGCAGGTCGAATTCGGCTTCGTCGGCTATCTCCAGCGCTTCGGCTGCTGCGGTCGCCGCGGCTTTCCAGTCTTCGATACCATTTTTGTTGCTGAGTGGACTGGCGGCATAGAGCAGGGCGCGGGCCCGTAATCCGAGGGCAGCTGCGCCTGCCGGTTCGAGTAACTTCTTGCTGGCAAGATCCGCTGCGGAGTTCCGGCGCAAAATACCGGCGGCTTTGAAATATTCGTAAGCCGTATAAAAATCCTCGGCGACCCGTGTAAAGGCTTCGTGGTTCGATAAACGGGGTAGATCCCATTCGTCCCCGGCTTCGAGCGTGTGATCGATATACGGCATTCCTCCGAACTGCCGGCTGAGCGTGAAGTGAGCGTAGGCGCGTAGGAAATATGCCTGTCCCAATAAATCGTTTCGCTCCTCTTCGGTGGCATTTTTACACAAGTCGATGTTCTGGATTGCAATGTTACAACGGCGAATAATAGAGAACATCGCTTTGACGATGGGCTTATAATCGGCCTTACTCACATCGAATGTCAATTGTTCGATGAGCTCTTGCGAAAGAATACCCTGCTTGAAATTCAATTGAGAAACTCCTAATAAACCGCAGTCAACAGCATCGGTGGCTTGGTACCAGGAAAAAGTGCGGGATTGGAACAGGTCGTAATAGAATGGGAATGAGATATGGATGCGCTCCATGTTCTTTCCACCGTTTGATTCGTATACCCAGTCAAAATAACTCCTGTAGTTTTTGTAGGTTTCGAAGACCTCATCCTGCGTCAATCCGAGTTCCGGATCGACATCGAGGTAACTGCATCC
>ENA-ORVG01003343-ORVG01003343.1-human-gut-metagenome-genome-assembly--contig:-NODE-3343-length-12835-cov-3.408764_pt1 | contig 12835 bp, 15 predicted proteins | sample MGYA00242091_ERZ509233 | MGnify/ENA primary metagenome ERZ509233 (study PRJEB26280, sample SAMEA2338840) | human gut metagenome | biome: human gut; feature: human-associated habitat; material: faeces... | reverse complement strand
GACTGCATCCAAACGGATGGTCAAATGTGTACAAACCGTCAATTGTTCCTGTTACAAGATCCTGATTTAACGCAACCATTCTTTTTTACTTCCAAGTTTCACCTTATCTGTGAAATGTAATCGCAAATAAAATTATTTTCGAAGTAATCATCCTTGTTAATGATTGCATATTGATAATTTGAAAAACCTGTATCTGTAACTTGTATGGTTTTCCTTAGCAGAAGTAAGGTGTTATTTCCCGAACAAATTTCAAACGGTTCTTCTTGTTTTTTCTCCGAATTGTAATATGCTATATTAATGGTCGATTTGATTCCACTTTTTAGATTTATCGCCCACATCTGAGATCCAACATCACCCTGACATATAAAATATCCATCATAATATGTGGGATACCAGATTGACGTTTCGCCCTCTGAAAAGATGTCTTTGGCATCAATTATTTGATTTTCGCTGTCATTGTTCAGCGTAGAAATGATAAATTGCCGATTTGTTAAATCAACTTTTAAGAGATTTTCCTCACATATATAGCAATACATTATTCTATTATGTGTATCCCATGCATCAAGGGTTTCAAATGCGAAGTTGTCCACATCAAAACTAAGCAACTTTTGCTGAATTGAGTAGTTGTTCTCTGGCAAAGCGTATATGCAATTCAAAATAACACGGTTTTTATATGTTCCAAGTATCCTTGAACCATAAGGAACCGAAACAAGCTGTTCTTGATGACCGGTATTTAAATTTATCCGACCAAGAAATTCTTTCGTGGATATGTTTTCATCTGAATTTGTCTGTATTTGGTTATAAAGATAATATATATTATCTTCATCAGCCACTATTGTTGTTAGAAATTCTTCATTACTCTTCCCTTGTGCAATAAGTTTTCTATTGCTTCCATCCAAATTCATCATATATATTGCAGGTAAAGCATCTTTTCCATATTGATCATAAAATACTGATGCACCACATCTTAGGTAAAAAAGATTGTCTTTTAGAAGAAATAATGTTCCCCCACCTATCGTTGATTCCAAGTAACTCTCGCTAGTGTCGTCACCATTATCTGATGTAATTTGTGCTGTCAGTGGTATATCTGTAGCCGTATTGTAATCTATATATCGAATACACCCAGTTGACCCATCTGAATTTGAATAATCAATATAGTAATACCCGCTTTCATTACCGGCACCTATAGTGGAATATTCAACGCTTGAAGTGACCATGCTTAATTCTGTCTCTTTCGATTCTACGTGTTCCTTTTCCACAGAAGTAGAAGTGCAGGAACACAACAATAACGAAAGTGATATTGCAATAAGAATTCTATTTAGCTTCATAATTTGGAGTCATCTCTTTTCATATTACTGTTAGTAGTAAAAGCACAATACCCCTTACCAAATATAGGGTAAGGGATATTGTGTGAATTTTCCACAAATTTGATGTCTATGGCAAAACAATCTCTATTATGCTTTTGTAAAGAACCAGACTTTTCCAGTATGATCCCAATATGCTGTTGACCAAGTTTTAGACGTATCAGCACCTAAGCGCAAATTCCAATCTGAAAGAAGAATCGACGTTCCTATTGCCAATTTGCTATCGCTACATTTTTTGTTATTCGAATCGTATGTGTAGTTGTTGTCAGGATTGTAGAGATTACAATTGTTATTTGAGTGATTAATGTTGAGGGCAAGAGATCGATTTAGCGCATGACGCAGATACCACCGCCCGCTTTCTTGCGGACTAGCATACCATACCTGATCTTTGCTATTGACTTGCGGATAGATGATGACATCATCTTTTGACGAAGCGGTCGTACCATTCTGATTGTTGATGTTCAGATAGAGCTTTCTTTTTGTAGAACTGTCTGTGACGTTAAAGGTATAATACCCTTCTTCAATACCTTTATAGACATATGTCTCGACAGCAAATGTTGGCAATGCCATAGCCACCATCATTGCGAGAGCCAGCAGGAACATGGGGATGCGTTTCTTCATCGTTGACATTTGATAAGCCTCCAATCTAATGGATTTAATAGGGTTGATGTTCGGACGATATTTCAGCATCTGCGCGCCGATGCCTAATACGGAGTAGGAAACGGTTGTAACTTGTGCGTTATCTTGGCATTAAAATAGCACAGTTTTCTACAAAAGTCCACTAAACCTGCATATACGCAAAAAAATGTGCATGAATGCAAAAATCCTCTGTGCGAGTTGTCCTGCACAGAGGATTAAAAAGCAATATTGGTTATGAGAGAATTGATGTGTTTACAGGGGATTCAGATATATCCGGCCAGTCGGCGCTAAAAATAAAGCGCCCATCATCATAAGTGAAAAGGTACTCGGCATGATACTTTTCTAAAATGTCTTTGACGTTCCCAATGCCGAAGCCATGAAGTAAGGGGTCTTGCTTGGTTGTAGGAATATGACCGTCATGGATCTGAACGACATTACTGGGATTGATAATTAAAATAGAAAGCATATTCTCGCTGTAAAGGATCTGAATACTGACCCAGCGGTTTGGATCGGACAAGCCTGCACAAGCTTCCATGGCATTATCAATCAAATTGCCCAGCACAATAGTCACATCTACACGAGGAAGCCTCAGCGCGGAAAGATCATTGACACGAAACCGCATATCAATGCCTTGTTTCTTCCCAATATATCCCTTTTGGTTTAGAACCGCATCAATAGCAGCATTATGGCTGTTGACAAGCAAAATTCGCTCACTTTGACGTACATTCAACTCGGAAAGGAATTCCTTGGCATCGTCAACACGTTCACTTTCCAACAATTCAGATAAAGTCGAAAGGTTGGCTCGGAAGTCGTGCGTCATTTTTCTTTGCCCTACATACGCCTGACTCAAAGCCTGAATGTTTTCGTCCTGAACGTGGGCGCGTTCGTTGGCAGCAATCAGCTTCTCGCGATTTTCCGCGTTTTCTTCAAGGTAGTCTAACAAAATTAAAGCGGCAATATCAACAAGATTGAGAATCAGCAAACAAATCTGCCATACACGTTGTTCTTCCGAATAGGTATATACCTGCCTGAGTACAAGCAGTGTGCAAACAGGGAAAGCAGCGGATAAGGGGACCCAAGCCCTTGGTTGTGTTCTTGCATGTAGCGGTTTGTGGTACTTATTTATCAGAAATGCAAATGCTAAGATAAACGAACAACGGAGAAAAAAGAATATAGAATAGAGCGGAACATTCCATATATATTCTTCGTAGGTAAACCCACTAATACGCATACAGAGTTCATCAAACCAGTGACTATAAGAAAATAAAACAGAATATACCGTTACAACGATAAACAACCGCCGATCCCAGCGGCTTTGGTACAAAAAAACACAAAACAGATATATTAAGGCGACTTCTTGCAGCATTTTAAGTGTATATCCGAATTTTGTGCCAACAGATACAGATAAGAATGTAGCAATGACACACCACAAAAGAATACAAAGCCATCGCTTTTTTCTGCTTTCATTGCGAGGGAAAAAAGCGTCAAATACAAGAACCTCGACTGCCAGCGCAACCATGTTGCCTATAAAGCTGAGAATATTTCCCCAAATTACTACCATAGTTGCTGCGCCTGCCATTTTACAAATTTTTGCTTATTGTCGCGATAACTACGAGCCCCCACAGGAAGCGTTTGACCGATTGTCAGAACTGCACTTGTACTTTGAAAAGACTGCAAATATGCCATATTTACGAGATAACTTTTGTGGATACGCAAAAATCCATGAGGAACAAGCAAATCCTCAAGCTGCGTCATAGTTAATCGGGTAATTAGCTGCTCACGGCATCCGCCTACCAAATGGAGATACTGCTCGCGTCCCTGACTTTCTATCCATGCAAGAGATTGGACTGGGATAGGCACACTCTCACCCTCACAGAGAATCTCTACTTTCCGTTGACGGGTGCGGCACATTGCCAGTGCATCTTCAAAATAGGTGGGCAGCTTCTTTTCCAACTCGGATTTGGCAAGATAGCGAAAGGCATCCACTTCATACCCTTCAGGGGCATATTCGCTGAAATTTGTCACGAAAATCAATACAGCTTCCGGATTCATCTTGCGCATCTTTCTTGCAAGGTCAATACCGCTTTCTTTACCAAGGTCAATATCGAGAAATAGAATGTCATATTGCGCGATAGTGTCAGCACTCATTTCAGCAATATCAGTTAAGCAGCTCAATTTCATGGATTTGCTGGAATAGGCCGGCAATGATAGGATCCTTTTGAACATTGACTGTGTGAATGTTGGATCATCATCACAAATAAGAATCTTGACCATACTCTCTCCTATATAGGCTCGACTGCCAATCTTTTGTTTGGGGTATGTTTTCAAAATAACGAATCCTCCGGGTTTTGTCAATAGATTTCTTTTTATATACCACGTTTGTGGAATTTAATCAAGCGGATTCCATAATTAAAACGGCGCCGAATTGTAAAATATTTATATTGTGCAAGGAGGGTAAAACGCTTATGTTGTATGATTTTGGGCCACGCCTGTTAAAACTGCGAAAAGACAAAAATCTTACGCAGCAGATGGTGGTTGAACGTGCAAAAGGGTTTGATCCGAACCTGCGACTTTCAGATTCAGTGCTGGAGAAATACGAAAGTGATCTTGCCGTTCCGCGACTGACGGAGGCAGCTGCACTGGCAGACGTTCTAAATGTTTCGTTGGATTATTTGACAAGCGGTGAGAAATGTAATGTCCTATCGCTTAAGGAATTAAGCCCAGAGCAAGTGCAATTGCTTATGGACTTGACAGCGTACATTCGAACCAAGAAAAGAAGATCTCAAGGACACAAAAATGCTCCGAAACCAACAACCGAGGAAACGGAATTGATCACTCGGCTGATTGCTGAGATTTTGTACTGAGTGCTTCTCCATCTTTCAAATTTTGCGTTTATGTCATATTTTTTGCGTTTGTGACATTTTTGTGGCGGTAATCGTTTTCTGCTGATAAAATGAGCAGCGTAAGGAGTTGACATAAATGGAAGCATTGGCGGCAAGGATAGCGGCTTTTTGTTTACAAAAGCACTATATCAAACCAGATCAGATTGCTTGGCTGCAATATGGTTTGATGCGCCGCCTAATGGGAATGGTTACATTTCTTCTTCTGCTTCCAGTAGGTGCATTTTTTGACGGATGGGGAAGCACTTTCCTTTTTCTGCTGGTCTTCCGCTTCATTCGTATGCGGACAGGAGGGTACCATGCTAAAACGCCGGAGGGATGCCTTTTAGGGTCAACATTTACAATGATCGTATCACTAGAGCTTGCAAAGCGATTGCATCCCGTATCAAATCTGATTTGTCTTGCTGCTGCTTCTATTTTAATTTTAAGATTAGCACCAGCAAATAATGCTGCCCTTCATTTGAACGCGGAAGAACTTGTTGCAGTACGCAAAGAAGTGAAATTAAGATTAGCAATCGTTATGCTTTCGGCGTGCCTATTGCTATTTTTTAGGGAACCGATAGCATATCGAGTGACTTCTGCGATTTTGGCTGTTGCGGTCACACTATTGATTTCTAAGCTCGGCCTTGGAATGCAATAATGCATTCTATTGATAAAAATTTTAAGTATAAGGACGAAAGGGGTAATAGTTATGGTATCAAAAGAAACCTTTACACAGCATCTTGCCCATGAAATGGCACAGGCAGTTGTTCATCGTGAACGCTACGGATGGCCGCCGGATTCGCCGTGGGGCCTGTTTCAGCCTACTCGCCCAGAAGAAACTGAAAAGATTGCTGTAAAAGAAGAACAGTAAAATGTTTGTATGATACACGTTTTGGATAACGTGTACACGATGCGCAGTCCACGTTTGTAATTGACGTGGACTGTTGCTGTATATGCGGTACATAGACAGATGAAAAGTTCAGCCATAAGGAGCTTTATATGGCGGCAATATTGTAGGCAATAGAATCACAATATTATAAACAGATAATTCTATTGTTAAATAGAAATGGCAATTGGGGTCGGCGATTTTGCTGATCCCAATTGCTTTTCTAAGCTATTAAAAGGTGCCTAAGGGGATTTATGTGATTATTCCGGAAGTAGACGATTGATAAGTTCTTCGCAGTCGGTTGAGGTATAACCCCACAAAACAGAGCTCAGCACATTAATCGCTTCTTCCCGACGAAGATAGTAGTTGCGCATCGACATAGGCATTCCTTTTAATTCAAGAAAATGCAGAATCTCATAGTTGTTCGCATAATGATGAGGGGCAAGATATGTATAGTACAAAATCCAGTAATAGAGTTCCCCCTTTTCGTGCTTTTTTCGCATGAGATCAATCGCAGAATTTATAAGCTGTAGCATCCGTTTACTCCGCTCCAGCGAGTGCACATAAGATTCAAGATGTGTGTTTGAATTTGATGCTTCAAGACCATCCAGCGCGGCCTCGGAAGCACAACCATACTCGGTGCGAAATTCCGCCTGAAGATTATAATCGGAAACTTCAATACTCCATGAAACGCTACGATAATTTTTTAAAAGAGTCCATGTATCGTGATAATAGGAGGAAAATGCGGATTTTTGATTGTGTGCAGACATAATAAATGCTCCTTATCTTTGTCATAGAAGAACTGCTTCACTCTATAAACAGAGATGCCGTGGCGATTTTGACGCATTTATAGCGCACTTAGAAAAAATATTTGTGAGGAAATTGCATGCAGAAGATGAACTTGTTCAAAAATCCCGATTATTTGAACACAAATATGCGGTCTGTGAAATATTAACGTTTTTAATATGAACTGCACGGTAGACAAACGCAGACGAACGGTCAGTTCAAACATAAAGGAATAAAAAGAAATAGCGAGGTGAAAGAAAATTAACGAAAAGATTCTCTGTAATATCATTAGACGGATACCAGATTGAAAAACGAACTAAAAAGCTATTTCTTGAAGTACAGCTATAGATGGTAGCAAATTTGTTAAGGGCAACTCTATCGAGCTTCGTACTTGCGAGAGTGTTGGATGATTAGTGCTGGCGATTCCAAGATAGGAACTGCTACATGGAATTGTCAGTATCATACGTAAATTTTGACAGTGCAGATCCTGTCTAAATGGAACTGTGCTGAAGAATTTATGTGTGCTATTTTCCAATATAATATTATTGATCCACTTTGCCGTTCTCCTCCGTTATTCCCATCGAAAAAATGATGGGAGTAATAGAATGGTAAAAAGGAACAGTGGAACATCCAAAGAGGATATATGTCAAAATCAGTTTACTGCTTATGTGGTTCTGGCGGTAAAACGAAAGCGTCAGGCTTACATAAAAAAGAAAATAAGAGATAAAGAGAACCAGGCAAAAAGGGAGGAAGAACAATCAAATTTTGGAGCCGAAGAGAATACTGTGTGGGATAGACTGGAGGTTCAAAATGAAGAATTAGTGGCTGCAGTGCAACAGTTAAAGCCCAAAGCGCGGTTTATTGTCACAGGGTATGTCCTAAAAGGGAAAACATTTAAGGAACTTGCTCAAGAAACGAAACTCACAGAAAGAGCGGCAGCTTCTACGTATTATAGAAGCATTGAAAAACTACGTATTAAAATGGAGAAAGAAAAATGACATTTATTGAGCTGTTACTTGCGTCCAAAGGAGGAAGCAAATCTGCATTCGAGGAATTGTTTGGCCGATACAAAAATCTTTTGCGGAAATACTCTGTGATAAATGGAATATTTGATGATGACCTTTATCAAGAGCAATGTATGGTATTTGTACATTGCATAGAAATTTTTGAGGTAAAATAAGCAGAGAAAAGTCTCCGCGACCGTTGAGGTGTGGAGACTTTTCTTTGTAATGCCAAATGCTAATAGTCAATATGACGAGCAAGAAAACTTTGTGCAGATTGGCGGAAAAGCATAAGGGAATGTGGGAATTCAAGAATATTTTAAATTTTTATAAATTCTATTCTATTTATATTCACTTTGTAGCGATATGTCGATATAATGAACACAAAAGAAATGATAATTTGCATGGTTAGAATGGATAGGACAATAAAACGAAAAGGAGCAGCATATGTTTGATGAATTTTTGGAAGAATATAAATACAACTGGAAAATGGCAGATAACCAGTATACAGAAGAACGGTACAGGAACAGTTTGTCGCCAAAGCAAGTGGAAAAGGCACAAAGCAGTCCGACAACATCAATCCTGCTCAGAATAAAATGGGCGTTGAAAAATTTAAAAATGAGGATTGAGGCAGCACGATTTCCAGAGATTTTAGCAATAGCGATGATCGTGTTTTCAATTTCTCTAATTCTTTTGATTGTGTCATTGGGATGGAACATATTGACATCAGAAACAACATTGTATAGATGGAGTATGACTCTTTATCTTGTCAGTGGCCTTCTGGTTCTAAATCTGATGCCAAGTACGGTGGCATATAACCGGAAAAAGTATGAGAAGCGCTCAATAAATGACAAGCACAGTATGGAAGAAATAACAAAATACTTTGAAAGTGTTTCAGTAAAAGCCCTTATTAACACAGCAGAAGACTTTAAAATTGATTTGAAAAATGCAGTGCCTTGGCTGATCCTTGAAAGTCAACAGTATATGAAAGAAAAAGAGAAGCGGCAGAAAGAAAACCTTCTGACGCAGATTGTCGTTACACTTCTTACAATAACGCTTAGCAGCGTTACGAATGCAATTGGTGATGGTACGAATGAAGCGATAAGAAGAGGGGCGATGGTAAGCAGTGTGTGCATATTAATTTTGGTTAGTCTGGTACTTTGGCATTACATAAAAAAGCATTTGGAAAAAGCGAATGATGAGTTCCAAATTAGCAAAAACTTGAGGGAAGCGCTTAATTATTATGCAAATAATTTATATAAAGAGAATCCGTTGACAATCATTTGACATGCAATATTTTTAGATACAATAAAAATGATAGGGTGAATACAGAATTGCACATAGGAATGCTCTGGAAGATTTACATAAATAGGAGAAGGTTACAATGCCTAGGAAACAGATAAAACGCAAATGTGGTCATATCGAGAATATTTATTTAGAAGATCGTGAATTCAATGACCCAGCAGCATTAAAACATCATGAGGACGAAATTTGCGAAAAATGCTATGTGTCAACTAATTGTGTTTATGAGAAAAGGATGTCTTATGTGGATTACAAAATAGAATACATTTCCTGCAGAAAAAAGGAGGGAAGTTATGATGGGAAAAACAAAACGATTGTTGTATATGTACCGTATGATTTCTAAACATGCACTAGTGTAAATGCTTCTATTATTGAGTAAACTGCGTACAATAGAAGATGAACGAATGTGGAAGCAGAGACAATAAATTAATGATACATTCACATAGGATACAGGGAAAAATCTCCGTCACGTTATGATGTGACGGAGATTTTTTGAAAAAAGATAAAGTGCTACACATTGCTTTGATGCAAGCAATGACCATACTGCAACAGTCAAATGAAACATACATTACACAGGGCATTTAATGGCGAGTACTTTGCTGTCAATGCAATCAACAACGAACGAAACGCCTGTGAGAGCCCTGTAAAATCAAATTGACTTATTGTCTGATTCATCGAACTTGTTTTCGCGTGCAATGTCGCTTTTGAAGCGGATGCACCGCACGCGACCGAGACGCTCTACAAGGAAACAGTATGGGCGGATGCCATCGTCGATTTCCAGAATTTCATAGGGCAGCAGCTGCATAGGGAGCAGTTCGGCCAAAGAGCACTTTTTGATTTGCTTTGCAAATTCCATCGCGGTATAAGGTGAGTCCCCCTCATACCGCACTGCATAGCGGCTGGGGTAGGGGAAAAACGAAATTCCGTTGGCCGCAAGCATACTTTCGCCCAACTCAATTTCCACAGAGCGGAAGTGGTAGATCCGTAACACAGGAGGCATACGCCGCTTAGGACACCATTTCGGTACATTTACTTTTGGGTCGTCGGATCGAAAGATAATGACCTTTTTGCCGCCGGTGCAGTATTTTGTGTTCGGCTTCATGCGCCGACCGTGAATCGTTTTCGTTTCAGACCCGGCATAGAGTTTACAGTCCGAGCAGTAATAACACTTGAATTTGCGTACTTTTTCTTTATACATAGGCTTTTTACCTCTTAGTTTGTCAGCAGGGGAAAGTCCTGCTTGGGTGCCTGTAAATAGTAATCCCGCTTTGCGAGAATTTCGGCATATCGCTCTTTGCCGGAAGCGGGTTCACCGTTGCCGTGGAAAGAATCAATGACCGCCTGTTCCTCCTGCGGCATATCGGCGTAGGTGCGTTTGCCGTAGTTCGGCGGTAGCCAGTTTTTGCCTCGGCTGCAATAGATGTTGAAACGCTCCAGCAGTTCTTCATTGTGGAACCGAATGTGCATCGTACCTTTTTTATAAAGGGTCACATCGAAATACTTGCAGGGGATGTTTCGCGTCTGTCCGGCTCTGGCAGCACGCGCCAGTACACCGTGCAGATTCACATAACTTGTCATGTTGCCATCCAGAAAATCGAACACCTTTTCTATATCCGAGATGCAGGCTTCAGCATGGCTGACTTCAAATGCATCAGACCAAGAGTAATCCGAGAAGATTCCATTCACAGGCAGGATGATTTTGCTGTTGACTTTGTGGGCTTTATTCGCTTTCCAGCCGTTAAAGTAATGAACATTTTTCGATGTCTCCGGGTACCAGCTATGCTCGACCGTAAAACGCTCGAACAGTTTGAAGATGGTATCTTGGATGCCCTGTGACAGTTCTGCGTTCATTTCCAGTGAGATCTGCTGAATGTTAAACAGCGTGAAATCGTAGTTTACCAGCTTTCCGACCATGTCATAGTATTTCTGGCGCAGTTCACTGGTTAGCTTACCCATGAATTTGTCGTTATGGAACAGAGCGTTCCAATATTTCCGGCGGGTGAGACGTAGAAAATCATTGATATGCGGCCCTCTTGAACGATGGTCTGTGCCAACAGAAAGCACCAGTGTGCTGTCACTATATTGGCCAGGAGGGATACTTTCCATCAAATAAGGACGCATCCCCAGATACTCCCGAATCAAAGCAATCCCGACATCGGTTTCAAAGTTGAACTGCTGCACGATGTTTTCGAGAAAATCTGTCAGCGTCAATTCCGTTGCCTCAGTCTGTGGCTGTTCTATATTGGAGGCTTCTTTCAAACGGGAGTAAATCTCACTATGGTATGTTGGCCTCGGAATATCAATGCGCACCAGTGCTACGGTAACATCAGTCTGGCGTTCTGCATCTTTGAAAGCGTCCGCCAAGATTTCTACTTCAGCTCCATATTCTTCCAGATACTGCTGCAAGAGTTGCCGTTGGGCAGAATAAGGATTGCGCACAGTTTCGGCATTCAGCAGACAGCGAATTTTACCGCCGCAGCATTTTAGCAACTCTATGGCCTTCAAAAGATGCTCACAGCTGGCAGAAAACGGTGGGTTCATCAGAATCAGGTCATAGGTTTTGCGGGAAACGAAGGTCAAGAAATCATCGTGAACGATATGTAGATCTATTCTGCCCCGCAAAGAAGATTCGTACCTTAATTGCGCACGAGCGGTCTTTTCTTCGTCATTTAGACCAACCTCTTTGTCGAATTTGTAATCGTAACGGGTACGATCTTCAAATCCGCGCAGGGTATGCTGAATTTCTTGCCGTCTGGCACTGCCAAATTCATACTTGAGAATACTGCGGATATAAGGGTCAATTTCAATGGCATCCACATTCAAGGTGTGGGGATTGTAGCGGTGTTCCTGTGCAATCGATTCTTCGGCAAGGCACCGAATCAAATCCCCCTTTCCGGCAGATGGCTCTAAAACTGTGCTGATGAAACCAAGGTCAATACCCTGTAACATTTTTTTGCCCAGTTCCTTTGGGGTAGGGTAGAAGTCGGCCTGTGCCTCCGGGGTGGAAATCAAATTCTCAGCATACATATAAAAATTCCTCCAAACTCATCTGACCGCGGATGAAATCGTCTTCCATCCACCAGTGAAATACATCCTCCGCTGTAGTACCCATGTGCCAGCTTCCGTCAAGTTTTCCGCGCCTGCGCCGTTCCTCAAGCATTCTGTCAAAAGCTATAAGATACAGCTTCTCATACTGCGGATAGCGGGCAAACTCAAAATAGCGATGTTTCCCGGCCATCGGACAGCCAATACAGCCTACCCGTGAAAAGCCGCAGAAATAGAGTGGATTCACAGGTATCCTTGCATCATGCAGGAAATCCCAGACTTCCCGGTCACTCCAATCTACAATGGGATTTACAAAGCGCTTCGCCGCCAGCTTGCAGGGGGCAAACAGCGCATCCAGACTTTCCTCGTCATTTCGGATATGTACTTCCTTATCGCGGTTGGAAACCTGCTTTTCAAAGATGCCCCTGCGCTTGGAACGGCTGACGCTTTCTGCCCAGCGAACACCTGTGGCAAGGAAGCGCCCCTTGCCGTTTTGTTCCTTGAGGACGGCGCAGCAATACCGGGCCACGCGGGTCGGAGGCATTAGCTTGCGGGGAATCAGGTCCCACATACTCGTGCGCCTACCTTTATATAAAGGATAGTTGATGCTGCACCGTATGCCTCGATTCTCCAACCGCGCAAACTCGCTCCGTACAAAGTGGACGGTTTCCGGCGCATCTGCCGTGGTGTGCGCGTGCAGGACCTCAAACGGTATCTCGGCGCGCAGGGCAAGCTCGGTCAAAACGCAGCTGTCTTTTCCGCCTGAATGGGTGAGCAGCAGCGGTGTTTTGTAATGCTCCAGCGACATTTCACTGGAAAGCTTTAACCGTGCAATCGCTCGCTGTTCTGGGTCGGCGTGGGTTGGAAGTGTAATAAAGCCCCATTCATTATTTGTCATAGGGGGATACCTCCAAAAGAAGCCGTGGCAGC
>ENA-ORVG01003339-ORVG01003339.1-human-gut-metagenome-genome-assembly--contig:-NODE-3339-length-12860-cov-5.969543_pt1 | contig 12860 bp, 10 predicted proteins | sample MGYA00242091_ERZ509233 | MGnify/ENA primary metagenome ERZ509233 (study PRJEB26280, sample SAMEA2338840) | human gut metagenome | biome: human gut; feature: human-associated habitat; material: faeces... | reverse complement strand
TTGGCTGGAAGAGAATATCCATTAGAGAGAACCAGAAACATTGGTATTATGGCTCACATCGATGCAGGTAAAACAACCCTGACCGAGCGTATCCTGTACTATACCGGTGTTAACTACAAGATTGGTGATACTCACGAAGGAACTGCTACCATGGACTGGATGGAACAGGAGCAGGAGCGTGGTATCACAATTACTTCAGCTGCTACAACCTGCCACTGGACTCTGGAAGAGAACTGCAAGCCGAAACCGGGCGCTCTTGAGCACCGTATCAACATCATTGATACCCCAGGCCACGTTGACTTTACCGTAGAGGTAGAGCGTTCTCTTCGTGTACTGGACGGCGCTGTCGGCGTGTTCTGTGCAAAAGGTGGTGTAGAGCCTCAGTCTGAGAACGTATGGCGTCAGGCTGATACCTACAACGTACCGCGTATGGCATTCATCAACAAGATGGACATCCTTGGTGCTGACTTCTACAACGCTGTAGATCAGATCAAGACCAGACTTGGTAAAAATGCTATCTGCCTTCAGCTTCCAATTGGTAAGGAAGATGAGTTCAAGGGAATTATCGATCTGTTCGAGATGAAAGCTTACATCTACAACGACGATAAGGGCGATGATATCTCCATCGTTGATATCCCGGAAGATATGAAAGACGACGCTGAGCTGTATCACACCGAGCTGGTAGAGAAAATCTGCGAGCTGGATGATGAGCTGATGATGCGTTATCTGGATGATGATATCCCGTCTGTAGACGAGATGAAAGCAGTTCTGCGTAAAGCTACCTGCGAGTGTACAGCTGTACCGGTATGCTGCGGTTCTGCATACAGAAACAAAGGTGTTCAGAAACTCCTGGATGCGATCCTTGAGTACATGCCGGCTCCGACCGATATCCCGCCAATCGAGGGTACCGATCTGGACGGAAACCCGATCGTAAGACATTCTTCCGATGACGAGCCGTTCTCCGCACTGGCATTCAAGATTATGACAGACCCATTCGTTGGTAAACTGGCATATTTCCGTGTGTATTCAGGAACCATGAACTCCGGTTCTTACGTACTGAATGCAACAAAAGATAAAAAAGAGCGTGTTGGACGTATCCTTCAGATGCATGCAAACAAACGTATGGAGCTGGACAAAGTTTACTCCGGTGACATCGCAGCTGCAATCGGATTCAAGTTCACCACCACAGGTGATACCATCTGCGACGAGCAGCATCCGGTAATCCTTGAGTCTATGGAGTTCCCGGAGCCGGTTATCGAGCTGGCTATCGAGCCTAAGACAAAAGCAGGCCAGGGCAAACTGGGCGAGTCCCTTGCAAAACTGGCTGAGGAGGATCCGACCTTCCGTGCACACACCAATCAGGAAACTGGTCAGACCATTATCGCTGGTATGGGTGAGCTGCATCTGGAAATCATCGTTGACCGTCTGCTTCGTGAGTTCAAAGTAGAGGCTAACGTAGGTGCTCCGCAGGTTGCATACAAAGAGACCATTACCAAACCGGCAGACATCGACAGCAAATATGCAAAACAGTCTGGTGGACGTGGACAGTATGGTCACTGTAAAGTTAAATTCGAGCCTATGGATGCAAACGGCGAAGAGATTTACAAATTCGAGTCTACCGTTGTCGGTGGAGCTATTCCGAAAGAGTATATCCCGGCTGTAGGCGAAGGTATCGAAGAGGCTATGAAAGCCGGTATCCTGGGAGGCTTCCCGGTAGTCGGTGTTCATGCAAATGTATACGACGGATCTTATCATGAGGTCGATTCTTCTGAGATGGCATTCCACATTGCTGGTTCTCTGGCATTCAAGGAAGCTATGCAGAAGGGTGCTCCGGTTCTTCTTGAGCCTATCATGAAAGTCGAAGTTTCCACTCCGGAAGATTACATGGGTGATGTTATCGGTGATATCAACTCCCGTCGTGGTCGTATCGAGGGTATGGATGACATCGGCGGCGGAAAGATGATCCGTGGATTCGTACCGCTGGCTGAAATGTTCGGTTACGCAACAGACCTTCGTTCTAAAACTCAGGGACGTGGTAACTACTCCATGTTCTTTGATAAATACGAGCAGGTTCCGAAAAACGTACAGGAAAAAGTTCTGTCTGCAAAAGCAAAATAATGTAAGAAAAATAATCGGGTGTGCAGCCTTTGACAGCTGCACAGCCTAAAAGTATTATTTTTCTGAGATTTCCCTTGCAAATAAGACGGAAATGCAATATAATCAGACTTAGCAGGTTTACGATTCAGGTGGGTTCCTGCCACCAATTTAGTCTCAAAAAAGCCCACTGGGCGCAATTTTAAGGAGGACATTTTAAAATGGCTAAAGCTAAATTTGAAAGAACAAAACCGCATTGTAACATTGGTACCATCGGCCACGTTGACCATGGTAAAACAACTCTGACCGCTGCTATTACCAAAGTTCTTCATGAGAGACTGGGTACCGGCGAAGAAATCGCTTTCGAGAATATCGATAAGGCTCCCGAAGAAAGAGAACGTGGTATCACCATTTCTACCGCTCACGTTGAATACGAGACCGAGAAGAGACATTACGCACACGTTGACTGCCCTGGACATGCTGACTACGTTAAGAACATGATCACTGGTGCAGCTCAGATGGATGGCGCTATCCTGGTTGTTGCTGCAACTGATGGTGTTATGGCTCAGACCAAAGAGCACATCCTGCTGTCCCGTCAGGTAGGCGTTCCTTACATCGTTGTTTTCCTGAACAAGTGCGATATGGTAGACGACGAGGAACTGCTTGAGCTGGTTGAGATGGAAGTTACCGAGCAGCTGGAAGAGTATGGCTTCAATGACTGCCCGATCGTCAGAGGTTCTGCTCTGAAAGCTCTGGAAGATCCTCAGAGCGAGTGGGGCGATAAGATCCTTGAGCTGATGCATACTGTTGACGAGTACATTCCGGATCCTCAGCGTGACACCGACAAGCCTTTCCTGATGCCTGTCGAGGACGTATTCACCATCACAGGTCGTGGTACTGTTGCTACTGGCCGTGTTGAGAGAGGCGTTCTGCATCTGAATGATGAAGTAGAAATCGTTGGTATCAAAGAAGAGACCAAGAAGACTGTTGTAACCGGTATCGAAATGTTCCGTAAGATGCTGGATGAGGCACAGGCTGGTGATAACATCGGCGCTCTGCTGCGTGGTATCCAGAGAACTGAAATCGAAAGAGGACAGGTTCTGGCAAAACCCGGCACTGTTACCTGCCACCACAAATTCACCGCTCAGGTTTACGTTCTGACCAAGGATGAAGGCGGCCGTCATACACCTTTCTTCAACAACTACAGACCTCAGTTCTACTTCCGTACAACTGACGTTACCGGCGTTTGCGAACTGCCTGCTGGCACAGAGATGTGCATGCCTGGTGATAACGTAGAAATGACCATCGAACTGATCCATCCTGTAGCTATGGAGCAGGGTCTTACCTTCGCTATCCGTGAAGGCGGCAGAACCGTTGGTTCCGGCCGTGTAGTTTCCATCATCGAGTAATTCGAACATAGGAAATTAAATTTTAAATATTGTGCTCAAGCGTAAGATGCCCGTAGAACTTCGGTTCTACGGGTTTTTCTGTTCCACAGTTCACTTGAAACATTCTATTGTCATGAATCGCATCTTTGATGTTTTCCACTGCTTTGCAGCTCTTTTTACTCATAAAATGGCGCGTGAATTTCCAACACCGCATATTGACGTGCCTGTTTGCAGGGTGGTATAATTCATTACATATGGATTGATATCGCAAAAGGAGATGTGAGAATACAGATGCAGGGAAGAACACACAACTGCGGCCAGCTCAGACTGGAAAACGCAGGAGAAAAAGTAACTCTGGTCGGATGGTTTGAGAACATCCGTAAGGTGAGCAAAAACCTCGGATTTGTTATCCTGAGAGATTTTTATGGAACGACACAGATCGTCGTTGAAACAGAAGATCTGATGGAGCAGTTTTCTGCAATCAATACAGAGTCTACCATTGAAGTAACAGGAACCGTGCGAGAGCGCAGCTCGAAGAACCCGAAGCTGGCAACCGGGGATATTGAAGTAGTTCCCGAAACCGTTAAGGTACTGGGCAAATGCCAGTATCAGGAGCTTCCGTTCCAGATTAACCGTTCGAAAGAAGCAGATGAAAATACAAGACTGAAATACCGTTATTTGGATCTCAGAAATCCGGAGGTAAAATCCAAGATCGTATTAAGAAGCAAGATTGTAGCAGATCTTCGTTCCGCAATGGTTGCTCATGATTTCATGGAAATTACAACACCGATCCTGACCTGCTCTTCTCCGGAGGGTGCAAGAGACTATCTGGTTCCTGCCAGAAAGCATCCGGGTAAGTTCTACGCGCTGCCCCAGGCTCCGCAGCAGTTCAAGCAGCTGCTGATGGCTTCTGGCTTTGACCGTTATTTCCAGATTGCTCCCTGTTTCAGAGACGAGGATGCGAGAGCAGATCGTTCTCCGGGTGAATTCTATCAGTTGGATATGGAAATGGCATTCGCCAATCAGGAAGATGTCTTTGCTGTTCTGGAAGATGTTCTGCCTCCGATTTTTGCAAAATATGGTATTTACCATGAAGCTTCTACCGCTCCGTTCAAACGGATTCCTTACAGAGAAGCCATGGAGAAATACGGCTCCGATAAGCCTGACCTGAGAATCAGCCTGCTGGTTCAGGATGCAACAGAAGTTCTGGCAGACTGTGGCTTTGAGCCCTTTGCAGGCAAGACAGTAAAGGCAGTTGTAGCGCCCGATTTCAAGGGTACCAGAAAGCAGATCGATAAGATGTGCGCAGAAGTAGAAGTGATCAGTGGTCAGAAGGCATACTGGTTTAAGATGGACGAAAACGGCGAGCTGGCTGGCGGTATTGCGAAGTTCTTACAGGAAAAGAAGGACGCTGTTATAGAAGCCCTCGGCTTAAAGAACGGCGACTTTGTAGCCCTGAGCGCAGGCACTCTGGGTGCAGCGCAGAAGACTGCAGGCGTTATCCGTAAGGCGATTGGCACATCCTTTGATGGCTATATGAAAAAAGAATGCTATGAGTTCTGCTGGGTTGTTGATTTCCCCATGTACGAGATCGGCGAAGAGTCCGGCGAACTGGAATTTTGCCACAATCCTTTCTCCATGCCCCAGGGCGGCGTAGAAGCGCTGGAGAATCAGAATCCGCTGGAGATTCTGGCATATCAGTACGATCTGGTCTGCAACGGAATTGAGTTGTCTTCCGGTGCGGTGCGTAACCACGATCCTGAGATCATGGTAAAAGCGTTCGAGCTGGTTGGACTGGGCGAAGAAGATGTGAAAGCGAAATTCCCTGCTATGTACAATGCATTTTGCTACGGCGCACCGCCGCACGCAGGGATTGCTCCCGGCGTAGACCGTATGGTTATGCTGATTGCAGGCGAAGACAGCATCCGCGAGATTATTCCGTTCCCGATGAACAAGAATGCTCAGGACGTTATGATGGGCGCTCCTGCAGAGGTAGACGAGAAGCAGCTGAGAGAGGTTCATATCAAGATCAGCGCTCCGGAGAAGCAGTAAATAAGAAAACAATAGAATGCACGCTCTGCGGGCATTCTATTGTCATGAATAAAAACGTGCGGAACACTTTCCGATCGAAGGTGTTTCGCACGTTTTGTTGTTTTGGACAATAGAATATTTGCAGAGCATGCATCATTCTATTGTACGAGAAAATAGAATATTCGCAGGGTTTGGGATCAGCCGTAGCTGATAACAACCTTATGCCTGCGTGCCAAAGCAATGCGGAAGCAGCAAAACTCTGAAATGGCACAGAGTTTATCGGCAAGGCTGATTAACCATGCCTCCCGGCTTTCGGGAAGAGGTCCAAGCGGAAACATGTGGGACAGGATCGCCTGTCGCTCTTTGTCGGAAATCAGGAAATGCTTTTCGCTGGTGCTGGCGGCCACTCTGGGATGATAGTAGGCCTGTATTTCCCCTTTGGGAAGCTTATCTTTGAAATCGTAAACACAGAAGTCATGAAGAAGTCCGGCCCGGGCAGCTGTTTGGGCATCCCATCCGAGCTTTCTGGCAATGAGCCAGGAGATATAAGAAACGTTTAGACTGTGCATGAAGCGGGTTGTCTGAAAATGCTGCTTATACCGTTGAAGCTTTTTGAATTCGGGATTGTCCAGAATGCTCTGCACCAGACCGCGGTACTCGGCGCTGATATCATCCGCAACTGTAATCTCCATCGGCTGTCACATCCTTTCCGGCGGGAACGAGTACGGATTTTCCGTGGTTTAAAAAGCGGAGAACCGTTGTTCCTCCTGCTTTTAAGTATACTGCACCGGGAGTGAAAAACAAGTGGAAAAGACTGGATTTCACGAAGATTTCATAAACGGTGCGGGGAAAACTGTAACTGCTGAAATTTTCTTTTACATGGAATCAGAGCCTTCCGACAAGAAGATTTTGTACTTGCCGAAAGGCTCTGAGGAAATTTTAATATTTCATAGAAATATTCTGGCTGACGAGCCCGTGCCACACCACGCTGCCGGAAGAAAGCGTTGCGGGAACGTCGATCAGGCGCTGATTTTCGGAGCCGCGGAATGCAAGGCTGATGTTTTTCTGAGCCTCGATAAATTCCCCATCAACGAGGACATCGAGCAGGGAAAGCATCTCATCTGTGCATTCGCACCGAGCACGGCTTTCGGACAGAAGATCTGATTCCAGGGTGTAGCCGGTATAGCACCAGATTGTTTTACCGGGATACTGTGCACGGACTTTTTTCAGGAAAGGAACAAGCGCCCGCTGGTTATCCGGTTCAAACGGTTCTCCGCCCAGCAGGGACAGTCCGTCGATATAATCTGGGGAAAGCAGCGTAAGCAGTTTGCTTTGCGCTTGTTCATCGAATGGGGAGCCGTAGGAAAAGCTCCAGGTTTCCGGGTTGAAACAGTTATGGCAGTGATGAGTGCAACCGGAGACGAAAAGGGAAACCCGCACGCCCTCTCCGTTTGCAATATCACAGTTTTTGATTGTACCGTAGTTCATTATAGATGAAGCACCCTCTCTTTAATTTCCTGCGTCCGTCCCTGATTCCAGAACTGAGTGCCAATATAGCCGCAGGTACGCCTTGCGACGTTTAATTTGTTCTGATCGGTGCAGCCACATTTCGGACATTTCCAAATGAGCTTTTTGTGTTCATCCTCAACGATCTGAATTTCGCCGGTATAACCGCATTCCTGGCAATAGTCGCTCTTGGTGTTTAACTCTGCATACATGATGTTGTCATAGATAAAGCGCATGACCTGAATGACAGCCGGGATGTTGTCCTGCATATCGGGAACCTCCACATAGCTGATCGCTCCGCCGGTGGAAAGCGCCTGGAACTGGGACTCGAATTTCAGCTTGGAAAAAGCGTCGATTGGCTCGGTAACGTGCACATGGTAGCTGTTGGTGATATAGTTCTTGTCCGTTATGCCCTCGATGATGCCGAAACGTTTCTGCAGGCATTTGGCGAACTTGTAGGTTGTACTCTCGATCGGAGAACCGTAAATGGAGAACGCGATATTGGTTTCCCGTTTCCATTTGTTGCAGGCATCGTTCATGTGCTGCATGACTTCCAGTGCGAACGGGGTCGCTTCCGGATCGGTGTGGGATTTGCCGGTCATGTATTTGACACATTCGTACAGACCAGCATATCCAAGGGAAATCGTGGAGTAGCCGCCGTAGAGCAGCTTGTCGATCGTTTCGCCTTTTTTGAGACGGGCAAGAGCACCGTACTGCCAGAGGATCGGGGCAGCGTCAGATAAAGTACCCTCTAAACGCTTATGGCGAAGCATCAGGGCGCGATAGCACAAATCAAGACGCTCGTCGAAAATTTCCCAGAATTTCTTGAAATCCCCGCCGGAGGAAAGTGCGACGTCAGGTAGGTTGATGGTTACGACGCCCTGGTTGAAGCGGCCGTAGAATTTGTAATTGCCGTTTTCATCCTTCCAGGGACTCAGGCAGCTGCGGCAGCCCATAACGGGGAAGCAGTTGCCTTCTTTTAATTCTTTCATTTTCTTTTCAGAAATATAATCAGGAACCAGACGCCTTGCGGTGCATTTTGCTGCGAGCTGTGTCAGGTAGAAGTATTCGGAGTCCTCTTCCACGTTGTCGTCTTCGAGCACATAGATCAGCTTGGGGAACGCGGGAGTAATCCACACGCCTGCTTCGTTCTTGACGCCCTGATAGCGTTGTTTTAAGGTTTCTTCGATAATCAGTGCGAGATCCTTTTTTTCCTGCGCATTTTTTGCCTCATTCAGATACATGAAGACCGTCAAAAACGGTGCCTGGCCGTTTGTGGTCATCAGGGTGATGATCTGGTACTGAATGGTCTGTACGCCCTTGGTGATCTCACGGTGCAGACGGGTTTCCACGATATCGTTGAGCTGTTCGGGAGTCGCCTGGGTGTTGAGAATTTTCATTTCTTCGGCAACTTCGGTGCGGATCTTTTCCCGGGAAACCTGTACGAAAGGCGCGAGGTGTGCGAGAGAAATACTCTGTCCGCCGTACTGGTTGCTTGCCACCTGCGCGATGATCTGAGTCGCGATGTTGCAGGCTGTGGAAAAGCTGTGGGGCTTTTCAATTTTGGTTTCGCTGATGACGGTGCCGTTCTGCAGCATATCCTCGAGGTTTACGAGGTCGCAGTTGTGCATGTGCTGTGCGAAGTAGTCGGAATCGTGGAAATGGATCAGCCCCTTCTGGTCAGCCTCTACGATGTCGGAAGGCAGTAAAAGGCGCTGGGTTAAGTCACGGCTGACTTCACCTGCCATGTAGTCACGCTGTACGCTGTTGACCGTAGGGTTTTTGTTGGAATTTTCCTGTTTGGCCTCTTCGTTGTTGCATTCGATCAGCGAAAGGATCCGGGTATCCGTGGTGTTGGATTTGCGGATCAGAGAGCGCTGATAGCGGTACTGGACATAGTGCTTCGCGAGGTCGAAAGCGCCGGTTGCCATGATCTGGTTTTCTACCATATCCTGTACTTCTTCTACGGATACAGCGCGTCCGATCTTGTTGCATTTATATTCGACGTAGTCTGCAATATCGTGAATCTGTTCCGGAGAAAGTCTGGTTCCTTCCTCAGAGTTGTTGGCCTTTGTGATGGCCGCCACAATTTTTTCGGAATCGAAAGTGGCTTCAGAGCCGTTCCTCTTGATGATTTTCATAGTCTCCCTCTCCTTTTTCGTGCAAAAATCTCGGAAAACGGAGTAAATGACAGTTTCTCGAGATTTAACATAAAATCTGACATGCTCCGGCAGTGTTCTTCTACTGTGGAGTGCAAGCATTATTATATAACCGAAGTCCTGATAAAATAGTTGCACAAGCAACAAATATAGGATATAATACAAAATATAGTGGTTTGCACAAAAATAGACTACATGATGGTGTGAAAATATGGAACAATTTATTGGCTTTTGGGACTTGACAAAAGAACAGCAGGAGCGTTTGGCAGCGGACGGGATGTTGAATATCCGGACGTTTGGAAAGCGCCAGGTGCTGATGAATCAGGACGACGATGCGGACAATGTGGGCGTTATGCTGAGCGGAACCGCCTTTTTGGAGAGTATGAATCAGGAGGGACAGCGACGGATTCTGGATTATTATGAGCCGAAGGAGAGTTTTACACGGAAATGCTTTCCGGATGTGGAGGGCGTATGCTACGTCATTTCGCGTTCCGGCTGCCAGGTTGCTTTTTTGAACGACAGAAAGCTGTCGTCGGCTTATAAAAAATATGAAAAGCGCGGGCAGCTTCTGGAGGAAATTCTGATGGGAACCCAGAAACGTGCGCTGATGCACGCGGATGTGCTGGGGCAGAAGACGCTGCGGCAGAAGTTGATGACGTATTTTCAGTTTTTGAACCGCCAGAAGGGCAGAGATGGTTTTTCTTTACCGTTTTCCTATACGGACTGTGCGGACTATCTGTTTGTGGATCGCAGCGCGATGATGCGCGAACTGGGACGGATGAAGGAGGAAGGACTGATTCGGACGGAAGGGAAGAAAATCTGGCTGGAGGAGAAAAAACTGCGGTGAAGATATCAGGGAGAAGGGAAGATAAAAAAACAACAGCTATTATTGGTAGAATTCGCAAAGACGTGGGGGCTTATTGGGGCTTTGCTGTCGTGTTTGTTTTGTACGATATTGCAGCGCATGCGATGTTTCATGCGTTCTGTCCCTCCGTGTTTTTATTTGGTCTGCCCTGTCCCGGCTGTGGGATGACGCGGGCGGTGTTCTTTTTTATCACAGGGCAGTTTCAGAGGGGAATGCAGATGAATCCGCTGGGGCTTCTGTGGATTCTATGGGCTGCTTATCTGGTGGTTATGCGGTATGGGTTTGGGAAAAAAGCGAAAGGGCTGATGACGGCTGCAGGCGTGATTGTAGTGCTGATGGTCGCAGTCTATTTGTATCGAATGTATTGCTTCTTCCCCGGAGAGCCGCCGATTAGCTACACATCGGGCAGTCTGGCGGAGCGACTTATTCCGGGGTATCGGAAGTGGATTCTGGGATTGGTTCGAATGCTGCAGGGGTGAGAGACGCTGCGTTACTCATGACAATAGAATGCTCGCAGAGCGTGCATTCTATTGTTTGCTCCAGCGTCCGGACGCGCCGCAGGGCAGCACCAGTCCGCTGTCTGTAACGGGCAGTCCGATTTCGGATGCTTCGGTGTGTCCGCCGAATTTCGGCGTAATGGCAGTCTGCATCATATAGTTTAAAACAGCAGGCTGTAGACCGGTTGTATAGGAGTTGATCAGGAAAAAGAGCGGGTCATCGGACAGAATCTGAGTCGTCAGTTCGATGAAGGGATAGATGTTCTCTTCAATTTTCCAGATTTCGCCTTTAGGACCTCTGCCGTAGGAGGGAGGATCCATGATGATGCCGTCATAGTGGTTGCCGCGGCGGATTTCACGTTCGACAAATTTTACACAGTCATCTACGAGCCAGCGGATCGGAGCATCGGAAAGACCGGAAGCCGCTGCGTTTTCTTTTGCCCAGGTAACCATGCCTTTGGAAGCGTCCACATGGGTGACTGCTGCGCCTGCCTTCGCTGCGGACAGGGTAGCGCCGCCGGTGTAGGCGAACAGATTCAGCACCTTAACCGGGCGGCCAGCGTTGGCAATCAGGTTGCCAAACCAGTCCCAGTTTGTTGCCTGTTCCGGAAACAGACCGGTATGTTTGAAGCTAAACGGCTTTAAACGGAAGGTCAGTTCGCGGTAATGGATGCTCCATTCCTCGGGCAGATTGAAAAATTCCCATTCGCCGCCGCCCTTGGAGCTGCGATGATAATGGCCGTTTTTCTTTTTCCAGCCGGGATTTTTGCGGGGGGTATTCCAGATGACCTGCGGATCGGGACGCACGAGAAGATAATCTCCCCAGCGTTCCAGCTTTTCTCCGCTGGAGGTATCCAGCACTTCATAATCTTTCCATTGATCTGCGATCCACATATTTTTATTCCTCATTTCGTAAGTAATATAGTTACAGGAATTATCTGCAAGGTATCCGGGCAAAACTGCGTTTGTGCGTGTATGCACAGGATAATAATACGAGATTATCATACAGGAAGTACGCCCAAAAAGCAATCATTCTATTGCTGGAGCGTTGCGATGAAAAAAATCGTTACTGTTCACCCACTTAAAATTTCCACATCCGGCATAAATTCAGAAATTCCTCTGCGGAGGATGAAAGGTATTTGTTGCGGTGCCGGATCAGGTATAGGCTGCGGGTCAGGATGTCGGGCGGAAGCGGAAGGGAGACAAGATCTCCGGATTTCAGTGCATCCCGGACGAGAAGCTCCGGTAAAATTGCGATGCCGAGACCGTTTTGGGCGGCGCGGATGAGGGCGAGGGTGCTGACGCTTTCCCAGACGGGTGTGATCTGGATACCGCCGGATAAAAAGAGACTTTCGACGATTTCTCTGCCGGCACTGCCCGGTTCGCGTAAAAGGAGGGGGTAGGAAGCAGCGTCGGCGAGGGTGACCGTCCGGTTGGCGGCAAGCGGATGGCCGGGAGCTGCGACCATGCAGAGCGTATCGGCAGAAAAGACCTCTGAAATGATTTCCGGGTGAGTGACAGTGCCTTCGACCAGGGCAAAATCCAGCTGATTGTCGACGACTGCCTGCTCGATTGTGCCGGTATTTTTGATCGTTACATAGATTTTGATTTCCGGGTGCTGTTCCTGATAGGCTTTGACAAGGGAGGGGAGCAGGCAGGTACCGAGAGTGATGCTGGAGCCAATATGGAGCGGGGCATTTGCATCCCAGGCGGGAATTTTATTTTCCATTTCTGAAAAAAGTGACACGATATGAAGTGCATATTCATAGAAGCGATGCCCGTTCTCCGTCGGGTAAATCCGTCGGGAGAGGCGGTCGAACAGGCGGATATGATAATATTCCTCCAGCTCCTTGATCGCTAGGCTGACGGACGGCTGAGCCAGATGCAGGCTGTTCGATGCGAGGGTGATGCTTTTTTGCTGATATACGGCGACAAAAATTTTCATATGACGCAGAGTCATGGCGGTTCCTCCAAGGTGATCGGGTGAAAAATAAGTGTGATCGCTTATTTTCACGCAGCTATTTGTACCGAAGGTGTCAAAAGGCTGCTCCTGCACAGCTTATATAATAAAAATATTATATATTTTATACTATAATACTATTTTACTTATATTACAAGAAAAGGTATGATAAGAACGATTACAAGAGGCTGTACGATTTTAGAAACAAACAGAAGCAGCGGGCATGCGAAAAAGCGTGCGCAGAAATGAGAGGAAAGCATGAAGGAGAAATGGACGAAGATCCGAAAAGTATTTTTTTCCACGCTGTATTTAAGCGCGTTTACGTTCGGCGGCGGATACGTCATCGTCACGCTGATGAAA
>ENA-ORVG01003335-ORVG01003335.1-human-gut-metagenome-genome-assembly--contig:-NODE-3335-length-12869-cov-2.878882_pt1 | contig 12869 bp, 10 predicted proteins | sample MGYA00242091_ERZ509233 | MGnify/ENA primary metagenome ERZ509233 (study PRJEB26280, sample SAMEA2338840) | human gut metagenome | biome: human gut; feature: human-associated habitat; material: faeces... | reverse complement strand
TGCCCCCAAACAGCATGCTTTCCCCTCCCCTACCGCTCCCCCCCCCCGATACCATCGTCCGCCCCCACTTGCCACCTCACTCCGTTCCGGCACGGTGGTATCATATATGTATATGAAATAAAGGTTATCAAACGAAAGAGCATGAAAAAATAAAAAAGAACTGATTTACAAAAGGTTGAATACATTCCGCGAATGCGCCCACCCTTTCATTTTGGAAAAACCACTTCCAATTTGAGAAAGAAAAAGAAGAATAAAGACTAAAGAGGAATTTAATAAACAGAAAAATATGAAAATTTATAGTTTTGAAACTATCACATCCATTGAAGATGTCCGGCAAATACCGTCGTACGTCCCTTTAGGGGAGCAAGTGGTTCTCATCCCTCCGTCTTTCCCATGGATTAAAGACCAGATGCAAGACATCGCCATTTCCCTGTATAATTTCGACTTGGGAAAAATCCCGTCCCTGATTGACGGGCTGAAAACAAAAACAGCCGAGTTTATTTCGCGGCTTGCAGATGCCCCCGAAAGCTGCCCTGCCACAAGCTCAGTCATAGAAAACCTTTTCCAAACCCTCCATTCGTTCGTCAACCGTCCGTTAAACCAAATTAAGGACAAAGAGCTTCTCTCTTTCACCGAACGTCTTTCAGGTCTCATCATCTATTCTTACTTTAAACACCTGAAAGTGAATGTGTCCCTCTTAGACCCTTCACTTTTCGTTTGTATCGGTAGCAATTCAAAGATAGACACCGAAAAAAGTGCCGAATGCCTCCGGACACTCATACAGGACCAAGACGCAACCGTCAGCATTCTCCCGGCTCGTATCTGCAAGAACGGCCTCGAAGAGACGATATTGATGCCCGCAAAGCTCCGTACGCTTTATGCGACCCACATCGCGACCTTGTTCCATGCCGAGGAACTTACATTTTATACCACGAAACAAATGTCTTCGGCTTCACCCGACGAAGACGTATGCAGTCAGTTCAAAGACTATACCATCACATATAACGAAGCCAAAAGCATCATCAATGCCGGTTTCAACCTCGTTCCGAAAGCTTGTCTGGATTTAGCCGGACAACACGGAATCAACCTACGTATATCCAATTATTATAATCCCAATAAACAAACAATCACTATTACAAAAACATCAACCATGAACCAGATTAAAGCAGTTGTTACACGGAAAAATGCAGATTATTTACAAATCCATTCATCAGGAAACCTCATGCCGTTCCAATTCCTGACCAAAGTGATGGCCGTCTGTGGGGACTTCAAGACTCCCATACACCTCATTTCCTCTTCCAGTGTCAATATCTCCATGGCCGTGGAACTGAGTTCCGAGACTTTCCACCAAATGGAAAACCAACTGTCCCAATTCGCTTCCGTCAGTGTGGAAAAAGACATTTCCGTCATCCATATCATCGGCCAGTTCGACCAGGAAAAGGAAAACGTGGAAGTCAAAGTCATCGACCTGCTTAAAGACATCCCCATCCTGATGATTTCATACGGAAGCGACAACAACAGCGTGTCTGTTGTCGTGAGCAAAGACATGGGCGAAAAAGCACAGGCCATCTTGATGGACAATTTCGCCGGACAAGATTTCATGAAAAGAAACGTCGCTCCGCGCTTCCGCGAGGCTTATAGTGCCATGAGCATCTGACCCATCTCAATATAATCTGTAGAACTAAGCCCGAAGACGGCTGCCAGACCCAAGGAATGATAAAAAGTTCTTATAGTTTGGCACCGTCTTTTGATTCGTAAATCACCTTGCGCAGAACTGAAAATCATTCTCAGGAGAACGAAAAATCAATCTCTTGAGAATGATTTTCAGTTCTGCGGTGATTGATTTTACAAGATTTCCATCCTAAATCTTACATTTGCAGAGAAGTCTTTAATTCGCTGATATAAAACATTTTAAACTCTATATCGCATGACATGAAAACGAATATTCCGACAGGTACGAAGTGCCGTCACATCAACAATAAAGAAATAAGACAAAAAAAGAGGCGTGAAGCCTCTTAGATATTAATACCGTACTCTTCTATCTTCCGATAGAGAGTGGTCAATCCTATTTTCAGGAGACGGGCCGCCTCAGCCTTATTTCCTTTCGTGTACTGCAATACACGTTGGATATGGCGATGCTCCGCCTCTGCCAGTTCAAAATCGTCACCGTCGGCAGCCGATCCGGATAAAGTGGACGACCGGAAATCAAGAGGCATGTCATCCAACGTGATATAGTCGTCGCAGATAATCAACGCACGCTCTATCACGTTACGCAACTCACGCACGTTTCCCGGCCAGGCATACGACTGCATCCAATCCTGACAGGCTGCATCAAAGCCCTTGACTTGTTTCCCCATCTTGGCAGAAAATAGTTTTAGGAAAGCTGTGGCCAACTCCGGTATATCCTCCCTACGCTCGCGCAAGGGCGGCAAATGGAGATGGAAAACGGACAAACGGAAATACAAATCTTCCCGGAAATTGCTATTTGCTATTTCTTCTTTCAGGTTGCGGTTGGTGGCCGACACGATACGCACGTCTATTTTCGTGGGTTTCGTATCCCCCACCTTTATATATTCCCCTGTTTCGAGCACGCGCAAGAGTTTGGCTTGCAAACCGTACGCCATCTCCCCAACCTCGTCCAGAAATATCGTGCCGTGGTTGGCCTCTTCAAACAGTCCTTTCTTGTCCTTCAAAGCCCCGGTGAAAGCCCCGGCCTTGTGCCCAAATATCTCGCTTTCCAACAATTCTTTGCTGAAAGCGGAACAGTTGATGGCCACGAACGGCTGCTTGGCACGTGCGCTCCCGTGATGAATGGCCTGCGCGAACACCTCTTTACCCGTCCCCGTTTCGCCCGTAAGCAACACCGGCACATCCGTCACGGCCACTTTACGAGCCAACCGTATCACTTGCTGCAAACCTCGCGAATGTCCCAAGACGGTATCGAAGGCCGATTCACGGACCGGCACGACAGCACTTCCCGAAGGCTGCACCGGCCGTCTGTTGATTTTCTCCATGGCACGGCTGATTATCGGTATGATCTTATTGTTGTCATCCCCTTTGGTAATGTAGTCGAATGCACCGTTTTTGATAGCCTGCACCCCGTCCGGGATATTCCCGTGCGCCGTCAGGAGGATGACCTCGGCCTCGGGTTGCAGTTCTTTTATCTCCTTTACTATCTCCACCCCGTTGCCATCGGGCAGAAACACATCGCACAATACCAGTTGCGGCATTTTGGCCGTGAGTTGCTTCATGCCCGAGGCCCGGTCGGCCGCCTGAAACACCTCATAACCTTCCAATTCCATCATACGTGCCAACAATTTCCGTATGATGGGTTCGTCATCTATAATCAGTATCGTATTCATCATTTCGCAAGGACATAAATAAAATTAAACAGGGGGCTTTCAACTTCGCTTTGCGGAAACAAAAGTACAAAAAAATATCGGTTAAATCACCATTCGATAGGAAATTAGCGTCGTTCACGGCTCGCCCGGACACCACAGGAAGAAGGTCGGCGGTAAAATCGTCTTTTTTAGGTATTGCACCGACTGATAATCCATTCTAATTTTGTACGACAAACAGACATGCCTATGCAAACGGTAAAAGACCATATCAAAAGCGACATTCTGCAATCGGCGGCCACCTTGTTTCTGGAAAAAGGTTACCTGAAGGTGCCGATGCGGGAAATCGCGCACAAATCGGGGGTAGGATTAAGCAATATATACAATTACTTTTCTTGCAAGGACGACATCTTTGTCCAGATCGTGACTCCGGCCGTGCGCACTTTCGAGAATATGCTGGACGAGCATCACGGGCGGCGCGGAACCGACATCATGGCCATGTGCGACAGGGATTACTTCAAATATATGGTGGACGAATACACTTCGTTCATCCATCGGCATCGCGACTTGCTGCTGCTGTTGCTTTTCCGCTCGCAAGGCTCTTCCTTGGAAAACTACAAAGAAGAGTTTGCACGGAAGTCAACGGCACTGGTCAAAGAATATTTCACACTCATGAAACATAAGCATCCGCAACTGGAGACCGACATTTCGGACTTTTCCATACGTATGCATACGGTGTGGATGTTTGCCTTGTTTGAAGAACTTCTCATGCGGCGGGTCAAACCGGATGAGATAGAAAAGGTCGTCACCGAATATATGACCATCGAGGTGGCCGGATGGAGGGAACTTATGAAAATATAAGTTCCCTCTTTTTTTGAACAAATCGGAATAGTGTTCGTTTTTGAACTGCTTCCCGCGAAAGTCTGACTGTTAATAAAAATAAGATTATGAAACAAAAGTATGAATTTAAAAATGTAGTGGCCGAAACGCTGCTGATTCCGCTCTACATGCGGGCCAAGGAAAGCCGGAGAAAAGGAGATGCCATATTGAAAGACACGATGGCAGAACAACTGGTGGACAGCATCGAATATGACTATTCCCAATTCGACGGAGCCAAAATGAGTGAAGTAGGATGTGTCGTACGCGGCAAGTACTTCGACGATGCCATCCGGCGCTTCATCCTAAGCCACTCCCACCCTGTCGTGGTCAACGTCGGGTGTGGTCTGGATACCCGCTACCAACGCATCGGCAACGACCAAGCGGCCGTCTTCTACGAACTGGACTTGCCGGAAGTCATCGACTTACGCCGAAAACTGATTCCGGAAACCGGCGAAGACCATTACATCGCTGCGTCGCTCCTTGAAACCGGATGGATGGACGCACTGAAAAAACAACACCCCGAGGGGCAGTTCATCTTCGTGGTGGAAGGCGTACTGATGTATTTCTACGAGGAACAGGTAAAACGGTTTTTGAAGCATATCGCCGAACGCTTCAGCGGAGGCGAATTATGGTTTGACGTTTGTGGTAAGATGATGGTAAAATCCGGAGCAAAACCGGACTCCTTGCGGAAATCGGTAGCCGAAATCCGTTCCGGCATCAGCGACGGGCACGAAGTAGAGGGTTGGGTGCCCGCACTGGAACTGATAGAACAAGCTTGCTACCAGAAATTTTTCACCGAACGCTGGGGAACCGTCATGCGTCTTTTCGCCCGTTTTCCGCGTTTCAGTTGCAAGTTCAGTTCCTTATTGGGATACAGAATCAAGTAAGCTTTTACACGTCAACGTATTACGTATTATAATCAATCCATTATACAATGAAAAAGAATTTCATCAACCGCATCCTGCAAAACACCCGTAAGCCTCAAGGCTTCTGGGGACGGATGATTCTAAGGAGCATGAACACAGGCCATGCTCCGTTGGCGGCATGGGCGTTTACACATTTGGACTGGTGCCCCGATTGGAAAGTGCTCGACATCGGCTGCGGAGGAGGAGCCAACATCGCCCACATGCTGAAAAGATGCCCGCAAGGACAAGTTTACGGTGTGGACATTTCTCCGGAAAGCGTGGCTTTCGCCCGGCAAAAAAACAAGGCTTTTCTGGATGAACGTTGTTTCATCCTCCAAGGTACGGCCTCGGACCTGCCTTTTAAGGAAGACACATTCGATGCCGCCACGGCCTTTGAAACCTTATATTTTTGGGAAGATCCGGACAAAGCTTTCCGCGAAATACTTCGCATCCTGAAACCGGGAGGCATTTTCCTGATTGCCTGCGAAGCCAGCGACCCACACAACACGACCTGGACCGGCCGCATCGAAGGGATGGCCGTATATACGGCCGAAGAGATCAAACACAAGCTCGAAAATTGCGGGTTTGTCCACGTCCGCACAGACAAGATGAAAAAAGAAAGTATCTGTGTCACGGCACAAAAAACAAAAGAACCGACTCAATACTCAAACCTATGAATACATTACGGAAACTCCAACATTATATGGGAAAACGGAAAGCTTTGCTGCCGCTTTCCATGTGTATCTCGGCAGTAAGCGAAGTGACGGGTATGCTCACTTATGTCTTCATCTGGCTGATTGTGAAAGGATTTTTTGATACACACGGCAACGGGATTCCCGCCGAAACCATACCATACGCCGGGTGGGCGGCAGGCCTGGCTGTCGGAAGTGTCGTCTTATACTACCTGGCATTGATGTGCTCCCATCTGGCAGCGTTCCGGGTGGAATCCAACTTGCGGAAAGAAGCCATGAGACAAATCGTCCGCATGCCCCTCGGGTTCTTCGACCTCAATACCAACGGCAAGATTCGTAAGGTCATCGACGATAATGCCGGTATCACCCACTCGTTTCTGGCCCACCAGATGCCCGACCTGGCCGGTTCCGTCCTGGTACCGCTGACGGCCGTCGTCCTGATTTTCACGTTCGATTGGAAACTGGGGCTAGTCTGTATCATTCCGGTAGCCGTAGCCATGTTCCTGATGGGACACCTCATGAACACGCAAGGACAGGCCTTCATGCGTGCCTACATGACTTCACTGGAAGAAATGAATACGGAAGCCGTAGAATATGTCAGGGGCATACCGGTCATCAAGGTATTCCAACAGACCATCTACTCTTTCAAGAACTTCCATAAAAGCATCATGGCCTACAATCAAATGGCTTCTTCCTATACCGGACTGTGGGAAAAACCGATGTCGTGCTATACGACAGTCATCAACAGTTTCGTCTTTTTCCTCGCTCCCACCGTCATTCTCATCGTAAGCCGTGATGGCGACTATGCTTCCACCCTGCTCAACTTCTTCCTGTTCGTACTCATTACCCCCGCTTTTCTCGCAAAGCATCATGAAAAGCATGCATCTCAGCGAAGCTTTAGGACAGGCCGGAGAAGCAATCGGACGTTTGGAACGGCTGCTCGAATACAAGCCGTTGTCCCGGCCGGAAAAACCGGAGAAGCCGACGGCTTTTGATGTTTGCTACGACCACGTGAGTTTCAGTTATCCCGGTGCTACGCAGAAAGCCGTAGACGGAATAAGCTTTTCCATCCCCCAAGGAAAGAAAGTGGCCCTTGTCGGCACTTCGGGAGGCGGTAAAACAACGATTGCCAGACTGCTCCCCCGTTTTTGGGATGCCGACGAAGGAGAAATCCGGATTGGCCACGTCAATATCAAGCATATCGCACCGGAGGACCTCATGCAGCACGTGTCATTCGTCTTTCAGAACCCTCATCTTCTGAAAACGACGCTGCGCAAGAATCTGAAATACGGAAACCCGGAAGCCGGAGAGGAGGAAATCAACCGGGCACTCGACCTTGTGCAATGCAGGGAAATCATAGACCGTCTGCCGGAGGGACTGGATACGAAAATCGGGACGGAAGGAACGTATCTGTCCGGAGGAGAACGGCAAAGAATCGCCCTGGCACGGGCCATCCTGAAAAATGCCCCTATCATCGTACTTGATGAAGCCACGGCATACGCCGATCCGGAAAACGAGCATCTCATCCAACAAGCACTGAGGGAGCTGACTGCCGGGAAAACCGTGCTGACCATCGCCCACAGGCTATCGAGCATTACCGATGCCGACCGTATTCTGGTAATCGACAAAGGACGAATCGTCGAGCAAGGTACACACGAGGAACTATTAAAACAAAACGGCATATACAAAACCATGTGGAATGAATATCAGCAATCTGTCAGTTGGACCATCGGAAGGGAGGTTCACCATGCTTAGTCAAATAAGAAACCGTTTCGCCCTTTCGGAAAAAGGTGCCAAGGATTTTTGTCAGGGAGTGTTCTGGACCGTATGGCTGGATGTCGCGCTGATGTTGCCCGCCGTATATGTGTTCCTATACCTGCAAGACTGGATTCGTCCTGTCTTCAACCCCGAGGCCACAATAGCACATGGGACATGTTACTACGGACTACTCGGAATCGCATTCATGGCTGTCATGTATGTGATTGCCGTCTTCCAGTACCGAAGCACCTACACTTGCGTTTACGACGAAAGTGCCAACCGGCGTATCTCGCTGGCCGAAAAGCTGCGGAAACTTCCGCTCGCGTTCTTCGGAGAAAAGAACCTGTCCGACTTGACTGCCACCATCATGGACGATTGTACGGAACTGGAACACACTTTTTCGCATGCCGTACCGCAACTCATTGCGTCTCTGCTCAGCATCCTGTTGATTACGATAGGCATGGCATTCTACGACTGGGCACTTACACTCGCTTTGTTTTGGGTGGTTCCCATATCCTTGGCCGTCATCGTCCTCTCCAAAAGGAAACTGCACAAGCAGAACCGAACGAACTACCTGAACAAAAGGGAAGTGACCGAACAAATACAGGAAGGACTGGACACGATTCAGGAAATCAAGTCCTATCACCAAGAAGCGGCTTACTTGAACGGATTGGACGAGAAAATCAATAAATACGAGCACCAACTGACACGAAGCGAATTACTGATGGGTATTGCCGTCAACGGCTCTCAAAGCATCTTGAAGCTCGGATTGGCAAGTGTCATCATTGTCGGAGCCTCTTTGGTAGCCTCCGGTCAAACGGAGCTTTTCACGTATTTGATATTCATGGTTATCGGCTCACGTATTTACATCCCCATCAATGAAGTGCTGAACAATCTGGCGGCGTTATTCTACCTTGACATCCGCATAGACAGGATGAAAGAAATGGAAGCCATGCCGGTCCAACACGGAGAGAAATCGTTCAATCCCAACGGATATGACATCCGGTTCGACCACGTAAGTTTCTCTTATGAAAAGGGAAAGCAAGTCTTGGACAACGTATCTTTTACTGCCCGGCAAGGAGAAATCACAGCCTTAGTCGGTCCCTCGGGAAGCGGAAAGAGCACGGCAGCCAAATTAGCGGCTCGTTTTTGGGATGCCACGGCCGGACATATCACGCTCGGCGGGACTGACATCAGCAGGATTGAACCGGAAAGTCTGCTAAAATGCTTCTCCATCGTTTTTCAAGACGTAATCCTGTTTAATACATCCGTCATGGAGAATATCAGAATCGGAAAACGGGAAGCGACTGACGAAGAAGTGATACGCGTGGCACGGTTGGCCCGATGTGACGAGTTTGTCCTTAAAATGCCTCAAGGATACCAAACCGTTATCGGGGAAAACGGAGAAACCTTATCGGGCGGAGAACGTCAGCGCATATCCATCGCACGGGCGTTATTGAAAGACGCTCCCATCGTGTTGCTAGACGAAGCCACAGCCTCGCTCGACGTAGAGAACGAAACAAAAATCCAGGCAGGTATCTCGGAACTAATCAAACATAAAACGGTACTGATTATCGCACACCGCATGCGTACTATCGCACACGCAGATAAAATAGTAGTGCTGAAAGACGGGCATGTCGCAGAAACCGGAAATCCGGAGGAACTGAAAAAACAAAACGGACTGTTCTGTCAAATGATGAAAAGACAAGTGGTACGTGCCTAAAAACAAGTGAAGATACGTCTCCCTTTCCATACGGGGGATGTATCTTCACTTTTATTTCAAACCGGGTAACAGCTATTGCATCCTCACTTTACAGTTTCCGGAACGCGTAAGTCAGGACGAAATCGGCCGTAGTTTCATAATGCACCGGAAAGGTTCCCGTCTTCCCGTCCGACAAATGATAATATAAAGAAAAATCTCCTTTCGCTTCCGTATGGTCGGGCATCGCGGGACAACTTAAATTTTGTACCGTCAGATTCTCCCTGAAGTCAATACCCTCTTCATCCAATATCTTAAAAACAGCCTCTTTGGCAGACCAATGCAAAAGAATCTCGTATGTTGTTTCTGCAGCTTCTTCCGGACCGATCAAACGTTCTTTCAACTTTACAATTCTTTCAGAAAATACTTCTATGTCAAGTCCGGCTTCATATTCTTCCGAAAACAACACGGCTGCATATCCGAATGTATGGGAAATGGAAAGCTGAAGCTTTCTGCCACGGAAAAAAGGACGGCCGGACGGCAAATATTCCACCTGTAGCTCTTCTCCTGTCAGAGTGAAAATAAGCAAACGCACTGCCACATATTCCAAGCGCCTCCGCTCAGCCGCAAAACGGGAAGCATGCTCCCGATAATACGCGCTGTGAGGCAACATGTCACACAACTCGTCGAAGGTCTCGGTAATTTTCCATATACCTCCCCAACCTTGCCCACAATTTATTTCCCGAAACAGCGGCATTCGTTCCTCTATATGATTTACACCCCATCGGATGTTTCCGGATTTTCCACCGTCACTTTTATCTTCAAAATCCTCCGGTCATCCATTTCCAACACTTCAAAACAATAGTTTTTATATTTGATTATCTCATGAAGTTCCGGAAACTCACCTTTAATTTCCAACAGAAGCCCGGCCAAAGTATCGGCCTCTCCTTCTACCTCCTCGAAAAAATCATCGTCCAGTTTCATGATTCTAAAGAAATCCGTAAGCAGGACTTTTGCCTCGAAAACATACGTATTCGCGTTCAACCGCACGTACTGGCGTTCATCTTCATCGTATTCATCGTTTATTTCACCTACAATTTCTTCGATAATATCCTCCATCGTCACGATACCCGACGTACCTCCGAACTCATCCACCACAATGGCGATATGCACTTTGTTCTTCTGAAAATCTCCCAACAAATCATCAATCATCTTTGTTTCCGGAACGAAATAAGGCGGCCTGATTAAAGACTGCCAACGGAAATTTGCAGGTTTGTTCAGATGGGGCAACAAGTCCTTAATGTAAAGCACACCTTTTATGTTGTCACGCGAATCCGCATATACCGGAATACGGGAATAGTTACTCTCTACGATACATCGAAGCACATCCGGATAAGGAGCTTTCATGTCCAAGTCCACAATATCCATACGAGGAGTCATTATTTCTTTGGCCATCTCTCCTCCAAAACGGATAATCCCCTCCAACATATTCTGCTCTTCTGCAATATACTTTTTATCCGTCAGTTCCAAGGCTTGTTCCAACTCGTCGACCGATATGGTCCGTTTTTCCTTATGCACTACTTTCGTAGCCAATTTCCTCGACCGCACGAGCAATGACGAAAGGGGCCAAAACAACTTTTCCATCCAAACAAAAGAAGGAGCCACCATGCGGCAAAAGCTCAACGTATGTTGGGACGAGTAAATTTTCGGCATAATCTCACCAAACAACAAAAGCAAGAAGGTGAGCAAGACGGTCATAAAAAGGAATTCCAACAAACGGCTATCTCCGAAAATCAAAGTTTTACTGAAAAAGAAATTCAGCAACATGATGATAGCCACATTCACGAAATTGTTGGATATCAAAATCGTAGCAAGCAAACGCTCCGAATCTTCCTTTAACTCGAGAATCTTACTGTCTGCCGCGTGCCTATTCTCTTCTATCTTACCCACATCCGTAGGGGACAAGGAAAAAAAAGCAATCTCTGAAGCTGAAACAAAACCAGAACAACCTAACAACAACACAGACAAGACAAGAGCAATCGTAGCTCCCAAATCCGGAGGATAAACCTCTATATGGTCAAATAACGCTATAAACTGGGATAAATATGTATCAGGGTCCAAAATTCACAAATTTAGTTACACATCAAAAGGGTAAGTCTTCTTTTCCGCCCTGTACCTGTGCGGAAGCAGAAGGAGAAGAAGAAGCAGAAGGAGAAGAAGCTTGGTTAGCCTGACTCCGGGGAGACAGCATCTCCATATTGTCTGCAAATATTTCCGTAATGTATCGTTTCACTCCATTCTGGTCATCATACGAGCGAGAACGAATTTTTCCTTCGACAAACAGCTTGTCACCTTTGTGAACGTATTTCTCTACTGTCTCAGCCAGGCCTCTCCACAATACTATATTATGCCATTCCGTACGTTCCGGCACGTCCGTACCATTCTGCAGACGATACCCCCTTTCCGTTGTGGCTAAAGTCAACGAAGCCACAGCCACTCCGTTATCCAAATAACGAACATCGGGTTCTTTCCCGACATTTCCAATCAACATCACTTTATTTAAAGACATACGCCTTTCATTTTAAAATTTCTCCAAAATTAATAAATAAACCATATCCCACCAACTATAACGTCACTTTTTCTGCAACTCTTTCATTTTCTTACCACAAACCAAACTTCTCAAACAGCATTACAACTAAGCGGGGAAACGCATAGTTTGGCAGTTCCCCCTTTTTTACCCAACAAGCACTACGTCCGAAATCATCGGGTTTATCTTCCAGTTCCACCTTATAAAAATCACAAATCAACGTACGGTGGGTCAGCTGATGGCGAACACCCCCGCACAAATAAGTCTTCACGGCCTTATCAGACCGGATGAACGATGGAACTTTTTTATCCACAAGCAAGTCTTCCGGAGCACATACCGTAGGGGTTTCTACCAAAAAAGGTTCATACAAACCCTTCCAAATATCATTAGCCTCTCGCCGAAACACTGCAATTTCTTCCCCCACCTCTATGTACATATAATGCAAATAGCGTTCCGTCACGGTCAAAGCCCGTGACTTCACCGGAAAGCCCTGCACCCTCTTGTCCCGAAAAGCAATGCAACCGCCAACCAAAGGGCACTCTCCACATTTAGGATTCTTAGGCACACATTGCAGGGCACCGAAATCCATCACGGCCTGGTTGTAATCAGCCGCCTTGCCCTCGGGCAACAACTCCTGCGCCAAAGCTGCAAAACACTTTTTCCCATGCCCCGTATCTATCGGTTCTTCAATCCCATAATAACGGGAAAGCACACGATATACATTCCCATCCACCACAGCATGGGGCAACCCGAATGCAAAAGAAGCTATGGCAGCTGCCGTATAATCTCCCACCCCCTTTAATTGACGGATATTTTCATAACGTTCAGGGAATCCTCCCCACTCCACAATCTGGCGAGCCGCCGCATGCAAATTCCTCGCACGAGAATAGTATCCCAACCCCTGCCAACATTTCAACACCTCATCTTCTGAAGCTGCCGCCAAAGCATCCACATCAGGAAAGCGAGCCATGAAACGCAGGAAATAATCATATCCTTGAACGACCCGCGTCT
>ENA-ORVG01003334-ORVG01003334.1-human-gut-metagenome-genome-assembly--contig:-NODE-3334-length-12870-cov-2.327507_pt1 | contig 12870 bp, 7 predicted proteins | sample MGYA00242091_ERZ509233 | MGnify/ENA primary metagenome ERZ509233 (study PRJEB26280, sample SAMEA2338840) | human gut metagenome | biome: human gut; feature: human-associated habitat; material: faeces... | reverse complement strand
GGTTGTAGGAAGAGGTCCGTTTTCCGGTAATTTGGTATCGTACAGATGCCATCCGCTTTCAATTGTCGCTTTGCAGATGATGTCATAAACACCTTCGCTTACTTTCTTGAAAGAAATTTGCCATTTCACTGGTTTTAATACCTGTGAATTTGCAGCCCCAACCATTAAGGTTAATATTGCTGTAAGAATTAATAGTCTTTTCATGAATAAATTAAATTAGTTTTTAAAATAATTTCTCTCTAAAATTTAGTGATGCAAAGTACAAAATTATCGAGAGAAACTATGTTAGCTTATAGTTAAATTTTTTATAATGTTTTTTTCACGGCCACTTCTTCAAAGCTTTCGATGAAATCTCCTGTCTGAATATCGTTATAATTATTGATGTTCAAACCACACTCGAATCCCTTGGACACTTCTTTCACGTCATCCTTGAAACGTTTCAAGGATCCCAGTTCTCCGGTGAAGATCACGATACCATCCCGAATCACGCGTACTTTTGAAGAACGAGTAATCTTTCCGTCTCTCACGATACATCCGGCAATCGTTCCCACCTTGGTAATCTTAAATGTTTCAAGCACTTCCACGGTAGAGGTGATCTCTTCCTTGAATTCAGGGGATAGCATACCTTCCATGGCGGATTTGATTTCCTCGATAGCCGTGTAGATAATAGAGTAAAGTCGGATGTCGATTTCCTCTTTCTCTGCCAGCTTTCTGGCACCCATGGAGGGACGTACCTGGAATCCGATGATGATAGCGTTCGATGCGGCAGCCAACATGACATCGCCTTCGGAAATTTGCCCCACGGCTTTGTGGATCACGTTCACTTGGATTTCCGGGGTTGACAACTTGATCAAAGAGTCGGACAAAGCTTCGATAGAACCATCCACGTCTCCTTTCACGATGATGTTCAACTCCTGGAAGTTTCCGATGGCAATACGTCTACCGATTTCGTCCAGCGTGATATGTTTCTGGGTACGTAACCCTTGTTCGCGTTGCAGTTGTTCTCGCTTGTTAGCCAAAGCACGGGCGTCTTTCTCGTTACCCATGACGTTGAATTTGTCTCCGGCCTGTGGAGCCCCGTTCAAACCGAGTATCAATGCCGGGCAGGATGGTCCAGCCTCTTCCATTTTACTTCCGCGTTCGTTGAACATAGCTTTCACGTGTCCGAAATATTGTCCGGCTAGTACCACGTCTCCAATGCGTAACGTTCCGCTTTGTACGAGTACGGTTGCCACGTATCCCCGTCCTTTATCTAGCGAGGACTCGATGATTGAACCGATCGCTTTCCGTTTCGGGTTAGCCTTTAACTCTAGGATTTCTGCCTCAAGTAACACTTTCTCCAGAAGTTCTTCTACGTTCAAGCCTTTCTTGGCTGAGATTTCCTGACATTGGTATTTACCACCCCACTCCTCTACGAGGTAGTTCATGGCAGCCAGTTCTTCCCGGATCTTGTCGGGGTTAGCTCCCGGTTTATCAATTTTGTTTATTGCGAATACAATGGGTACTCCTGCCGCACTGGCGTGATTGATTGCCTCAACAGTCTGCGGCATGACGTTATCATCGGCTGCAATAATGATGATGGCAATATCCGTTACTTGGGCACCTCTGGCACGCATGGCGGTAAACGCCTCGTGTCCCGGGGTATCTAGGAATGTCACGGTTCTACCATCAGCAAGTTTCACGCTGTAAGCACCGATGTGTTGGGTGATTCCTCCTGCCTCTCCGGCAATCACGTTTGCTTTACGGATATAGTCCAATAAAGATGTTTTACCGTGGTCAACGTGTCCCATAACAGTCACGATCGGCGGACGGGATTCCACGTGTTCTTCCTGCTCGTCTTCATCCTCGTCAATGGCCTCCTGAATATCCACGCTCACAAATTCGACATCAAATCCGAATTCTTCTGCCACGATATTAATGGTTTCTGCATCCAGACGTTGGTTGATGGACACGAACAAGCCCAAGGACATACAAGTTGAGATAATATCTGCCACGGAAATATCCATCATGGTTGCTAACTCGCTAACCGTAACGAATTCCGTGAGTTTAAGGATACTCTTTTCCAACTCTGCCTGCTCCATTTCAGCCTGCATCTTCTGGTGTACGGCATCTCGCTTGTCTCTCCGGTGTTTGGAACTCTTGGTTTTTCCCTTGTTCCCCAAACGGGCAAACGTGTCTTTGATTTGCTTTTGTACGTCTTCTTCAGAAATTTCAGCCTTGCTGGCTTTCTTTTTCTTTATCTTCTTTATTTTCTTCTTACTTTCCTCTTGCTTGGCGGTTTTAGAAGCTTCAATATTGATTTTCTCGTCTTTTTTCAGAATACGTTTTCTCTTTTTACGAGTTTCCGATTCATCTGAATCTTCTTCACCTTCGTTTATCACGATATTTTTCTTGATCACGATGTCATCCGTACTCTTAGGAGGAACCAAAGATTTTTTCTTGAGTTCCCGTTTGTCCCTTTCTCTTTCTTGTTTGCTTTTCTTCGGGGGCCGGGTACGCTGATTGATCGCATCCAGATCGATTGTTCCGACAACCTTCACGTCTTTAATCGCCGGGGTCGGTGATTTGTAGCTCACTTCCCTGTCGGTTCTGTTGGAATAATCTTCAGACGAGGCTTTTTCCTCTTGACGGGTTTCAACTTTCGGTTGCTTGATGATCGTTTTCGGAGTTCTGGCAACAGGAGCCTGAGTTTCTTCCCGTTCTTGCTTTTGTGCAACTACGGGAGTTTCTTTTACCTGAGGTTCTGCCGGTTTTTCTTCTTTCTTTTCCTCGATCTTCACCTCTTTTACCTCCTCAACCTTCTCTTCCGGTTTTTGTTGTTTATTCAGTCTGTTCAGGTCGATGTGATCCACGACCTTAATTTTATTTTCCAGTTTAATCTCGTCCTTTATAGATATAAATTCCGGAGCGTGTTCCTCCGTACCATTGTTCATGTTATCAATGGTAACCGTTTCTTTTTTTAACCGTGTATTTTTTAAATCTACCCGATTGGATTCTTTTTTAGCCTCGCTATCGGTAGAAAACTCTTTTGCTACTAAAGAGTACTGGTCATCTGTTAATTTCGCATTTGGATCAGATGAAATCTTAATCCCCTTTTCCTGCAGGTAATCCACTATCGTGGACAAACCTACGTTAAATTCTCTAGCAACTTTACTTAGTCTAACTGCCATATTAAGATTTTATTTTACAAGCATTATAACCTTGAGCGTTCCTTATTCAAATTCGGCTCTTAATATTTTGAGAACATCCCTGATGGTCTCTATCTCAAGATCAGTCCTGCTCTCTAATTCTGATTCACTTAACTCTAACACGCTCTTTGCCGTGTCACAACCCACGCGTTTCAGTTCCTCGATTACCCATGGTTCGATCTCGTCGGAGAATTCTTCCAAGTTAACGTCTTCTTCTTCTGCGGTTTCAAGTTCACGATAAACATCGATCTCGTAGCCCGTGAGCTGGCTGGCCAGTTTGATATTCAAACCGCCTTTACCGATGGCCAAGGAAACTTCCTCCGGGTTCAGGTAAACGTTCGCTCTCTTGTTTTCCTCGTCCATTTCAATCTTGTTGATCTTGGCTGGATTCAATGCGCGGGTGATGTATAGTTGGATGTTGTTCGTGTAGTTAATCACGTCTATATTTTCGTTTCTCAGTTCCCGGACGATTCCATGTATACGTGAACCTTTCATTCCGACACAAGCACCCACCGGGTCGATACGGTCATCGTATGATTCAACGGCCACTTTGGCGCGTTCTCCCGGAACACGTACCACGTTTTTAATCGTAATTAAGCCATCAAATATTTCCGGAACCTCGTTCTCGAACAATCTTTCAAGGAATACGGGTGATGTACGGGAAAGGATGATGTACGGGGAGGCGTTTTTCATTTCTACACGAATAACGACGGCCCGGATGGTATCTCCTTTCTTGAAGAAATCACTGGGGATTTGTTCCTGTTTCGGGAGGATCAACTCGTTGCCTTCGTCATCCAGAACCAAAATCTCTTTTTTCCATACTTGGTAAACCTCTCCGGTCACGATCTGGCCCACTTTCTCTTTGTATTTGGTGAAGATGTGATCTTTCTCCAGTTCAAGAATCCGGGCTGAAAGGTTTTGTCTTAAAGCCAGCACGGAACGGCGTCCGAAATCCTTGAATTTCACCTCGTCGGTCACTTCTGCGCCGATTTGCTCCGCTTCAAACACATATCGCTCGTAGAGCGTTTCAGGTCTGACGGGCGCGCCGCAGGAGCTGCACGGGGTCAGCTTTTTAAACTCATCTTTTTCCAGATCGCCATAGGTAAAATCGCCCGTCAGCGGCAGATACTGCGATTTTACGCCGGAGCAGTTCTCGTCCACGTGGTAGTTGCTGCCGCCGTTCGGGTTACGATAGAGCTGCAAATTGCTGTCCGGCAGTTCCGGTTCGTACATCTGCCGCCCCTGATCATCCCAGATGAACACTTTCGTCTTGTTTTCGAGGTTGTCCCAGAGCCACTGCATATTCTGCCCCTGCGCGTTTGCCTTGCGCTGGATGCGGATGCATCCGTGGCTGGCTTTCATGCCCAGCTGCGGCTCGTAGGCTGTATAGATCCGCGTGCCGTCCTTCGCCGTATCATGCAGCACCTCATGCAGCAGCGTGCCGCCGTTGATGCGGATGGCAAACCGCCCGATCGTTCCGCTGCCCGCGTTGAAATCGCCGACCTTGCTCACCGTGATGTATTCGCCCGCCGGGGATTCGTTGTACGGCTGCTTTGCATTGTTCAGACCCGTGGAAACATCCAGCTCGCCGATGATCGCGCCCGCTTCAAAGATGTAAAGCTTCTGCCTCAGCTTATCCACCAGCAGCGCGTATTTGCTCGACGGCTTCACCTCGAACAGAATGCTCTTTTTCACATAGCCCTGCACTTTTTTCGCGTTCAGGGATTCCATATACGTGTCGTCCGTCTTCGTGCCGTCGTTGGAGTAGGCCTCGATCAGCACATAGCCGTCGCCGTCCGTGTCCTCTTCCAGCACATGCACGCCCTGGCTCTGCCCGTGCAGTTCGCCCGCGCAGTTCTGCTCATAGGGTTTGCGGTTCGCGCCCGGCGTAAACGTCGGATAGACGTGTTCGGTCTGCCCCACATCCATCACTGTGATGGGCTGCATCATCAAATCCCAAATGGCCTGCTGATGGTCGGGATCGGTCAGGTCGTATTCGTCCGGGTTCATGTCCCAGAAACTCGTCGCCTGTGGAACGGGACGCCTGCCGTTTTCATCCGCCGTCGGCTCCCCGTTCGCCGTCTCGCCTTCGTCCCAGACCTGCGCTTCCTCGATGCCGCCTTCCCAAATCTGCGCTTCCTGAATATCGAGGCTGTCCAAATCCAGCGTGTCCGGCACGCCGGAAACCGCCGCGTTCGTTTCCCCGATGGTCAGCGGCAGCAGGCTTTCTTCGCTCTCTTCGCCCCAGTAGTTGCGCAGCTGAACCGCGACCGTGTAAACGCCGTCCGCCGCCTCGCTTCCGTCGGGCAGAACGCCGTCCCAGACCAGCTGTCCGCTCCCCGCGTCCACCTGCGTCGCGCCCAGATCGACGGTTTCGCCTTCCGTGCCGCGCAACTGCATCGCCAGCGCGCCGCCCTCCGTTGTCTCAAAGGAAACCGTCCATCCTTCTCCGGCGTGCAGGCTCTCGCCGTCCGCCGTCACATTCGTCAGCTGCGGCGCGGCCTGCGCACAGGCCGCCGTCATCAGCAGCAGGAAAACCATCCATGAAATGCTTTTTTTCATCATAAACAGATGCTCCAATGGTTCAATTTATCGCTTCGCAATAAACTCTGTGGAAAATCCGGAAACCTCCGGTTTCAGGCAGGGCCTGGGCCAGCGTCCTCTTTTCGCCTTTTGATAAAAAGGGGCTGTAAAGTGCTCTGCCTTACAGCCTCTTTCGTAATAATCCCTTAAACCATGCAACCGAATATATCCGGTACAATGTCCTGTCAGCGTCAGAGCAAAGCCTCTCTTTGAAGCAAGGCGTTTTTGCTCAGCCCGGCAGATCCAGAATGTCGCCCGGCGCGGCGGTAACGTCCGGAATCGGGGTCACGCCGGAAATGGTGTAGAGCTTTTCGAGCGTCTTCGCGCCCGCAATGCCGTCCACGTCCAGTCCGTTGTCCTTCTGGAAATTCTCAACCGCCGTCTTTGTGCCCGTGCCGAAGTTGCCGTCGCTTGCGCCCTTCAGATAGCCCAGCGCAACCAGCGCCTGCTGCATGGAAACAACTTCCTGCCCGCGGTCGCCCCGGCGCAGCGTCTTGTATGTCGTCACCGCGGCCGCCGTCTCCTGCGGTTCCGGCGTCGGCGTAATCTCAATGTTCGGCGTCGCCGTCAGCTCAGGCGCGGGCGTGTTCGTCGCGCCGAAAACAATAAAGTTGTTTTCCTGCTGCGGCTGCTGGGTCGCCTGCGGAATCGGCGTGTTCACCACCGCGGGCGTGCCCGTTCCGAACATGGATCGCACAATCATCACAATAATCAGCACCAGAATCAAAATCAGTCCGATGGCGATAATCATCGGCGTTTTATCCTGGCTGCGCTTGCTCTTCCTGCTTCCCTTGCTGTATGCGGGCTTGGCGCTCTTTTTCGGCGCGGCCTTTTGCGCCGGGCGCGGCTTTTCTTCTTCTTCAAACCGTTCCGCGCTCTCCGTCTCGCGCTGTCTCACGCCGACCAGATTGGCGTAGCACAACGGGCAGAAATTGCTTCCGTCCGGGATTTTGTTATGACAATGGGGACAAAACATGGTCAGCCCTCCTTGATTTCCAATGTCTCTGATTATAGTATAAACCACAATCAAATCAAATTTCAAGTCCTTTGGCAAATTCCCTGTTCTATGGATATGTCGATGTATACCTTTTTCATGCCCGGCAGCTTTCCAGCATCCTGCATGTGTGGATGGTGCACAGCGCCGCCATCACGCCGGAACGCAGCGCCATTTCCTGCGCGTCAATCTGTTCGTCAAACAGCTCGATGTGCCCGCCGCGCGCAGATTTCTCAATTTTCCGCGTGATCGCGCAGAATCTGCCGTATCCCGCCTGCACCCCCTCTTCGCAGAGCGCCAGCAGAATCTGGCTGATGCTTTCCATGCTCAGCGCCTGCTTGAGCACGCAGATCATCAGCAGCATGGCCAGGTGCTCCCGGTCGTATTTCTTGCCGACAGGGCGCGGAATCAGCCCAACCTTCACATAGTTGTTGACCATCGATTTGGTCATTTCCCCCTTGGGCAGCGCCGGGCTGAACGTGCGGTCCATCAGCGTGATGACCTGATCCATGTACAGCCCGATGTCCGGCAACAGTTCCCACTGCGGCAGATCAATGTTCACGATCTCCTCCCGCTCCATCCGCTTTCCTTCTTTCGCCGCGCGTTCACTGCGCATCCATCGTCTGCGCCGTTTCAAAGAAAACGCGCTGACTTTCAATTTCATAAATGGTCATGCCGCTTTGCTCCCAGCGCTTTTGCGCGCCGCTGAGCGCCAGAAAATCGGAAAGCTGTCCGCTCTCCTGCGCTGTCAGCATCAGAAAGACCGGCTCGTCCGGCCGCTCCATCCGCCTGTCGGCCGTGGCTTCCAGCCACATGCTCGTGTGCGGCACGCCCTGCCCCTGCGCATTTGCATCGATGGAAATGGCCACCGCTTCCACGTCGCCGTCCGTCAGTTCCGTGACGACGTTCGCATTCCAGAACGTCGCATAGCCAAACGTCAGCCCGTTGTTCTGCAAATGGGCCGCCCGTTCCCGCTGAACCGACGTGATCTCCGGATTTTTCATCGATCCGGCGATCTGCATGGCAGAGGAAACCACCACCACGCCCGCAAACAACAGCACGCAGACGTTTCTGAGCGGCGCGTTGTTTTCGCGGCTCAGGCACGCGGCCATCACCGGCGCGCCCAGCGTCATCAGCGGAATCCAGTACCGGTTCAGATACAGATCCTCCAGAAGCACAAACGACAGCGCCGTAATCGCCGCGCTCATCGCCAGCGTCAACACGCCGACGCGCAGCACGTTGTTCCCGTCCCGTCTGGCCGCTTTCAATGCGCGGCCCATCAGAATCACCGCGGCGGCGGGCAGCAGCAGCGCGCCGACGCTCGCCAGCCCGTGGACGGAGAGCAGCACGCTCCCCTCGCTGTATCCCATCAGCCGCGCCAGTCCGCCCAGCGCCTGCTGCATCATCTCCGGCATATCCGCCGAGGTGAAGGCCGACAGTCGCACCCCGCCGTACCTTGCCGCGTCATAGTCGCAGATTTTCGGCAGAATTTTCTGCCCGATGAGAAAACCACTGACGCTGAACGCCAGCCCGGTCAACATCAGCAGAAACCCGACCTTATCCTTCCATTCTCTCGGCACGGCCTCGTTCCCGGCAGGGAAAAGATACGCCCATACGCCCGCCGCAGCCGCGGGAATCGTCGCGCAGAACAGGTATCGAATAGAAGAAGCCCCCATCAACACGGACAACGCGATCAGCAGCGCCAGGATGCCCCGCCGCCTGCCGTGCTTCCGTTCCGTCATCAGCCGGGCCATCAGTCCCACGTACAGGTTGGTCAGCACCGCGTGCGGCACATAGTACGCGCCGATGGTGATCATCTGCGCATAGACCACCGAGCACACGCTGATGCTCAGCCCTGCAAACAGCAGCGCAAAGCGCTTCCTCGCGCCCAGCGACCGCCCGCAGAAATACGCGCTTGCGGCCAGCGCCGCCTGCAAAATCAGGCAGCCAAGCGTGCGCACCAGCCGCCAGTTGTGCGGAAACAGCGCCATCAGCGGCGTGAAAACCAGCTGGGTGGAAAGCACGCGCACCTCCGTGGAATAGGCCCACGTCGAGGAAATCAGCGCGCCTTCCTTCGCCAGATGGCTGGCCAGGGCCAGCTCGGAAGCCATGTCCGAATCCAGATATGCGCCATATCCCGCAATCAGGTAAAACCCCGTCATCAGGGCGCAGAGCAGGAAAATGGCCGCCCCACACAGACCGCCCAGCCGCTTTTGCTTCATCGTCGCTTTCCCTGCCTTTCATTTCGATTTTTTTATTATAGCATTGTCGAAAAAAGCTGTCAAACCGTCAGCGCGGCGCGCCCGTTCCAAAAGTCCCCGTTTAAAATAAACGGCCAGACTTGCGCCGCGTGTCAGCCTGACCGTTCCGCTCTCATTCTTTCAAAAGTTCCAAATTCGTCAGCCGGATTTCATTTTCTCCGCTCCGAATCAGGAGCATGAAGTATTTGTCGTCGTCCTCCAGCGTGAATCGAACGCTGTTTTCTCCCGGCGCAAGTTCCGCTTCGCCGATCACCTCAAAACCGCGCGTCGCAAACGCCTGCACCGTGCCGCCTTCGCCCTCGCAGTTCACCCGCAGCGTATACGTGCCCTTCTCCCGCCACGAAGTCGGCACGCGCATGCGCCCTTCCGGCGAAATCGTGTATGTGCCGTCCGCAAAAACCGCGTTTTCCAGCTTCATCTTGCCCAGCAGCATGTCGCCGCAGATCTCCATCGAGGAACCGAATCCGTATATCGCATACGTGTCGTTTTCGTGAATCTTCGGCGCGCCCGTCATCGCCAGCCACGGCGCGAGCTGTTCCTCTTCCGCGCGGGTCAGCAGCAGGAACGTGCGTTCCGGGCAGATATCCAGGTCGGAATAGTCGTCCGGCTCAAGCCAGCGAATCGGGTCGAGCGATACGCTCGATACCGCGCCCTCCTCCGTCTCCACCGGGGCAACGCCGGTGAACGTCAGCGCGCCCTGCGTCCGCTCCTGCATCACGCGGACATTCCAGAATGTGCCGTATCCGTGCGTGTAGCCGTTCTCCGTCAGATAGTCTGCCGCTTCCATCATGTCCGCGCCGCGCTCCTGTGCGTGAGGCTCGGCGGATTTCGCGTCGCGGAGCATCATGCAGGAAGAAAGCGCCAGCTGCGCGCAGACCGCCAGCAGCAGCAGGCCGCGCAGCCGCCCTTTTTCCAGCCCGTGCAGCACCACGGCCAGCACCGGCACAAAGAAGATCACCGCCAGAATCAGATAGCGGTTCAGATACGTTCCCTGTACGAATACAAAGCAGAACAGATTGACGAAGAACGCCGCCGCGGCATACTGCATCACCCGCCTGCCCGTCCATTCGCGTTCATCTTCAGGGTTCAGCCCCGCGTAAACGCGACGCGTCGCAATCGTGCCAAGCACGAGCACCGCGGCGATCAGCAGGTTGGCTGCGCCCTCCGGCGAAAACAGCGCCGCGCCGCCCCGCCAGCCGATGAGCTTGAGGAAATCCGCGAAGACCGTCCAAAGCGTCTGCCCCATTGCCGGGCCGTCCAGCGGGTTGAACACAAACGAGCCCGCCCCGCCGACGCCGCTGACAAACAGCCGCGGATAGACCCCTTCCGACGCGGCATAACCCAGCACGCCCAGCGCAAACCCCGCCAGCGTCACGCCCAGAAAACGCGTGTGCGTGTCGCGCAGCGTGCGCCTGCCTGAGGAAAGCAGCCAGTCAAGCCCCGCCACAACGACCATCGGACACAGGAAGCAGAGCACATAGCGCACCGAGCAAAGCCCTTCCACCAGGCAGATTGCCGCAAACGCCGCCGCATTCCGCTTTCTTCTCTGCCGCGCCGCTTTCAGCCACAGCGCCGCGCCCCAGAAACCGAAAACCAGATGAATGATGTAATATCCGCCGACGGTCATGTTTTCCGCATAGACGGTGCTCGCCGCCAGCGGAAGCATTGCCGCCGCGCAGAGCGACGCGCCCAGCGACAGCCCGCACGCGCTGCACAGCCCCGCACAGGCCGCCATGCCCATGACGAAGACAAGCGTATTGCCGATGATCCGCGCCGCCTCATAGCTCGGCGTAAAAACAAACGCCAGCGCGTAAAACAGGTTCATGTGAACGCTGTGGATCTCGGTCGAATACAGCCAGTCCATCTGCACAAGGCTGCGCCTGCCGGTTGGCCAGAATGATTTCCGACGCCATGTCGCTGTTCAGATAAATCAGATATCCGGCTTTTTGCAGCAAAACGGAAACGACGAGCGTCAGCACGCAGAGCGCCGCCCCCAGCGCAATCCCTCTTTTTGATCGGCGCATGCCTTCTTCCTCCTTTCGCGCTTTCAAAACCCAAACGCCTCGTAATCTTCCTTCGTAAACCGATGATAGGTCAGGTGGCAGCCTTCGTCGGCGATGCAGTAGCGGTACGCGTCCGGCTGTCCGTCTTCAAAAGAGATGAGCCAGTCAAATTCGCCGTTGTGCAATTCCTCCACATGCACCCTGTCGCCGTATCGGTTAAAAACTGCCAGCAGCTCGTCCATCGTGCAACCATGCCGCCCAATGGCCGCGATAAACGCTGCCAGAAAGCCGTTTGGATTCGTGTGCGCATGCACCCACGCCGCGCCCTTCGGCCCGACGGCCAGGCAGAAGCGGTCTCCTCTGCGGCTGATTTCGATTTTTCCAAGCTCTGCTTCGTCTTCCGTAAAAAAGGCTTCCAGTTCGCGCATCATCTGCGCCGCGTCCAGCTTTTTTCCGGTCAACGCGCAGAGGGATTCCAGCGGATAATACAGCCGAATCGTCTCGTCGCGATAGCCCAGTTTGAGCTGTCCTTCCTCGATCGCATCGATCATGCTCTTTTTCAGCGCGTCAAACATGCTTCTTTCTTTCCTTCCTTCTTTCCATAAACAGCCCGATCAGCGTCAGCAGGGAAACCGCGTCCGTCAAAAGCCACCACGTTTTCCCAGCGAACCGCACGCGCAGCGTGCCGCGCGTTCCGGCAGACAGATGAATTTCAAGCCGATTATTCTGTGCCTGATTCAGGGCGACTTCCACGTTCTGCCCGTCCACCTGCGCCCGATAGCCGTCGTAGCCGAACAGCGGAAGCAGCAGCGTTCCGTCCTGCTTTGCGTCTACGTCGGCGGTGACAGTCGCTCCCCGCTTCGTCTCATTCGTCACCGAAACGCCTTCGCTCGCCGCATATTCCCGGTTGCCCGTCCGTGTCGGATACGAATCCGGAATGAGATATTCCACGTTGGTCAGGTGCGGGCTGATGCCGACGCCGCAGGCCATTCCGTCTTCTTCCACATAGGCTTGGAGCTGCGGCTGCACCGCCGCCACGGAAAGCGCCAGCGCGAGAACCACGGCCAGTTTCTGATGTTCCCCCTGCATTCCGGCAATCGGATAGGCCGCCGCAAGCGCCAGCAGCGCCGCCGTCAGCGCAAGCAGCCGCCACGGGAACTGGATGTAGTTCACCAGCCCGCCCGTCAGCACCACCGCATAGCTCCACGGGAAAAACGAAGTGGCCGCAAGCGCCGCCGCCGCGCCGCCCAGCACCAGCGTCAGCGCCGCGCGTTCCTTCTCCCCAATCTTGCCCCGCTTGCAGACCGCCTCAGCTGCCAGCGCCGCGCCAAGCATCAGCGGCAGGCCGATTTGAACCGCAAAACGCCCGTTTGAACTCAAAAGTTCGGCGGGCCGTATGCTCGAATAACTCACGTCCCGCATCAAGTCGCTTGCGCCCAGTCCCTCCCTGATGTACATCAGCATCGGGGCCAGATGAAACAGGACGAGCAGCAGGCAAAGCCCCGCCGCTTTCAGCAGATTCGCCAGCCGCTTTTCGCGCAGAATGCGCCGCGCGTTCATCAGGCACAGCAACAGCGCCATCAGCGCGCAAAGCAGCGTCGTAATCATGTGCGAAAGGAAGATCGCCGCCGCGCTGAGCGCCAGCGCTTTCCAGCGGTTCTTGTCTCCGGCCACGCAATCCCACAGCGCCGCGATAAACAGCGGCAGAAAGACCATCGCCAGCGCTTCGCCGACCGCGAACCGCGCGTATACGTCCGTCAGCCGATACGCCGCCAGCACGTACAGCGTCGAGGCCGCAGCCGCTGCCCGTCCGCCGCCAAACATGCGTTTAGCCGCCGCAT
>ENA-ORVG01003329-ORVG01003329.1-human-gut-metagenome-genome-assembly--contig:-NODE-3329-length-12885-cov-2.442167_pt1 | contig 12885 bp, 7 predicted proteins | sample MGYA00242091_ERZ509233 | MGnify/ENA primary metagenome ERZ509233 (study PRJEB26280, sample SAMEA2338840) | human gut metagenome | biome: human gut; feature: human-associated habitat; material: faeces... | reverse complement strand
CGCCGATGCCGGTGGAAGAAGATGTGGTACATGTACTGATTGTTCTGCCGGAAAGGGTTTATGCGAATGACTGCTGCGTGGTGGATTATCCGGAGGAAGACTGGATTGAGATTGAACTGTAGAAAACAGCAGGCAGCCATGGATAAAAGAGAGACTGTCTGGTTTTCCGGTGCAGTCTCTTTTCCGGCTGTAAAGGGGCCTGACCTTTGTATCAGATAAGAGGAAAGTAAAAAGGTGGGAATATGTCAGAAGTTAGAAAGCGCATCGTATTTTATGGCCGTGTCCAGGGTGTAGGCTTCCGTTATACAGCCAAGTATCTTGCACAGTCACTGCAGCTGACTGGATGGGTGAAAAATGAATGGGACGGAAGTGTGGAGATGGAAGTTCAGGGCGACCCGGCGGCCATCGCGAAGCTGCTGGAACAGCTGAAGAGAATGAGTTATGCGTGGATCGACCGCATGAGCTGCATGGATATGGATGTTATCGAGGAGAGCGGCTTCCATGTGAGATGAGCCACTGGGGACGGAGTTAATGGCTTTTTCTGTCCCTGATGGTTTGGCGTGTTGCATTGTTCATATTCTGCAAAACTGCTAAATGTTCGTGAGTATCAGGACGGTTGCTTTGCCTGCAACTCTGCTTGGATGATTGAAAGCTTTTTAGTATATTCTGGTGGATAAAAAAATTTGGAAAAATTGAAAAAAGTGGTTGACAGATGGCGGAATTACATGTATAATACTAAATGTTCGTGAGGAACAGAAAACTTCATAGAGCGAGCGGGAGTGCTGGAATTGGCAGACAGGCTAGACTAAGGATCTAGTGTTGGCAACGACGTGAGGGTTCAAGTCCCTTCTTCCGCATTAGATCAAAAGAGAAGTCATATATGACTTCTCTTTTTTTGGTATTGCAATTCTTACAGAGCAAAACGCTGGTTTTGCTCTGTTTTTAGGTATAGGAAAATGCTTTTTTTATTCATCTTACAACCGGTACCCCAAGGCTCTCACTGCATCCAGATCACCTTCTACGGACGTTCCCATGACCGTCAGCAAATCTCCCGTGATCGCCGCATTGCAACCGGATTGAAAACACCGAAGACCTGTATCCTCCAGGTAATCTCTCCCCGCCGCCAGACGTATCATCTGATTTGGTAAAATATACTTAAAAACACCAATAATGCGTCGAACTTCTTCTTCCGTTAATACCTTATTATGTCCCATCGGTGTGCCCTCTACCGGGTCTAACAGATTGATTGGAACGGTGTCCGGTGCAATCTCGCGCAGTGTAAAGGCAAGATCCAATCGATCCGCCATAGACTCTCCAATCCCAAAAAGGCCTCCACTGCATAAGGATAATCCAGCCTCTTTTGCTGCTTTCAGCGTCGCAATTTTGTCATCATACGTATGGCTTCCACATACTTTAGCAAAATGTGTACGTGAAGTTTCCAGGTTATTATGGATCCGTACTACTCCCGCTTCCTTTAATCGCATAAACTGATCTTTATTCATCAATCCACCGGATACACAAGGTCGAAGAGCAGTGTCCTTTCGTATCACACGAACTGTTTCACACAAGGCATCTACTTCACGTTCGCTAAGATGATGCCCGGATGCCACCAAACAATAATGTCGGATTCCCTGTGCGCTACGCTTTTTGGCATCCTTCAGGATCTCTTCAGTTCCACGAAGCGGGTAACTCTTCACTGTCGCTTTAGAGCAACTCGCCTGCGAACAAAATTTACAATCCTCGGAACATCGCCCCCCTTTTATGCTGATCACACTGCACATGTCAAATTCATCTTGCTGTCTTTCCTGACGGATACGGTCAGCCCCCTGTGCCAACTCTTCGATATCTATCTGCGTCAACCACTCTGCCTCTTGTCGATTAATCTCTTCACCTTGCAATACCTTATCTGTAAGATCTTGTAACTTTGCGTCCATACTCTTTTGTATCCTCCTTAATAGTAAGGAAACCTATCTGAAATTTATCTATTCCAAATAGGTTTCCTGCTTATTCCATAACCACTTATCCTTGGTCCGCCCACGCTGACATTACATGAATAAATCTCAGATAAATGCTATGATTCGCTATTTTACAGTGACCTTGATTTCTTTGTATACACCATTCTGTGCATATACCCATATCTTACATTTTCCTTTTTTCACTGCCTTGATCTTGCCGGATCCGGTTACCTTGGCAACCTTCACATTACTGGATTCATACGCAAGTTTTCTATGTTTCATAATCTTTTTCTTCTTGTCTGCACGAATCTCTACCGCTTTGATCTTAGCAGTCTTTCTTGCTTTCAAAGTAATCTTAGTTCTCTTTTTCTTGTTGCCCAATTTTTTAATGCTGACCGCTTTCGCCATACCACGTTTTCCACCTTTGGTGACGGAATGAATTGTCGGTGCAGCGGCAATTGTTACTTTATGACCGTTGAATAATTTGTATGCAACAACCATGTATTTGTAATATTTGCCTTTCTTGCGCTTCTTCTGTGTCCACGTTGTCTTATTCTTACCTTTTATGGTCTTAGTCAGTTTATAGCGGTATTTCTTACCACCATGGTTACACTGGTTACTATAGATCAAATAACCGTCAGCGCCACTCTGCTTAACCCATTTTAACGTAATGCTGTTCTTGGAAGACTTATTGGCTCTCGCTTTTAATCTGCTAAAGTCAGAGCCCTTAATGTCTTTATCATCCTTGAGTTTCTTTACAGCAGTATCGGTAATTCTAAGGGTGTCCATAGAAGTTCCGTTCTTCTCAGCATAATCCTTAATCTTTTCAGCCGTTGCCCTATCTACGCCGAGTTCCTTTGCGATATCATCCGCAGAAATTCCTCTTCCCGGTTTTGCTATTGTACCCGGTTTCTTTGTTGGCTTCGGTGTTGCCGCCTTCTTTGGCAATGTTACTTTTACAATTGCTGACAATTGCTTACCTGTCTTCTTATCGGTTGCATACACCTTGACGAAAACACTATCGGTCGATTTTGCACGAATCTTCTCATTCAACACTGCAAGATCCTCTGCATCGATCGTCACGTTCTCTACGCTGGAGCCATCATTGTATTTTACTACCACTTCTGCAAGTTTCTTAAAGGCAGTTTCATCAATAGATTCCGTGCCTGCTGCTACTGCGAAATCATTAGCAGTCAGATTGACATCCGGTACAGTTGTTTCACTGCTGGTCGTATCAGCCGAGCCATCATCTTTTACAGTGACGGTTACTTTGTTCACCTTACCTTTGTATGTGTATACTAATTCATAGCTGCCCTTCGCCGCCTGAATTGCTGATGCATCCACAGTGATCGCCGCATCTTTGAATGGAATGAATTTTCCATCATCAGTTGCAATCGCATTTCCTAATTTCTTTAGCATATCGGCAACATCGGTCTGATCCTGCTTCAGTACGATCGTCTTTGCCTGCTCTACTGTAATGCAGAAATCATTTGCTCCGAGTGTAATATTACCTGTAGATGTATCATATCGACGATTCTGAACGACAGTTGCTGTTACTTTTTTAACAATGGTTCCTGACTTGTCTGTGAACGTGAGCGGTAATGTTCCCGGCTCTGTCATTCTGTTTATCGCATCTAATGACTCCTGTGTCAGTACAACACCCTCTCCATTGTCAGTAACCCCATTTTTATCCGTGTATTTTGACAAAGCAGCGCGGATCACATCGTCTGCAGTAAGTTTTCCAATGTCATCTAACGAGAAGATACAATCAGATGCATTTACCTCGCCCTGTGCCGGAACATTGCTTATCACAACATCCGTTGTAACCGGCACATCTTTGTAGGTAAAGGTTGCTTTGTATCCGTCACCATCTTTGACTAACTTCGGTCCGGTAATGTCACTCGGATCAACAAGCGCACCATTATCTGTTGCGGCCGGATCTGCATTCTTGCGGATCAGGTCTTTTAACTCATCTTCTGTCAAAGAACTGATATCCTTATAATCCAGTGTAACATTATCTGCTCCGATCGTAATCCGATCTGTTCCCTTTGTCTCGCTGTATTGTACATCAACGACCGTTGCTTTCGCAGTCACGGAACCGGTTTCATATTTACCGTTTCTGTATGTAAATCCAATAGTACCACTGTTACCTGCCACTATCTTTGCAAGATCATCCGGATTTGCTGTTATTTTATCAAAAGGATCTGCGACTGTTGTTCCCTCACGGGTTACGCCAATCTTAGCGTAATCCTTGGCCGCAGCCTCACCTGTCAGTGCTGCAGCTGTCTCTTTCGTCAGCATGAAATCTTCTGCTGTCATTGAAACAACCGGCTTACGAATAGACACATTAATGTCTGCTGTAAAACCATCTTCTGTCGTAACTGTCACGCTATAGTTACCTGTCGGACCATTCATAAGACGTTTATTAATAATGTCCAACTTTTTACTGTCTACAGTAAGTTTCGCATCCGGTATCACATTGCCTGCAGCGTCTTTTGCTTCAGCATTTGACTTAGTAAGCAGGCCTTCTGCCGTGAGTGCTGCATCACCAACCACCAGTTCAACCTTATCTGAGGTGATTTCTGTTACTTTGCCGGAATCTACAACTGTTACTGTGATTGCTACATCAGTACCATTGCAAGTATAAGTTACTGAATAAGTTCCTTTCGGAGTTTCGCTCGTAATGGTTGCTGATCCGGATTTCACGGTGATCTGCGATGCGTCTGCTTTACTGCCGCCTTTGACAGCAATCACACCGGAATCACTCTTGATCTTCGCAGCGATTGCCTCCGTTGTTCCTAATGCTTTTAACTGATCTGTCGTATATGTTACATTATTCGCACCGATTGTTGTTTTTGATGCTGCATTTGTTTCTTTATTTTTCACAACAAACGCCGTGATCGGATCGGATGTTGTGGTTTTACCATTTGCATCGGTATAGGTAAAGGTAAGATCCTTGGAGCCGCCGGCCTTAACCTGTTTCAGTTCATTATATGCCGTAGAGTCCATAGCATCCGCATCATTGAAATCAAATGCGGTTCCCTCATCGGTACCACGAACATTTGCTTTGCTCTTAATTATATCTTTATTCGCATAAAGCAGTTCATCTTCCGTGATAATAAAATCGTTAGCATCAATTGTGACGTTGCGGTCACGAACTGTTACTGTAACATCGCAGGTCTTTCCATTCGATGATACTTTAACCGTATAATCTCCCGCCGGACCATTTTTGATCTTATCATTCAATGTTGCAAGATCAGTGTCATCTACATCGATCGTTGCACCCGGGATCACAGTACCGGAACTGTTCTTCGCCTGCGCATTTGACTTTGTGATAAGATCTGCTTCGGTAAGATTTCCGCTTCCTCTTACCACCTCAAAATTATCAGCAGTCACTTTTGCTACGGGATTAGAATCCGTAACCGTTACGTTGATCGTTGTATCCACGCCGTTATAGGTATATGTTATTTTATAGGTGCCTGCTGTCGACGCCTTGTTTACTTCGCTGCTCTTCTGTGTAATATCAGCAGAAACTGCTGCCTTGCCATCTTTTACTGCAACCGGTGCTGCCTTAGAACGGATCAGTTCTGCAACTTTGTCCTCATCGGCACAGGCAGCCAGATCATCCGTTGTAACGGAAACATTATTGGCACCGATCGTTGTCGTATTATTAGTACTTGTGGACCCTGTATTAGCAACATCAGCAACATAAACCGTTGTATCCTTCGTTACCACATCAGCTGCACCGGTATCATATTTATAAGAGAATGTCAGCTTATTAGAAGTTCCCGCCTCTGCTGACTTAACCGTTGTAAGCTGATCACTGTCCACTGTAATATTCGAGCTGGAAGCATCTGCCGTTGTACCATTATAGCTTCCCTTAGTATTCGCAAGATTCTTAACTGTCGCTTCTGTCAGCTTGTTCGCCTGTTCTTTACTAAGTACCAGATTATCTGCATTCAGTCTCGGTTTACTCTTTTGAATGACCACAAGTTCTGTCGTACTTGGTGTTGTCATTTTGTTGTCAGCATCTTCTTTGCCACTCTCACCGCTCGTAGCATATGGACTGTACTCAACAATGTAACCTTTGATTCCCCACATAGAACGTGAAACATTGTTTGGATGATAATCATTCCAGTTTGCCTTCTCAAAACCATATTCTAATGCATACTCCTGATAATATGCAGAAGTGCCGCCACCACTATAGCTGTTATTCGGCTCATTATTATTCCAGTCGGCGTACTGGCCATCACATACCGAACCGCCATATACATTACCGGACTCGCCCGTCTCATAAAATGTCGTTCCTGCCTCCGGACCGCATAACCAAGACCATTTACGCACGATCTTATTGCTATCATCCAATGGTTTTAACGCCTCATCGGTAATCTCATCCGAATCCAGTACAAATCCATCGTAACCATCTCTTGGAAGCAATGTTCTGGCTCCACCGATCCAAGCTTGCAGATTGCCACCCAGAGAGCTATACAAATATTTCTCCTCGTTCTCACTGGTGATCGTTGCAAGATAACCTTTTAATCCTTCAAAGACAGACTTCTTCGCCTCTTTGTAGGCTGTTGCCCATGTCGATGTGTTGTCTCCGCTTGGGAACTCTACATATTTATAAAAATGTAATTTACCATCAATTGCCATAGCCGTTGATTTACCATCCGGCAGACTGCAGGAGTTGGCGACAACGGAAATCGTCTGCTTAACTGTCTGATCAGTCGTTCCCGTATAAAAAACAACCTGCGTCAAAAAGTTTTTGATCTGCTCATCTGTAATATCACTTCCGATCACAGTCATAGAGCTAAGCTCTTCGTCGCCGGACAAGCTAGACGTATACTCACCACTTTTGGTCAAACCATTCATCCTATCAGACGTACTGCTCATGTTACCAAGATCGATCTTTTTCGGAAGTTTGAAGTATCCTCCATTGTCTACCGAGATACAAAAAATCTTCTGATCACTCTTAAAACTAACTGTTACATCAGAAAACGTATAGGCCTGACCATCTGCCGACCATGTCTCATCACCAAGTTCAATCTTATCTTCCGCTGCTGCAGCAGCTACGAATTGAACATTGGACGGCATCATACTGACTACCATAACAAGTGCCAGTAACAATGCCATAACTTGCTTTGTTTTTTTCATTCCATTCCCCATCCTTTCTGTGAATCTGATCGTGAGTCCATATCTTTAGAAACCTCGTATTGTATTTCGGACACAGACACACCTTTCATTATATTACCAAGCAGATAATTCATTCAATTCTCAAAATCTTACAAATTTTTTTATGTAGTTTTTGCTTTATATAGTACATTTTTCTATAATGCTGCCTAAACCTAATATGCAGTCTCAATTACATTGAAAAAAGCGGAAAGATTTTCCAATCAATAAAAAAAAGACTGTACAATCCTGCCCACAAGGCTATAGTAAACTTTTAATTCTTTTAGTTGACACACGCATTCAAATGTTTTATACTACTCTTTGTTGCGCGGTTGTAAACCGTCATAATAATACATTTACATTGGAGGAAACAAATGAATCAGGAAACAAAAACAAACAAAACCGGTTTTACTACAAAGTCCATTACAATGATGGCATTATTTGCAGCTATTTTATGTATTTCTGCTTATATCAGCATCCCATTGCCGATCCCTGGTAGTCCTCATATTACATTGTTAAACTTTGTTATTATCGTCATCGCATTGCTTTTCCCACTCAGTCAATCTTTCATCACGATATTAGTGTGGATGGCTCTTGGCGCTATCGGCCTTCCGGTATTTATTGGCGGTGGTTCCGGCATTGGATATTTGACAAATATTTTCGGTGGATACACATTCTCTTTCTTAGTGATCGCCATTGTACTTCCACTGATCCGCGGCAAAAAATACAATCGAATCCTATACACAATTGCTGCTATTGTCGGCGTTGTATTGATCGATATCATCGGAATGCTCTTTTGGAAGGTTAATGCCGGCCTTTCTTGGAAAGTTGCTTTCTTATCCGGCTTTGTCGCATTCATTCCTTTAGATCTTGTCAAAGCAGTTATTGCTGCCCAGATCATTCCTGCTTTCCGCAAAGTGATGCAAAGCGCAGAATAAGGTTACAGTCCATTTTTACACCAAAAAGGCACTGTTCGAACGTGATCCACGTTGGAACAGTGCCTTTTCTAATTACTCTAACTAAAACATTAAATGCGATATCCATAAATATTTTTGCGAATATCTAACATTTCAGCATCGGTTGCTGTGATCATATCTGCACAACGCTTCAATCGCATTTCGATCTCTTTGCGGTAGTTCTCATCCATGTCATCTTTCTTATATCGAAGCTGATGATCTAAACTTGCCCAATAATCCATTGCGATCGTTCGTATCTGTACTTCCACACGCATCGGCCGCATCTTATCTGCAAAGAATACCGGAATCTCTACGATCAGATGCAAGCTGCGGTATCCATTTGGCTTTGGATGCTCAATGTAGTCCTTTTGGCTGATCAATGTGATATCCGTCTGTGACGTAAGCATCTCTGATATTGTGTAAATATCATCCACAAACGAACAGATAACACGCACACCGGCAACGTCATTGATATTCCCTTTGATGGAATCCACCGATACGGGAAGTCCTTTCTTACGTAATTTCTTAGCTAAACTTACCGGTTTTTTGATACGCGACTTAATGCTGTGGATCGGATTGCGCTGATAACGTGATTTAAGATCATCATTAAGCACTTCCAGCTTGGTCTGCACCTCGCGGATCGCACAGGAATACATCATCATCACCTGCGAAAAATGCTCCTCCTTCTCTATCATATCCCGATCCTCAGGATCAAGCAATCTTTCTAAATAATGTTTTTCTGAACCATTCATTCGTGTTCCTCCATCCCCAATAAATTATCCTTCTTCGTGATGTGCCTCCGTCATAAATTTTTCAATAACTTTGACAATACCATCATCATCGTTACTATCTGTAACATAGTCTGCCTGCTCTTTGATCCGATCGGAAGCGTTCCCCATTGCGACTCCCATACCGGCATAGCGTAACATTGGCAGATCATTGTTACTGTCTCCTACACACATAACACGTTCTTTGGTAATATCCATATATTTCACTAACTTATCAACCGCAACACCTTTATCTGTGTATTTTGGCAGAAGTTCTACATAGTATGGATCTGAGCGAAATACATTCAACACTGAACCAAACTTTCGCTGTAAAATGCGTTCTACTTCTTTCATCTTGTCCGGTTCTCCCGAAACAAAGATCTTGTTGATCGGAAAACTAAGCTCTTTTACGAACTGATCTGTCTCGCGGATCGTAACACAAGATGCAGCCGCATCTGCTGCAACATAGTCTGTCACGCCACCAGCTACGATAATCTCTTTGGCACTGTCACGGTAAGCCATGATAGCCACCTGCAATTTAGCAGCCTCCTCGTATACCGGAGCGATCAGATCTGCCGGCAATGTCTGATTGTAAATGCATTCCCCTGTTTTACAGTTGATCACAGTAGTACCATTATATGCAATCACATAGCCACCGTACTCTTCCAGAGAGATAGCAGAAGCTGTCTGGCGAATTCCTGCAATGGATCTTCCGGATGCGATAGCGATCGTCTTGCCGCGCTTCTGCGCTTCGATCAACGCATTCTTGGTTGCATCAGAAATCTCGCGATGAGAATTATGCAGCGTACCATCGACATCCAGCACAAGTAAGTCAAAGCGGTCACCTTCCGGTTCCTCAATACCCTGTACTTTACGATAGATCTTCATAAATTCTTTACCGGTGATCGTCTCATGCTCGATCAAAAATGCGGCGAGCTGATCCAGTGCATCACGATTGCCATCCAACAATTCTTTAGCCTTTTGGTGACATTCACTCAATATCTTCATAACTTCAAGATCTATCTCTGCTTCTGTTGCATCACCACAATTTAACACCGTTCTGCCATCCAGATATTTGTTCTGCACACTCTCCAAACCGATCAATCCAAATTTATCAGACATACCGTACTGTGTTACCATTGCTCTGGCAAGAGATGTTGCCTTTTCAATATCATTGGAAGCTCCTGTCGTTACAGAATCAAACACTAATTCTTCCGCAGCCCTGCCTCCAAATAATGTTGTGATCCGAGTGAGTATCTCTGCTTTGCTCATCAGATATTTCTCTTCTTCCGGAACCTGCATGACATATCCAAGAGATCCCATCGTACGTGGCACGATCGTAATCTTTTGAACCGGCTCCGCATTTTTCTGCAGTGCAGTCACCAGCGCATGCCCTACCTCGTGATATGCAACGATCCGTTTCTCCTCTTTGCCTAAAATACGGTCTTTCTTCTCCTTGCCGGCAATAACGACTTCCACTGCCTCAAACAGATCTTTCTGATTGACTGCTCTTCTTCCGGAACGCACAGCCATAATAGCAGCCTCATTGATCATATTAGCAAGATCCGCACCAACGGCTCCACTGGTCGCAAGAGCAATTTCCTCAAAGTCAACCGACTCATCCATTAATACATCCTTGGCATGCACACGTAAAATATCAACTCGGCCCTTAAGATCCGGCTTTTCTACGATAATACGTCGATCAAAACGTCCCGGTCTGAGTAATGCCTTATCAAGCACTTCCGGTCGGTTTGTCGCGCCTAAGATGACAAGGCCTTTCGAACTGTCAAATCCATCCATCTCGGATAACAGCTGATTTAGCGTCTGCTCGCGCTCATCGTTGCTACCTCCATACTGACTGTCACGGCTCTTACCGATGGCATCGATCTCGTCAATGAAAATAATACATGGTGCCATCTGCTGTGCCTGCTTAAACAGATCACGCACTCGCGATGCACCTACACCGACGAACATCTCTACGAAATCAGATCCGGAAAGAGAGAAAAACGGAACTTTTGCTTCGCCGGCCACCGCCTTTGCAAGCAGTGTCTTACCGGTTCCCGGAGGTCCGACTAACAATGCTCCCTTCGGCAGTTTAGCACCAATCTCCGTATATTTCTTCGGATTATGCAGGAAGTCGACCAGCTCGTTCAACGAATCCATTGCCTCTTCCTGACCGGCTACATCGCGAAATGTTACACCGGTTTCTTTCTGAACATACATCTTCGCCGTACTCTTACCAACACCCATAATACCGCCGGAATTTTTAGAAATAACACGGGACATAAAGATCAGTCCGACCCATAGCAGTAAAAATGGCAATACAGTCGATACCAGCATGTAGACCATACTATTGGAACTGTCTGACTTTTTGGTGAACTTTACATTTGCCTTTTCTAATCGCTGTACCAATGTAATATCCATACTGATCAGACCGGTATGATAGGTGATCTGATACAGACTATTTGACTGTTTCTTCGGAACGATCTTGATCTGATCAGAAGTGAGTGTCACAGATTCAACCTGTCCATCATCCAGCAACTGCAAAAACTGGTCATAGCTGATCTCTTTATCTCTTGCCTTTTCTACCTGACGATTCATCAAGGAAAACACAAGAAAAATGCCAAGTGCAACGATCAGACAAAGCACCATGCTTTTACGGTTCTGTCCGCGTCCAAAATTATTTCCCATATTGTTGTTATTTTGGCTGTTATTTTGGTTTCTATTTTGATTTGATATATTGTTGTCCAAATAATTTGTCCTCCTCATATCCTGTAAACTATTTCTATTATAAGTCTAGTCTGCCCAAAAAGCAATATTTCACAATATTAAGAAAGTCTGAAATTTCTATGTATTTCTTGGAAATTTTCCATGAATTTTCTTTCCTTTTTGTGCAAAAATATATTGAACAAACCCAATCATATAGAGTATAATAGAAAAATATTGGTTTATTTATTGACAACAATGTTCTGACACAAAGGAGGATACACAAATGGCAGTCAAATATGTCTTCGTCACTGGTGGTGTTGTGTCCGGTCTCGGCAAAGGAATTACAGCCGCATCTCTGGGCAGACTTTTGAAAATGCGTGGTTATAGTGTGACCATGCAGAAATTCGACCCGTACATCAACATCGATCCCGGAACCATGAACCCGATCCAGCATGGTGAAGTATTCGTTACCGATGACGGTGCAGAAACAGACCTGGACTTAGGACATTATGAACGTTTTATCGATGAAAGCCTAACAAAAAATTCCAATGTGACCACCGGTAAGGTTTACTGGTCTGTGCTCCAGAAAGAGCGCCGCGGCGATTTCGGCGGAGGTACTGTTCAGGTGATCCCGCATATCACCAATGAGATCAAGAGCCGTTTTTACCGCAATTTCACTTCCGATGAGACACATATCGCGATCATTGAGGTCGGCGGTACTGTCGGAGATATCGAGAGCCAGCCGTTCTTAGAGGCGATCCGCCAGTTCCAGCATGAGGTCGGACACGAAAACGCGATTCTGATCCATGTCACACTGATCCCTTATATCAAGGCTTCCGGTGAGCTTAAGACAAAACCGACACAGGCAAGCGTCAAAGAACTTCAGGGAATGGGTATCCAGCCGGATATCATCGTCTGCCGCTCCGAGCACGAACTTGATCAGAGCTTAAAAGACAAAATTGCCCTGTTCTGTAACGTACCAAACGGCAACGTACTCCAGAACCTTGACGTTGAGTATCTTTACGAGGCACCTCTTGCCATGGAAAAGGAAAATCTTGCCAAGGTTGCATGTAAGGCCCTGCATTTAGATTGCCCGGAACCGAATTTAAAAGACTGGGAAGCCATGGTAGATTCTCTCCGCCACCCGAACAAAGAAGTAAAAATTGCTTTGGTCGGAAAATATATTGCACTGCATGATGCATACATCTCTGTTGTGGAGGCATTAAAACACGGCGGAATTGCTGAGCGCGCTACCGTCGATCTCCACTGGATCGATTCTGAGACATTAAATGATGACAATGCAAAAGAACTGCTCGGCGATATGGCAGG
>ENA-ORVG01003328-ORVG01003328.1-human-gut-metagenome-genome-assembly--contig:-NODE-3328-length-12887-cov-3.585022_pt1 | contig 12887 bp, 10 predicted proteins | sample MGYA00242091_ERZ509233 | MGnify/ENA primary metagenome ERZ509233 (study PRJEB26280, sample SAMEA2338840) | human gut metagenome | biome: human gut; feature: human-associated habitat; material: faeces... | reverse complement strand
ACGAAAAATTTGACGACGCATCTGTCGCACAATCTTTGTGCGGTATTGCCATAGATTATTTTGTGCAGTATTGCTTTTGCAAATATGTTTTTTGCAGAAGAAAGCATTTTCCATTGTTCCCAAAGGCTTATAGAAAAAATACGAAAAAACTACCTGTCATAGAAACGCCCTTTTGTCCTATACTATTCTTGCAGCGGCGAACACGAAACACAGCGTGTGAGAAAAAGCAGCTGCTGAAAAATGAAAACAAACTTCTGGGATAAGTCGCTTATCCCAGACATGAAAAAGGAGAATGCACTATGAAGGGTGAATTTACGCAGAAGGGCAAGGAAGCTATGGAACGTTTTAAGATGGAATCTGCCAGCGAAGTTGGCGTAACTCTGAAGCAGGGTTACAACGGCGACCTGACTGCACGGGAAGCTGGATCCATCGGAGGGCAGATGGTGAAAAAGATGATCGACGCCTATAAGATGCAGTAAAATTCTCATTTTTTATCCAAAAAGGTCTGGTGCCCAATATGGGTATCAGACCTTTTTCTATACATCATGCGGTATTGCCTTAGTCTATCCAGAGGATCTGGTCATCTTTCCGCGGCTTTGGCTGCGGCAGTTCTCCGGCAGCGTAGCCCAGAATACAGAATCCCACGCCGCGATAAGTTTCCGGAATCCCCCACTGTTTCAGCAGTGCTTTTCCGGCTTCGCTGTCAAATGTTTCTCTTGCACGGTGAATCCAGCAGCTGCCCAGACCGACAGCGTATGCTGCATTCAGCATGGCACCCATGGCAAGGCTGCCGTCTTCTACCCATGTGTGTACTGTGGAATCTACCAGTACCAGAATTGCCACCGGTGCTCCATAAAACGGATCCCGATCTGCTGCACCCATGATCTCTGCGTTTTGATTGGACAGCTGGTGCAGCATTTCCGGATTTCGTATCACCACAAATTTGGTAGGCATACGGTTCATGCCTGTGGGAGCATACTGTCCGGCAGTTAGAACCGCCTGAATTTTTTCCTGTTCCACCGGCTTGGTACTGTTATAACTCCGCACGCTTCTTCTGGTGCAAAGTGCATGCAGTACTGCATTTTCTTCATACATGTTCGATTACCTCCGTTCCCATTTGGAGCAGAGTTCGCCCAGCTGGTCTGCCATTTTTGCCAGTTCCTTGTTGGACAATCCCCTGCTGTTTTGTACCAATGCTGTCAGACGGCTCAACGTCTGCGACAGCCGGTCGTATGTCATTGCACTCCGACGCGGCTTCTGCTGAATCGGCACCGCAAGTGCATCGTAAGTGATTTTTCCGGTGGCAATGTCAAATTCCGCACCGCTGTACGGTGCATAAGCATCAATGCCCAAAGACAGCCACAATTTTTCCCGAAATGCCTCAGCAGATTCTGCCGAACCGTGGTTGACGAACACTTTCTGTACGCCCTGTACTTGTGAGATCCACGACAGCAGCCCTTTTTGGTCTGCATGTCCACTCATACCCTGCAGCTGGACGATCTGAGCACTGACCTGCACGGTTTCGCCAAACAGTGTTACCGTTTTGGCTCCCTCAATAATGCGTCTACCCAAAGAGCCCTCTGCCTGATAGCCAACGAACAAAATGGTGTTTTCCGGCTTCCACAAGTTGTGTTTCAAGTGGTGTTTAATTCGTCCGGCTTCGCACATACCACTGGCGGACAGAATGACTTTCGGGCGTTTGTCCGCGTTGATTGCTTTGGAAGCATCGCTTGTCACTGCCGGAATCAGTCCGGAAACGCCAATGGGGTTAATGCCGCGGCGAACATATGTCAGTGCTTCCTCATCGAAACAGCTTTCCTTATTTCGCATGAAAATTTCAGTTGCTTCAATGGCAAGCGGGCTGTCCATGTAAATCGGGAAATCGCTGAATTCCGGCAGTATGTTTTCATCTTTGATCTGCTTGAAATAGTACAGTAGTTCCTGTGTGCGTCCTACAGCAAAAGACGGAATGATGACGCTACCGCCACGGCTGAATGTATCTTTTAACACCTGTACCAAGCCTGGAATATATCCCTTTGGTTTTTCGTGCAGCCGGTTCCCGTAGGTGGATTCCATGACCACATAGTCTGCATCTTCCGGCGGCTGCGGATCACGAATTAGCGGCTGGTTCAGGTTACCGATGTCACCGGAAAATACCAGTTTTTTGGAAATACCGTTCTCGGTCAGCCAGATCTCAATGCTGGACGAACCCAGCAAATGTCCCGCATCGAGAAACCGCACATCAATGCCGGATGTCAGCGTGAATCGTTCGCCATATGGGTGTGGCACAAACAGTTCCAGTGCTCCCAATGCCTCTTTCATGGTGTACAGCGGCACATAGGGTTCGCCGCCTTTTCGCATTGCCTTGCGGTTTCGCCATTCTGCTTCGAATTCCTGAATGTGTGCACTGTCCCGCAGCATGATCTCACAGAGAGAACACGTGGCTGAGGTAGCGTGGATCTCACCGGAGAAGCCGCCGGCGTACAACAGCGGCAGCAAGCCGGAGTGGTCAATGTGAGCATGCGTCAGCAGCACATAGTCGATTTGTGACGGAGCACAGGGGATTTTTACATTTTCATAGGTATCTCTCCCCTGCTCCATACCGAAATCCACCAGAAGCCGCTTTCCGCAGACTTCCAGATAGGTACAGCTGCCAGTGACTTCATGAGTAGCCCCGATAAATGTCATTTTCATAAACGATTCACTCCTTTCAAATATAAAAAGCACTGTACAGCAGGGCAAAACCGCCCGCGGCTGACAGTGCTTTCTTTGGACAAAAGCGGCTTTTTCAGCCGGTTAAGCTTCTTTTTTCGAAAACAAGAGATACTTCCGTGCGAAGAAATTCCACAGGAATGCCACCATAGTGGAAACTACTTTTCCGATCATCTGATAGGCACTGGTGATATTTCCAAGTGTTATCTCGCTGACCTTTGTAATGCCGATCGTCAGCAGAAGTCCCACCACGCCGATTGCGGCGAATGCGAGAAATTCCACCAGACGGGACTGCACTTTCGACGAACGAAAGACCCAGAATGTACTCAGGAAGTAGTTGGCAAGCAGTCCGGCAACAAAGGAACAGCCGTTTGCAAGAATGGCGTAATGCTGGTCAAATACGGCAAAAAACAGCAGTGCGGAAATTCCCCAGTCTACCACAGTTGCAGCTCCGCCTACAAAACAGTAGCGGAAGAATTGAATCAGCGTATTTTCAGTGGCACCGGCAAATAATTTCCCGAATTGTCCGTGCCTGAGAATCTGCCAGAATTCCTGCCAGTTGGAAGTTGATTTTGTATGTTCTTGCTCCATGAAAAATGATATTCCTTTCTTTCGGTTTCAGCAATGCCTTTACTTTGCCTGCGGTCCGAGGTATTGAATGATGTGTACCAAAAATTGCAGAAGCATAACGCTGTCTGCGGTGTCCACTTCTCCGTCAACGTTGCAGTCGCCGGCACGCCGCTGCTGGTCGTTCCCTGTCACTGCACCGGCAGCCATCTTATTCAGCAACACGGCATCGGTCACATCGATTCGACCGTCCAGATTGACATCACCGTACATAACAGATGGTGTGACATCAGGACCGCTTTCCGAGGTTTTTGTAGTGTTTGCAGTGGTTTCGGTTGTATCTGTGGAAGGTGCAGCGGATGATGTCTGCTCCGTTGTGGTAGTTTCCGCAGAGGCACTGGTAGCTTTGGTCGTTGCAGTTGTTTTTGCCGTTGTTACAGTAGTAGTTTTAGTGGTAGTGATCGTGGTTTCCGCAGGTGTTGTGGTGGTGGTAACTGCCGGCTTGTTGCCATTCGGTTCAATGCCGCCTACCAGTTCTCCATTGGAGTATACACAAATGTAATCGGTTCTGGTTTCGGAGCCGTCCTGATAGGTATCCTTGCACTTGGTAATGCCCTGATAACTCCAGTCGTTGGTGGGATCCCACTTATCGCCGTAGTACAAGCCCACGGTGAACTGATATTTCTTGTTGGAGTTGGCAATTTTATAGCCGTCCCACTTTACTTCTACATAGTAAATATCCGGATCGTAAGAAGCATCGTACTGGTACGGACCAGAGATCACACCGTCTGCCGGAGCAGCTTCTACGCTTGCCTGATCGTATAACTCATTGCCGGTAACTTTGCTGATATTGGATTTGTTTTCCATTTCTGCGATACTGAAATAATACCGCATGGACAGGTCGGTTTTGGGTGTGATAGAATTGGTACGCATCTGAATGGCAAGCTTTGTCACGCCGGCACCGGAAGTCTGTACGTCGTCTACCGCATAAGCATCTACCCAGAAATCGTTGCCGCCGTTATCACTGCCGCTGTTCTTATCTTCCGGCGGGAAATCCGGTGTGATCTCCATTGCATCTGTGCCGTAGTAATCATACAGACCGGCACACGCTCCTACAAAAGCAGCGTTATAGTCAATGGTAACTTCGTTATAGATCCAGTCTGCGGTAATGTCGTTATGCTTATCCTGTGCATCCGGACCGCCGACCAGTGCACCATAGAGCACATGCTTCTGCTCGTCGGTGTCCTCACACTTTGTCAGACCAGAAGCTGCACGGTGGTGCGGGAATTTCGCTGCGGTTTCATCGTAGCCAACTTCATAGGCACGGTTCATGGGGTTATCCCCCAGCAGATATTCCATCTGTCCCTTTGCCCATTCGCTGTATTCGCCGGGCTTTCCGTTGTTGTTATATTTATCGTATACCAACGCCATCATCTGAGCCGCCGCATTGTATCGTGCGGAGCCCCATGTGTTCAGCCAGAAATAACCAGCCGGTGTAATGGTTCCCACGCCGCCAGTCATGTATTTGTTCAGGGCTTCTGCTACGGAACTCCAGCAGTTCATTTCCTCGTAGGGGCTCTTTCCGGCAGCTTTCTTGTATTCGTCAATGAAGTTCGGGTACTGCTCGCTGGTGATCTCGCCCAGAATACACTGCACGCCGCCCCAGACATCGTTCCAGCAGTAGACATAGCAGGGTGCTGCATAGTAGTCGTAGTACGGGAAGATTTGTTCCAGATAGTGGTGATCGCCGGTGATCTTGTACATCCATGCAGAAGCCCAGCAGTAATCGTCTTCCCACTTGGACGAATTGTAATAAGCCTTCGGACCGTCGCCGTTGTCGCTCAGCTGCTTTTCGTGAGTTTCTGCGAATTTATACAGTGCTGTTGCATAGTCCAGCGACTTCTGTGCATATTCCGGATCGGTGTCCTTGAAGTTCAGGTAGTTGATCGCCAGCGAAGCAGCGGCAGAAGCAACATAGTCTGTCTGTGGCTTATCGCCGGTGAGGAAAAATGCCGGACGATCCATTTCATCCAATTCCGGTGCGTTCCAGTAAGCGTGGTCAATGTCACCGTCGCCTACCTGATAGCAATGTGCAATCACGTCACCGTTGGAATCCAAGAAGGTACACTTCATCAGATAGTCGTTAAAGTACCGCAGAATAGTTTCGATATGGTCGTCCTGACCAGTTTTCTGGTAAGCATCACGGAATTCGTAATAGCCCCAGCCCAGTGTTGCTGCAGAGTAGTTCTCCGGCATACCGAATTTTACATGGTCGCCGGCATCATGGAAACCGCCGGCAACATCGATGTAGCCGTCCCCGTCCGGATCCAGTATATCTTTATACTTGGTGAGGAAATCGGCACTTAAATTGGTGGAGGTGGAGTTCATGGCAACCTGAGCATCATAGGTATGGCAGTTGCCACGCCAAGTGTAGCGGTTGTTGTCCTGTACTTCTGTGCCGCACATATTGCCGTCGTAAAAATAGATGGAATATTGCAGTGCCCGTGCAAAATTCGCTTCTTTTTCGTCCGCAGCTCCCACGGCTACAGAACTGCATGTCCCTGCCAGCATAGCACCGCTGAGCAAGACGGAAAGCAGTCGTTTGCTTCCTTTGGAAAATCGTTTCATTTAATTTAATCCCTTTCCTTTCCGAAATGATTTGATCGGAATGCCTTTATTCGATTATCTTCATTATACGCGATTTTCGAGAAAAAGTCAACAGTTTTTTTCTTGTTTCATTGCACAATTTGTGAAAAATGTAAGTTGCCTTAATGATTTTCCCGCTTTATAAGCTTTATAAATAGATGTTTTATGCAAAATATCAGCACTCGGCCGTAAAATACGAAAATGCGTGCACAATATTGCAAACAAGACTAAAAAGCCACACAATTTCAAACAAAGTCGAAACTGCGTGGCTTTTTGAAAAAATGGCGGAGAGTGTGGGATTCGAACCCACGTGCCCTTTCGGACAACTGCATTTCGAGTGCAGCTCGTTATGACCACTTCGATAACTCTCCAAATCAGTGCATAAGAATCGTCAAATCCAACGACGATACAACACTTTGTATTATATCACATTTTACAAAGAAAAGCAAGCTTTTTTTAAAAATTGTACTTGTGCACAAATTTCATCTCAATGTTTTGGTGAAAATTATCTCATTTGTTGTATTTTCACTAGTATTGCAGAAAGGCTTGACTTTTCCGGAAAAATCCATTATAATAAAGTGAAATGTCTTTGCGTAAAAACAGTAAAATTTTCTTTTTCAGAAAGGTTTTGGAATATGAAAAACTTCTTTGCAAACTTGTCACACCCCACCAAAATCACGCTGATCACCTGCTCCAGCTTTGTGATATTGACAATGCTGATCTTGATTTTTTTGATGCTCTGTCCGATTCAGGAAAGCAGTTCCGCCAATAACGTCAATGATTCTCTGGTGGTAACTGTGGCTTCCACAGAAGAAACCCAGATCACCAGCGAAACCACAGCGTCAGCAGTTTCTACTAAATTTGAGCGAAAGACCACCGATGCCAATCGTGTCACTACAGAAACTATTACTACCGCGAAAATCTATGGCACACAGGCAGTCTATGAAGATGATGATACGTATAACAACTACGGTTCATATGATGACGATACAGACAACAGCTATCAGCCGGCAGTGACCACACGGGCATACTACAACAATAATACCAGTAACGCAACAAAACCCCGATACACCACTCCGGCAGCGACACAGCCGCCGGCTCCAAATGCTCCTGTTGTTACACAGGCACCAGTAGTTACTGCGGCACCTTCTGTTCCGGAAGAAACGATTCCGGCTCCAGATGATGGTTTCTATGATTGATTTTCTAGGAACAAAACCATATTGATGAATAAAGAAAAAACCGGACTAGGCAGCACTGCCGGTCCGGTTTTTTGCAATAGGACATGAAAAATGTCTGAACAGAGAGGAATACAGATGAAAAAGAATTCGTTAGGCTTTCGCCTGCTTCGGCTGGTGACATTTTGGGTCACAGGAAATCTGACAGCCATTTTTGCCATATGGCACGCCGCTGTCGGTTGGAAAATTCTTGTCGGCATCTTGTGCGGTATCTTGTTCCTGTTCTTCCAGTTTGCCCATGTGCATACCATGGCAGGAGAAAAGAAGCTGGCTTCATTGGCACACGGCTGTGATCTGCTCCGCACCAGCACTGTCTGGTTTTGTCTGGAACTTCTCACTGCCGGTGCACTTTTTCGGGGCGTGAAATTGTTCTGGGTAATTCTGCTGATCGATCTGGGTGTGTTCTCTCTGCTCTGCTGGTTCACAGTGTTTCAGGGGCTGCTGCATATCGCTCTGCACTCCACACAGGTGAAACTGCCGTGGCATGTTGCCCTCTTTTTTCTCTGGTGGGTGCCGCTGCTAAATTTGTTTCTGGTGGGGCATGTCTATCGTACTGCCAAACGGGAATTGCAGCTGGAGTGTGCCAAAGCCGAATGTAATGTTATGCGAAAAGAATCAGAAATCTGCAAGACCAGATATCCGATTTTGCTGGTGCACGGCATCTTTTTTCGGGACTGGCAATTTTTTAATTACTGGGGACGGATTCCGGCAGAACTGATTCGAAACGGAGCAACTATTTTTTACGGAAAACAGCAGTCAGCACAATCGATTTCCGTCAGTGCCGAGGAACTGGCAGCACAAATTCAGTCTGTTATTGCTGAAACTGGTGCAGAAAAGGTCAATGTCATTGCCCATTCCAAGGGCGGTCTGGACTGCCGCTGTGCCATGCAGGAATATGGTGCGGCGAAGTATGTGGCTTCTCTGACAACGATCAATACGCCGCATCATGGCTGTGCCTTTGTGGACGATCTATTGCAAAAGGTGCCGGCAGGTGTGGCACGATGGATCGCAGCAAAGTATAACCGGCTGTTTACAAAACTGGGAGATCAGAATCCGGATTTTCTGGCTGGTGTGCGGGAATTGACTGCCGAAAACTGTCAAAAATTTCATACAGAACATCCCCCTATTTCCGGTGTCTATTATCAGGCAGTGATGTCCAGGATGCACAGTGCATTTTCCGCCCCGTTCCCGCTGTGGCTGGGATATTTCCTGAACCGGCGAAAAGCTGGAGAGAACGACGGCCTGGTACCGGTTGTATCGGCAAAGCTGGAGTGGGCACCTTTTCTCATGGTGCCTGAAACTAAGCGGCGGGGAGTTTCCCACGGGGATATGATCGACCTGAATCGGGAAAATATTCCGGACTTTGACGTGCGGGAATGGTACAGCCAGCTGGTACAAAAGCTGAAACAAAATGGATTTTGAGGTGACTGCAATGAAAACCACGTATGATGCAAATATCTTGACCTATTGCCAGTGGCGGGATGATCTGACCATGCAACAATCGCCTTTCTGTCACGTGGACAATCTGATTTTCTGCTGCCTGTCTTATCTGAACTGGGACGGCATCGCAGAAGGTTTTACCGCAGCGGAATCGATTTCTCTGCGGGATGCAGCAAGGCTCTGGGAACACCGTCCCACTGCAGAACAGAAAGTGCGGGTAGAAACTGACCGCGACCTACTTCGGCAGACCGCAGCCAGCCGGCGTTTCGGAGAAGTGCGTTTATTCCGTTATGCAGAACAGTTCAGCGAAACCCAGCAGCAGCAATTTTCCGCCACTGCATTTCTGCTGGACAGTGACACCGTTTATGTGGCATTCCGTGGCACAGACAACACACTGACTGGCTGGCGGGAAGATTTCAACTTGTCTTTTCTGCCCTATGTGCCGTCACAGGCAGCAGCAGCGGCGTATCTGCGGGGGATTTTGTCACTGGGATTTTCCAACGTCTATGTGGGCGGACACTCCAAAGGCGGCAATCTGGCAGTTTATGCAGCCGTCCAGATGCAGCCGGAAGACTTTCCACGGATTCGTGCAGTCTATAACAATGACGGACCAGGCTTTGTGACAGACCTGTTTGCTGAGCCGCAGTTTCAGCAATTGCAGGAACGAGTGTATACCTTTGTTCCACAAGCTTCTATAGTAGGCATGCTGCTGGAGCATGACGAGGAATATCAGGTAGTTTACAGCACACAAAAAGGTTTTTTGCAGCACGATCCATACTCGTGGTGTGTGATCCGGAATGACTGGTACTATTCCGAGGATACCACCAACACCAGTAAGCTGCTGGATTCCTCGCTGCGGCAGTGGATCCTGGGCATGAAACCGGAGGAGCGAGAAAAGCTGACCGATGCCATTTTCCACATTCTGCAAAGTGAAACCAATGCCCATACCATACAAGATCTGATCGGCGGCGGTGCAGGAACGCTCTCTGGTGTGCTCCGTGCATGGACAGACATGCAGCCGGAAACCCGCCGATTTATGCAAAAAATGCTGACAGAACTGCTGCACTCCGTAGGACAGACGGCAGCATCTCAGCGACGGCTGGAAATGCGTGACGATTTTCATGGAAAGCATGAGGGAACATGAGTAAGCGAATCTTTTGTCATCGCCGGAAAATTGATATTCTGCTGTACGCCTGTTCGGCAGGTACGAACAGGAATCACTCTGTGCAAAGGAAATACTGCACAAAAGTGTACAGGTAGCTATATCATATTATTTCGCAGCAGGCAAAGATCGAATCCGTTCAGAATTCTATCTGCATTCAGATCCCCTGCCTGCCAGTTGGCAAGTTTTGTTTCAGGAAATCCCAACAGCCATTTTTGCAGCAGCACCACATCTGCCAGATTCGTTTTGCCGTCTGCATTGATGTCACCAGAAATCACAGGCGGTTCTGTAGCAGTTGCAGTAGTGGTGCTAGTTGCTGCGGCTGTTGTCGTATTTGTGGTTGCTTTGGTCGTTGTCGTTGTTGTTACAGTTGTAGTTACCTTAGTTGTTACAGTAGTGGTTTCTGTCTTTGTCTGCCATTTCTGACAACTGCTGCCGGTCGGTTCCCATTGCTGCACATTGGCACCGTTTGCAGTGGATGCATCGGCGACTTCTACATAACAGGAATCACCAGAAGCGTGTGTCAAAATGCTGTAGGATCCGTCCAGATTCTTAGTAAACCGGAACAGCTGAGTGCTATCTTTATTGGACCATGCTGCAATTGCCAGATTTCCGCCGTTTTTGCTGCCCTCTGCCTTCAATGCATAATGACTATCCTGCTGTGAGCGAATCCAATAGTAATTGCCAGAGCCAAAGGCACGAAGTGTCCACTTCTGGCAATTCAACCCGTTGGACGACCACTGCTGTACATTTGTATTGTCTGTCATTTTTCCATCGGTAATATCCATTACCAGACCAGAACCAGCATTTTCAAAGGTATAGATCACATCGGTGTTCATGGAGCAGCCGGGGTCAGTTGTCGGCTCTAAAATCCAATTCTGACAGTTCGCACCGTTGACTTCCCACTGCTGCACATTGGCACCGGAGGTTTGGGAGGCATTTTCTACTTCTACCACAGAATTTCCATTTGAAATATGGGTTCGAATCTGATAGCTACCGTCCCCGTTTTTTGTCAGCATAAACTTCTGATTGTCACCGCCGTTATAGGTGTAAATATCTATATTGGTTCCATTTGCGGCCTTTTTTCCGGCAACGTCCAGCACATATGTTCCGCCGTCCCCTACTGCAGAAACCAGATAGTAGTACCCTTCACCGGCACTGCACAATTTCCAGATGTCGTGAACTGCGATTCCATCTGATCCCCACTGCTGCACATTGGTGCCATTTTTTGCGGCAGCACCTGCTACCTGCAAATACAAGCCGGAGTTGACATTGCGAATACGGTAAGCAGAACCCTCGGCAAAAAGTTCTGCCAATGGTGCACTGGGTGATTCTGTATAGCTTGCACTTGGCACACCAGCAACTGCATATCGCAGATACATCATATGATTTCTGTCATTTTGACAGCCGCTGTAGTTCTCACAATAAACCTTTGCCTCATCTGCAGTGCGAGAAATGGTTTTGTAATTGGAAGTTGGTCGCCATATACAGTCCTGTGCATACCCCTCGATCGTTGTTCGCTTGCAGTTCACCGATTTTGAACCTGTTTCTGCATAAGAGCCGGGATAGGTTACTGTGTTCCAGTCACAGATAACGTTTCCGCCGTCTTCATAATAACAGTTTTCTGCAAAAATCTTAGATGCTGTGTGCACAGTATATGCCATGCTGAATGTTTTCACATAGTTATTCAGCGAATGAAAATAACCGTAACGCATCAGCCCAGGGCCGCGGGTCAGAGTTTTTTCAAAGCGATTGCTGATAATGGACATGCGGGGATAATTATTATAGGTTTTATAAGAGCTGTCATCATCTGCCGGATACCCCAATATCACACCGTATTCGTGAAGTCCGAAAGAGCAGTCTGAAACTGTTGTGTAGTCAGCATCATAGCAGCATGCCAGAAACTTATCCCAGTCTGGTAGTCCGGTAGATGCTGTATTATAATCGCTATGGCCTACAAAGGTGCAGTGATCTACCCAGATGTTCTGTCCAGAGCCGAGATAGACAACAATGGAATCATTGCCGTTGGACTCCGCATTGTGCTGTAGCTCAAAGTTTTTCAGGATCAGATTGTTTCCGGTTCCGTTATTGGAAGATGTACAGAACTGTACATTATACATAGTATGTGCCGCGTAACTGCCGATGATCGTTTTGTTGCTGTGAACATAGATTCGTCCGTCCGGACAATAGTTGCGTCCGGAGGAATCCTTTTGCAGTGCGGTAACACGAATATTTGCCGTGACAACAATGGTATAGGGTATATCAGCGGTAGCATATTTCTTAAGATCGGCAAAAGTGGAAACCTCTACGATTTCGCCGAACAGACCACCAATGTCCCCTGCCTTGATGTTGCCGGTGTTGTCATCAAAGCAATATCCTGCAAAACCCTGTAATCCGTCAGCATTAAGCAGCCAGAGCTGATTGTCTGTTCCGCTGTATTTGGCTAATGTCATGCCGGAAGTTCCCTGCGTCAAGGCAAGAGAAGTATCAGAATAATTCACAATTTTATAGTATAGATCATTGCCCAGATGATCTTGTTTTACGGGAACAACATACCAATGTTGAGATTGTGCGGATTCACTGCCGTACAAAATCACATCTGTTTTGTCAGATACGTTATAATTTCGCGGCGTCAAAAGCCTTCCGGACTGTGCGTTGACTAGTTTGAAAAAAGTACCGTTCCCATCCGAACCGACACGATCGAACCGCCATGATGCAGATAAATCACTACCCAGCGTTTGCAGAGAAAGTGCCGCTCCATCAGAAGTTCCATTTGCTGTCAGAACTTTGGTGCTGTCCTTGCTGGCAAGATGCATCAGCTGTGCCGGATAATCTGTAGAGATTGCCGCTGCCGACAAAACTGTTCCATTCCATTGAAGCAGCGGCAACAGCCAAGCCATCAGCAAAATTAACGACAGGAGCAATGCCTTTTTTACGCGAATCCATTGTTTCATACATTTATACCTCCTTGAAATCGATGCACATCTCAAAAGAACACATCGTCAATGTAGATGATTCTGTCAACAATATTATACTACATTTTATGAAACATGTCAACACAAAAATCTGTAAGCAGATTGCGTGCAAAGCTGTCAGGCGTGCTTTATGCAGTATTTCCTTAGACA
>ENA-ORVG01003326-ORVG01003326.1-human-gut-metagenome-genome-assembly--contig:-NODE-3326-length-12890-cov-3.597663_pt1 | contig 12890 bp, 9 predicted proteins | sample MGYA00242091_ERZ509233 | MGnify/ENA primary metagenome ERZ509233 (study PRJEB26280, sample SAMEA2338840) | human gut metagenome | biome: human gut; feature: human-associated habitat; material: faeces... | reverse complement strand
GCCAACCATCTGAGGTAGTTGAAAAACAGGTGGTCTTTTCTTAAAACATTGCTGAAAAATTTTATGTGAAACTTCCTGCTTATAATATTCAAAAATAAAAGCTTTATATGCATAAACAAATTTCATTGGTTCACTATTTACATCAAAATCTGGCGCTCCTTTTTCAATAACAGCAAAGGCGATATTGTCATGTCTATCGCAAAAACAAGTTTCTGTTGTAGCATCGTTCGCACTAACCCTGGAGAACTCCACCATCACTTCTGGTTCTTCGCCCTCAATAGGTATAATGAGTGGTTGCCGTTTTTTATCCATAGTGTACACATGGCGTTCAGTCCCTGCAAGTAATGATATGATTTTATTATTTTGCAGTGCATGAGCATTTTTAATCTTACCATTACAATTGCTTTGGTCAGGATGCATACAGCATTTAACCATAGACTTTCTCATCTGCTCCATTATTTGTACTTCTGGAGGCTTTTTACTCTGCACAGGTTCATGATCGGGTTTTCCTTTGCAACATTCCTTAAACTTCTTTCCACTTCCACAAGGGCAATCTTCATTGTTAAATATTCTAAAATAAGCTAACGGGTTCATTTGTTTCACCTCTTTTGCATTTAAAATATGCACTAATATTTTACCACATCCACCTACATTTTACTATCCGAAAAAGAGCAAGAAAAAAAGCCGATCAGGAATCGCAACTCCCAATCGGCATCTTTTCTTACTCCTCTTCATTTTTACATTCAATCTCCGTTCCGTCCAGGAAGACCACCAACAATGTTCCATCCTCAAAAACCTTGATGTGGTCCAGCGTTTTCAGCATGAAGTCCGTATCCATCTCCGTCAAAGGTTCTGCCCCATCGGTGTATTCTATGAACTTCTCTGCTCGATAACCTTCTAATAGGTTCTCGCTCTGCAGCTGTTCTGTCCACTGCTCCATGAAATCCTCTCGGTTTTCCACCAACACATTCCAAGCCATCAGATATGCCTTTATCAGCGTTTTTTCCTCTACGTGGCGGTTGGCACATCCCATGACTCCTTTGACCTTGTAGCGTTCACTGCATTGCCATACCTTACGGTCAACGCCCGTGCTGCTCCGCCAGCCTTTCCGTGCAAACACCTTATTACAGTCTCCGCAAATTATCTTGGATGCAAATGGATTGCTTTCCGGCCGGTGGGAATAGGAGTTTGTCCCATGCTCCTCCAGATACTTTTTCCTGCGTTTTATTTCAAGCTGTACACATTCCCATATCCGCTTTGAAATGATGGCAATAACGAGAATACACATAATACAGCATCCATTACTGTCCCTCTCCATACTCATCTTGTTTGGAAGAAGCGGATACAAAGAAATCACCTCGCCTGACTGAACCAAGCAAACTTTTTATACCCATCTGCTATCCCTCTCTTTCTTTTTGTTCCTGTCTGTGATAAAGTTGATTCCATAGATATCGAAAAAAGTTCATAAAATTTTAGCAATTAAAGGCATTGATTTTTTGCTGTAAATTGCATATAATAAAGACACAGATAGAAATATCTGTGCAGCGGTTAGAGCATCCATTTAAAATGCTCGTTTAAAAGCGGTTAGATTGTCCAATTAAAACAATCGGTTAACAGCAGTGGGTGGAGTAATCCACCCGCTTTTTTACTTTTCAGGAGGCTCTATGGATTGGTACGTTGTCGACAAAAAATACATAAATTACCTGACACAGTTTGATTCCCGTGTCGGATATGTGGAGTATGGGGAACGTTTGAAACTCCATGTCGGAATTCTTCTTACTATCGGAGATTTCCACTACTATGTCCCTATTTCCTCTGCAAAACCAAAACACCAGAAGATGTCCAACAGTTTGGATTTCCACAAGCTCCAGGATGAATCCACCGGATATCTTTATGCTGTATTGAATATCAATAATATGATTCCGGTTCCTGATAACTGTCTTACTCAGTTAAAATATAATCAAGTAGAAAGTTTCCGTTCTTTCAGCAATGAAAAGGAAAGAATCGACTATATTTACCTTCTCCAAAAAGAAAAAGCTCTAATCGACAATGTTCAGGACTCGCTACAAAATAAAGCCATGAAATTATATCAGAAATGCATTGCCAAGCCAGATTCTTCCCTTGCTGCAAGATGCTGTAATTTCAAAATGTTGGAAGAAAAATGCAGTTCTTATTCCGATACATAAACAAAACCACGATCATTCACCCCCTCCATTTCCCTTTGGTGTGCTTCAGACTAGCACTCATACATAAAAGAGGTAATTCAAACGAGTAAAGGAACCAGCTAATCCGTTGTGATTCTGGTTCTTTTCTTTTTGTTGCCATCTCCAAATCTTACTCTTGTAATATTTCAATTATTACACAAGTAAGATTTCAAGTCAATATGTTTTTTCTGAAATTGACAACCACATAAATAACGTCTATAATATATTTATTACAGCCGTAAGATTTAAGGAGGGATTTAAAATGAACGATTTACCACAGATTTCTGAAGCTGAATTTGAAGTTATGAAAATCGTATGGAAACATGCGCCGATCAGTACCAATGAAATAACAGATAAATTATTACAGACCACAAGCTGGAGTCCTAAGACGATACAGACTTTAATCAAACGTCTCGTAACAAAAGGCGTTCTAACTTATGAAAAACAGAGCCGAGTGTTTGTTTATACCCCAGTCGTGAAAGAAAGCGAATACATCGGCCAGGAAAGCAACTCTTTTCTGGAACGATACTATGACGGGGATATCACTGCCATGCTGTCTGCCTATATAGAAAATGACAGACTGTCTGAAACAGAAATAGACACCCTCCGTTCCCTTCTTTCCAAGAGGTCAAAAAAAGGAGGAAATTAACGTGGCTAATTTTATGATACGCTTTTTAATATGCAATGTATTTATCAGCGGTATCATCGGAATTCTTTTGATAGCCAAGCGGATATTCAAAAACAACCTGTCCAGCCGGATGCAGTATAATCTGTGGTTCCTGCTTCTTGGGTTGCTGGCAGTTCCCTTTATACCGTTCCGTCTCATCGGATTTCCACAAATCTTCTCGTGGCTTGGTAGCTTAAGAAGCTCTCCTGCTTCTGGTACCGCAACTGCTATGGGGGAAGCTGTGGGAATTCATCCGACCGGAAATACAGACTGGATGAATGATTTCGCACTTTCTGTAAATAGCGAGACACCATCCATTGCTGGATACATATTATTAGGGATATGGACTGTAGGCATTTTTGCAATGATTATATTAGTAATCAAATCCTCACTCCGCCTACGCAATTTGGAGAAATCTGGACTTCCCCTTCAGAACCCGGAAGTACGCAGACTATATCATCGATGTTTGGAGGAAATGGGAATTCACAGAAATATCCCTGTTTACAGTACTGCATTTTTGAAATCCCCGATTATTGTGGGACTTTTGAAACCATGTATTTATCTGCCGATTCATCTGATCTCTGATTACAACGAATCCGATATGCGATATATGCTGTTGCACGAACTGCAGCACTATAAGCACAAAGATGCTGTTGCCAGTTATCTGATGAATCTTGCTGGGGTAGTATATTGGTTCAATCCTCTTGTCTGGTACGCACTGAAAGAAATGCGTAATGACAGAGAGGTTGCCTGTGACACTTCCGTTTTGAAAATGCTTGAAGAGGATGCTTACGAAGATTATGGTAATACACTGATTAACTTTGCAGAGAAGGTTTCACTTACTCCTTTTCCGTTTGCCGCCGGCCTTGGTGGAAACATGGAGCAGATGAAACGAAGAATTATCAACATTGCCTCTTATGAGAAACCAACGTTTTACAAGAAGTTAAAAGGCATGACTGCTTTTATACTGACCACAGTTCTAATAATGGGACTTACACCTTTTATTTCTACATATGCAGCGGACGAAAGTCGCTACCAATGGAAATCTTACTCAGAAAATATTTCATATGTAGATTTTTCTAAATACTTTGGAAAATACGAAGGAAGCTTTGTTTTATACGATCTTAGAAATGATGTCTGGAGCATACATGATATAGAACATGCTACGCTACGAGTTGCGCCGGATTCCACTTACAAGATATATGATGCTTTATTTGGATTGGAAGAAGGTTTCATTACACCAGAAGATTCCTTTATTGCATGGAATGGAGAAAACTATCCGTTTGAAGCATGGAACGCTGATCAGACCTTGCAGTCTGCTATGGCTTCATCTGTGAACTGGTACTTCCAATCAGTGGACGAACAACTTGGTACTACTTCCGTTTACGATTATATCAAGGAAATCGGATATGGAAATAAGAACATGAGTGGTGATTTCTCCTCTTATTGGATGGAATCCTCCTTGGAAATCTCTCCAATAGAACAGGTCGAACTTTTAACCAAGCTGCAGAATAACAGTTTCGGCTTCGCCCCTGAAAATATCAATGCAGTAAAAGATGCCATCCGCCTTTCATCTTCCGATACCGGAACACTCTACGGAAAGACCGGAACCGGCCGTGTGAATGGACAGGATGTAAACGGATGGTTCATCGGTTATATCGAAACTGCAGATAATACATACTTTTTTGCTACCAACATTGGTGCAGACAGCGATGCTACCGGAGGCAACGCAACTGAAATAACCATGTCTATCTTGTCTGACATGAATATCTGGAAATAAAGAATCGGGTAAAGGTCAATCTCTGACTTTTACCCGATTTTTCTTAATTCGCTATCTGAACAAGCCCTTTGTATTCCCATGTCGCTCCATAATCAGTTGACTGAAATACAATCCCATCTTTCTCCGCTGCATCTGTGGTAACCGTTATCGTCAATGTGTCGTCCTCTTTTTCAGGCATATTCAGGTAATCAAAATCCTCCACCGTAAATCCGCAATCGATAGCGATTTGTGGTAATTCTGAAACAAGATCCATTGGAAGTTTCATTTCTTCAAAGGTCCTTCCGCCATCGCGAGTGACATATAAGCGGGAATAGGACTGGGATGCGCCTGTAATTCCTGCAACCCCAAAGTTCTCATCATAAAATATTAAACCTTCTGCAACTCCCAATTGTCCACTGAACGGATCATCATTTATGCATTCCCAAGTAGAACCACCATCCATTGTCTTTTCCATTACATAAAATCTGCTTCCGGCAGCTGCATCCGTTATCACCAAACGCCATCCATTATTTTCATCTAAAAAGAAATACATAGTTCCATCACTTTGATCCACAGTCCAACTTTCTGTATCTTTAGCATCCTCCACCTGCTGCATCGTATTCTCCTGCTTCAATTCTTGTTGACTGACGTACTCAGGCTCCATAATATATCGAACAGGTGTGACACTATTTAAATCAGGAATATGCAAAGATACCTCAAACCCAACGATTTCTCCACCGCTTCTAAGCTGAGTAAAATTGCCGGTTCCTGTTTCAGTTCCATCACCATCTGCATCTCCCGAAATATATTGTAAGCCTTCCTCTGAACTAAAAGATCTTCGCCCCATATAGAGTATTTCATAAATCTGCTGCTCTTCAAATGTTTCAGCCCACACCTCTACCTGACTCGTCCAGTCTGAATTGTTCAAAATTTCAATCATTGGAGACAAACGCATATCGTCACTATATTCTCCATTCACATTACCATCTATCCAAACAGTCATATCATTACTGCTGTCTGCGTCATAATCAATAAGATACGTTTTTTTCTCTCCAGCCTCATTTTTTCCATATATGAATGCATAAATCCTTTGAATCGTTCCGTTTTCATCAAATGACACCTGATATTTATTTGCAATATAGAGTTCTTCCGGCAGTTGCAATGCTTCATCCAAATCCATCAGAATCCCTTCTACACCATCCTCAAAAAGATTATTATGCTCCAGTTCTACTTCTTTTTTACGCATCCACTCATCAAGTTTCCAAGACAGTGCCCCGTGATACGGAACTGCAGAATAAACGATACGTCCACCAAAGAATAAAGTTGCTGCTATAAGGAGTATCATTTCCGTATAGAAAAGTTTCTTATTTCCATTATCTCCTGAATTAACTTCTTGATTATGCCTTTTCGAAATCAGCCAGAGAACCACTGTGCCAACCAATCCTATTATACCTAACGCCAACATCGGTATATGCCTTCTCAAGCCACCATATTGACATAGATGCCAGAATTGATACAACATAAATATATATAGTATTAAACTTACTTTTCCCGTGATTTTATAAATATATTTCATGTAAGTCTCCTTTCTTCATATCTGTAAAAATACCATAAAACACCAGTATTATCAAATCATTCTTTAATACGGTATTGGTAATCTGGTATATGCATAATTCCGTCATTTAGGATTTCATTCCCCAAATACTGAAAACTGCCATCCTCTGCAAACCTTACCGTAAGTTCATGGGTTATGACTGCATCATCGCAAATGACCATGTCACAGACCGCCTCAACTGTTAATGTGACTGTTCCATCTTGATTTTCTTTGATGTCGACAACCTCCGGCAGAGAAGTTCCAAAGAAGGTAGGCGCATAATTGAAGCACCCAAGTCTCGCCCAAAGATAGGTCTGGTTTTCCTCATCAAATACTGCGTACTCTCGTATCTGCTCCGCTGTTATGGGAAGATACTCCATAATCAGACTTTCGAACTCTTCTTTAGGAATGCCATTTGGATAATCTTCAGAATTGAACTTTTCTCCATATTTCATTCCATACAGATATTCAAACATCCCGTTATAATCCAACTCATTCAGATTTTCTATATTCCAGTTTGAACACAAAAGGTTATTTCCCTGATATCCAAGACCTCGAACACAACGTTCAGACATTTCACGCTGTTCCTCTGTCATAGGTTTTATTCTAATCAGGCAGCTTCCATCCACAATTTCACTGACTTCCGGTGGCTCCGGCACACACAACTCATAGCAGAACCATCCTTTTTCCGTGTATTTCCATTCTTTGAGTCTCGTATAAGAAATGTACGAAATTCCCGGCTTGTTGTCAGCATTCCAGATTCCTCTTGTACTTACAACATACATATCCGTTCCATCAAAAATGAATTTCATTCTGCCCAGTCCACCATCGTTGTGGATTTCATAAATTACTACAGAACCGCTTTGCCCTTCCATACATTCTTTAAGAAAACTATCGACACTTTCATAATTCCCCATGTTAGAATACGTTACCATCGTAGCAATTGGATATCCTGCGTCCTTTACCTTCTTCTGCATTTCAAGAACCGTTTGATCATCCAAAACAACATTGGATGCTATCCCTTTATCTGCAGTTTCATAAATATCAAGATAATGTTCCATCAGCTTTTTACAGTCAGTCTCAGCTTCTTCCCTTTCCTGTTCATCTACTGGAAGGTCGTAGCCCTTTTCCCATTGTTCTGCAGCCTCTTCCTCGGCACTTTTTGTTTCCTCCGTGGAAGATACTTCTTCCGTATCTTCCACAAGAGATTCTCCCGCAACACTATCTTCTTTTCCACAGGCACACACGAAACCCCCAATCAGAAATACCATGATCAGTAGAATGCTCTTTTTCCTTAATACCATAAAATCATCCTTTCGTTCTTGCTATTGGCGGCAGTTCCAATTCAATTTGTTCTATAGAATTGGAAAGATACCTGAAAGTTCCGTCTTCAAATGGCTGGACCACAACCGTATTCCGAAAAGCGAGATCAGAATTATAATCCGGCCATACTCCATCCACGATAAGTGTAATCGTTCCATCCGCATTTTTTGTATAGTCAACTACTTCTCCAAAAGGTGGGTATGGGCTGGCATAAATCATCTCATATTCATAGCTGTTGCTGCCCTCAGCATACCCGCAATGCTCTTTCAACTGTTCTACCGATACCGGAAAATAAGTAGTCATTATCCTTTCATATTCCTCTGCCGGAATCTTCCAATCCTCAGTTTTCAGATTTTCACCCGTGGAAATTCGGTAAATATCTTCATACATGCAAGGCATCAAAATATCCTTTACATTGCTACTGTTCCAGTTTGTGACAAGCACATTGTAATTCACATAACTTAGTCCTGATATGTATTTCTCCGTCAGTTCCTGGCAGTCTTCCGGAAGCGGTTCTATTCTCCAATACTGTCTCAAACTTGCATGTGCAATCACATATTCATATGCGTAGATAAAATATCCTTTTTCGGTCAGTTTAATCTCAGCCACATTACTTACCGAAGTTCCCTGTATTTCAGGCACTCCACCTTCCTTCCAACGAACACCTATATAATAAGTCTGCAACTCACCTTTCCGGTAAATAAAAGTAACTGCTCCAATCAGTCCATCTCTATATACTTCAAATACCGTAACCATCGAGTCCCGTCCATCCAAGTAATCTGCATAAAATGTTTCGACTGCTTCATGGTTTTGCATGGCAGTATCTTCTTCAACACTTACCAGACCGCTTCTGCCCAATTGCTCCACCACAGTTTTCCTCTGCTCGTTGGTAAATTCGCTAATGCCGGAAGAATAACTTGGTGCATCTGCAATTACAATATCCTTATAGATTTCTCTGACCGATTCTGCTGCTGACAAAACCGTACTCTGCAGCTGCTCCTTCTCCTTTTCTGAAAGGAGATCATCACTGGCTTGCGGAATAAACCAATATGCTGACTCTGTGGAAGTTTCCGCATTCTCGGCTTCTTCTGTTTCTGCTTCGCTATTTTCGATTTCTACAGGTGGCTCCCATACTTCTTCTGCCACCTTTTGTTCTTCTTCATGCATTTTCCCCCAACAGATTACCCCAACTATCACGAAAATCAACAGCAGTAAAATTAGAAGTCCACATTTTCTAAGCAGCCATTTCACATCCTCCATTATTCTCCTCCGTACAATTCTTCCCATTCTTCTAACGTCAACCGTGGCGTATGCCAAGTTTCTCTGTAGTTGTCTTCGGATGGTATAATTCGATTAGATACATATTGTACCCGTCCATTCTCTAAAGGGCGAACCACAACCTCGTGAGCATATACCTTGGAATCACCCGCATAAGGGAATACTACATTGGCTATAAGTGTAATTGTCCCATCATTGTTTTCTGTAAAACCTACTACCTCTGAATATGGATATTCGGGGTACTCTACTTCTTCAAAGCCTCTCGGCTTATATTCATAAGTCAAATTCTCCGAATCATAGATGGTTTTTGATTGTAGCGTTTCACTATCAATGTTGAAATATTTCATAATAACACTTTCAAATTCTTCTTTTGGAATCTGATAAACTGCACTGACTGATAAGTTGTCATCAGCAACATAGGGAACATATTGACCATTCACTTTTGGATAAAGAATGTCATACATATCATAGAAATTCAAATCCCCGAAATCCTCCTCACTCCAATCCACAATGAACATATTATTCCGTTCAAAGCTGATTGGGTTGAGATATTTCCGACTCAACTCCCGATATGTTTCATCCAATGGCTGTACTCGTAATGCGGTATGCTCCTCTGCTCCACTCAATGTAAGAACGTATAATTCTTCTGAAAACCAGACACCGGAAAACATCAGGTAACCTTCTTCTGTATAATTCCAATACTCCGCCTGATAGTTTCCTGTTACCTCTCTTTTCATATTTCCGTTTTCATACTTGTAATAGCTTCTGACCACATCTACATTTCCGTCTTTTGTGTGCAAATCGTATTTTACAAATCCGCCCAAATAGCTGACTTCAAGAATCGTTATTTCTGCTTCCTCCTGTGCATCCACCTTTTCGCAGAATTCCACTACCTTCTCTGGTTCCGTCATGTTAATTTGATTTCTGCTGTCAACAGCCGGATATCCATTTTCTCCAAGACGATTTACAATACTACGGATTGTTTCCAAATCCGCTAATTTATTTTCTTCTTCTGCTTTCTCATAAAGATTAATGTAGACACTTATAATTTCATCTGCATTCTCCTCTGATTCTTCTTGAATAGCCTGAATATCAATTACTGTTTCCGAAACTGTATCTTCTTCCGGGGGTGTATCGCTACACCCCGAAACACTAAGCATCAGTACGAAACTAATTGCTGCCAAACCACTCTTCCAGAACCAGGTTGTCTTTCTTAACAACATATCCGCTTCCTCCTCTTCCTTTCACATCTTCTACCATGCTGATAATCAATATAGGACGTTCTACCGTATCTTCTGCTGTAAAAATTGCAAACCATCCTAATTCCGTACCCGAAGTATCATCCTTCGATGCCTTGATTTCTGCCGTACCTGTTTTTCCTGCTAAAAGAATGTCATCCCGATGGGCTGCATATCCAGTTCCATTAGAATCATTCACAACCTTCTTTGTTCCTTCCAATACACGACTTGCTGTCTCATTAGAAAAGGCACCCGGAATCCAATACTCAGCTGCGATTTCATTCTTGTATACCAAATAAGGCTTTATGACATTTTCCTCATTACAGAAAGCAGAATAGATACATGCCATATGTAATGGATTCACCAAAACCTGCCCTTGACCGTAACCGCTGTCTGCTAACTGTATTTCTGTTTCAATTCCCTCTGAATTAGAATACTGCGACTCTGCCATCTTAATCTCAAATGGCAGTTCCTCATTAAAACCAAGTCCAGTCAAAGAACTCTCCATCTCTTCTGAGCCAATCTTTAATGCTGCCTTTGCGAAATAAATATTGTCGGAATATATTAGGGCATTCTCTAAAATGACTGGTTCATATGCATGGAGTGTTGTTACATAATAGGACCCCCACGATGCATCCTTTTGCCAGCTTAAGCCTACGTTCCCGTAATCTTCCATTGGATCGATTGCTCCTGATTCCAAGCCGACCGCAGCGGTAATTGGCTTGAATGTAGACCCCGGACACCACACTTGCCGGAACCGATTATACATTAGCTTATTCTCATCCTCGTTAAGCGCAGTCCACTGTTCACTGGACAATCCCATAATAAAATCGTTATTGTCATAGGCCGGTGTGCTGACCAAAGCCAATACCTCTCCAGTATAAGGATTCATGGCTACCGAGCAGCTTTTATCTTCCTTAAACTGCTCATACAAGGAAACCTGTAAATCAGTATCTATCGTAAGCTGGATGTCCTGTCCATGCTGTACCAGGATGCAAGCAAGTTCCTCCTTCTCTTTGCCTTCCGAGTTTACAATGTAAATCCTGCAACCGTTCTGGCCTTTCAGTTCACTCTCGAAGAATCCCTCCATTCCACTTCTGCCGATTACACTATTGGCTGTATAGCCTTCTCCTGCATGTTCCTCTAAATCTTCCGCAGTAACACTTTGAACATATCCGACCAAATGTGCCGCTGCTTCTCCTAATGGGTATTCACGCACTTCAACATCAGATATCATCACTCCGGGAATCTCCAGCAACTTTTCATGCCTTTCTTTCTCCTTTAGGACTTCTTCATCTGGACTGATAGACATTAACTCAATTTCTTCCACTCTTGGAATTGTTTTAATGGGAACAAAAGAATCATCCTTTACCCACTTTGCAGACAGTTTCTTTTCTATCGCTTCCGGTGTGATTTCCACTAGTTCTGCAATCTGTGCGATTGCTTCCTCTCTGTTTTCCAACTTGCCCGGAACGATTCCAACCGAAGATGCTGTACCTTTTCCTGCAAGGACACGTCCGTTCCTATCCAGAATTTCTCCTCGTTCTGCCTGTGTAGTGGAAACTCTTACTTTATCTGTAGATGCCAGATTCGGAAAAATCAGGGAATCATCCCAAACTAACTGATATCCTTCTTCGTCCTTTAGGAAAAGTGCTTTATTCTCAAAGCTGATAGTTCCTGCAACTGTATCGAAAGAAGTCTGGTAGGTTACCGTCATTTGCTCCTCGTCATATGCAATAATCTGGACAGCTATATTCTGGACTTCTATACCTTCATAAATAGCTGAATTTCGAGTTACAAAATCCTCCTGACTGACATTTCCCGATGCCTCAATATGTAGCATTGCATACATTTCTTCATACTCCTGTTTTGGAATATGATCCATGTACTCCACCAGAAGTTCTTCCGGTGTCCTCCAGGCATTTTCCTTTGTTGCCAACATTCCTGCCACACATACTGCAGAAATTACCGCAGCTATTGCTATAACAGCAATCACACTGTTAACAGAAAGAACAGCAATTAGAAATGCCTTGCTGCGGTTTGCTGCCCAACGATCCTTTTCATATATTGGATTATGAAATTTGCTCATCTTCTCCCCTTTCCGCCTGAAATTTCACGCTCTAACAGATTTTCCAGACTGCTCTGCCCACGGCTAAATGAGTATACCTTGACATTGCTTTCTATAAGTTTTTTTAAAAGTGCAGCTTCATCTTTGATGCCTCCAGCAAAATGCATAACGATAAAATTACCATCTCTTGAAATCGTGCGCACAAGCGCTTCCTTTCGCAAAATGGCAACAGCTGCCTCAGGCGCTTCACAGACACGAAGATATAAAAGTGCCTCGCTTCTTGCCTGACGAAGAATATCTGACAGATTTCCTTCACTTATAATGCGTCCCTTCTCAATAATACCGATCTCACCGCAAAGATGCGCTGCATCTGGAAGTGACTGCGATGCCATTAAGACAGTTACCTCATCCTCTGCAAGAATAGCAAACAATTCCTCCATCGCAAGCTTTTGTGCACTCTCCATCCCATTAAATGGATCATCAAGAAGCAGCAGGCGCGGACGATGAATAATCGCCCGCAAAAAGGAAAGTTCTCTTCTGACACTAGCAGACTGCTCCTCCACAAGCTGCTCTGCTCTTCGCTCAAGGTGCCCCATCTGAAGCACCTCCATGCAGCGCTCTCTCGCTGCAAGACCATAAAGTCCCTGCGCATGTGCATACACTTCGAGATACTCCATTACCTGAAGACGCGGAAAATAACCATCCTGCGATCCCATATAGCCCAGAATACGAAGAATATTTTTCTTATTTTCTCGTTTT
>ENA-ORVG01003322-ORVG01003322.1-human-gut-metagenome-genome-assembly--contig:-NODE-3322-length-12898-cov-3.023125_pt1 | contig 12898 bp, 10 predicted proteins | sample MGYA00242091_ERZ509233 | MGnify/ENA primary metagenome ERZ509233 (study PRJEB26280, sample SAMEA2338840) | human gut metagenome | biome: human gut; feature: human-associated habitat; material: faeces... | reverse complement strand
GCTTGCTCCGACTTTTTTACAAATATCAAAGCGCGTTCACGCGACTGTACCTCCGTTTGCCACCGAACCACTGGGTTCTAGCTTGGTTTGAGCGCAAAGGGTCATGTAGGGTTGGATATGTTTGGCGCTGCATCAGAGCTCCGTCTTGTGGAGCCTCGATGCAGCGCTTTTGCTCGTTCTTTCCTTCCCTAGAAGGCGTCACTTTTCTGCTGTGCGCTTTTTGACATAGTAACCGCCTCCGAATCCGATGGCGAGTCCGGAAATTGTAAGAAGTACCGGGGAACTTTTGCTTTCCTTGGCATGCTCCAGCTCAGCCTGGTATTCTTGTTGTATGGAGTCCAGTTTATCCTGATTTTCTTGGCGAACCGAATCTAACTCCGCCTGATTCTCATCGCGGATAGAGGTCAACTCTGCCTGATGTTCTTCCTGAATGGATTTTATTTGAGCTTCATTTTCTTTCTGTGCTTGTTTGATCCCTTCCGTGTTTCCGTCTTGGACGCCCTTTTTATATCCAGCATCATATCCTCGCTGGTATTCTTCCTGAAGTGTGTCCTCTTCAGGGTTGACATAGGCGGACGTGCTCGGCGTCTCTTGCTGCGTGGACTGGACGGATGAATTTGGTTGAGATTGCTCCTGGGCGCTCTGGGCTGGGTCTTCCTGGTGCTCTTGGGATGGACTGCTCTTGTATTGTTCTGGCTGGCAGTGGGAGCATCCGCGCCGGCCGGAGGCCTCAGCCTCTTCTGCGGATGTAAACCAGATGCGGTTGGATTCCTTGATGCGGTCTACATAAAAGCAGCTGGAAACGTGGTAGACATCGCTGTTAACGCTGGCCACGAAGGAGGTGGTAGCGTAGCCTTTGGGAATGGCGGGAAGCAGGAGAAATAGGGCAAACAGCGGTGCAAGAAGGCGCAGAGCATACTTTTTCATGGAACAAATCCTCTCTTTCTTTTTTCTGTTAGTTTGCTCGCTTTGCTTTGCGGAGATAATTATAGCACTAAAATAGAAAAAAGCAACAGATAGCTTTGAGAAGAGCAGAGAAGTGCAATTGACTGCTATAAAAGTTAGATTGTATATAATAAAACAATTTTAGGCAGAACTCAAAAATTTCTACTAAGGCTGAATCGCGTAGAATATAGTCTAAATTGAAGCGAAGCTAGGAAGCAATTGAAAGCCTGCTTGACACCTTTGTATAATTTGTGTATTAAATAAGGTCAAAGTGATTTTAAGGGGTATGGGTTGCTGCCTGTTTAGGCTGCTGCAAAAAAGTGAAAATTTTGAAAAATTCTTGTTGACAAGCGGAACTTCTTGTGATAGTATATGGGAGCGGTCAAGTGAGGCCGCAAGAAACTGTCAGATGCGCGAGTGGTGGAATTGGCAGACTCGCTAGATTCAGGTTCTAGTGTGCATTACGCACGTGCGGGTTCAAGTCCCGCCTCGCGCACCAAGAAATGCTCCAAATCGAAGGATTTGGAGCATTTTTTCTAACTTCTTTCCCTTTCCGTAGGAACGAACCCAATGGTAATGTGTGAAGGCAGGCTGTGGCCACGGACCCGGGTGAATGCGTACCAGCCTGACAAGAAGCTCCGGATTCGCCTGGTACTGCGGATCACAGAATATCCTGCCGCCGGTGCGTCAAGGATGCCGCACCCTACCGCCTGGGGGTGACGGGAACTACGATCAACCCCTTTTGAAGCTGGTGACATGGCGCGTACCCTGCGGCCCACACTTGGGGTTGCGACACCTTGGAAAGAAGTATGAAATGGAGGGCAAGTATGGAATACCGTTATGACACCCAGCTCCTCATTGAGGGGAGAAGCTTGGACGAAGCTGTGATTCACGGCTATTTTCAATCCCATTTTCAAGGGGATTGCCTCCTGGTTGTGGGGGATGAGAGCTTGATCAAAATTCATTTTCACACCAACGAGCCGTGGCGTGTGCTGGAGTACTGCGCCAGCCTGGGAGAGATGTTTGACATTGTCATTGAGGACATGGACCGTCAGGCCCGTGGTCTCCAGGGATAGGGGGGAGAGCCCATGTATCAGCCTTTGGCGGACTGGATTCGCCCAACGGCTCTGGATGACGTGGTGGGCCAGGAGCACATCCTGGGCCCTGGCGCGGTGCTCCGGCGGCTGATTGATTCCGGGAACATTCCAAACCTGATCTTCTATGGTCCCTCTGGCACGGGGAAGACCACGGTGGCCAACATCATCGCGCAGCGGACCAGGCGAAAGCTATACCGGCTCAACGCCACCACAGCCTCTACGTCCGATATCAAAGACATTGTGGCCCAGCTGGATACCCTTATGGCTCCGGATGGGGTACTGTTGTACCTGGATGAAATTCAGTCCTTTAATAAAAAGCAGCAGCAGTCCCTGCTGGAGCACATTGAAAACGGAAAAATTACCCTCATTGCCTCTACCACAGAGAATCCCTATTTTTACATTTTCAACGCCATTCTGAGCCGCTCCACCATTTTCGAGTTCAAGCAGCTGACGCCTCAGGCGGTGCGGCAGGCTATGGACCGGGCGGTGGCCGTCATGGCCAAGCGGTCTGGCCTCACGGTTACGGCGGAGGAGGGAGCCATGGAATACGTGGCCGCCGCCTGCGGCGGGGACCTGCGGAAGGCCCTCAACGCCGTGGAGGTTCTTTTTTCAGCGGCAGATCCCAAGGCCAGGGAGCTGACTCTGACCCTGGCTGACGCCAAAGCCGTGGCTCAACGCTCGGCTATGCGGTATGACCGGGATGGGGATAATCACTATGACCTGCTGTCCGCCCTGCAAAAATCCATCCGAGGCTCAGATCCCGATGCAGCGGTGCACTATTTGGCCCGGCTCCTGGAGGCAGGGGATATGATCTCCGCCTGCCGCCGGTTGATGGTCATTGCCTGCGAGGATGTGGGCTTGGCCTATCCCCAGGTCATTCCCATTGTGAAGGCCTGTGTGGACGCCGCCAATATGCTGGGAATGCCAGAGGCCCGAATTCCCCTGGGGGATGCGGCGGTCCTCATGGCTACCTCGCCCAAGTCCAACTCAGCCTACCTGGCCATGGACCGGGCCTTGCAGGACGTACGCCGGGGCAAGGGCGGGGATTTTCCCAGGCACCTGCAAAATGTGCACGCCGACTCCTACACCATGGAGCGGGAGCAGGGCTACCTGTACCCCCATGATTTCCCCAACCACTGGACACAGCAGCAGTACCTGCCGGACAGTCTGGTGGGAACGGTGTATTATGAATACGGCCCAAACAAGCTGGAGCAAGCGGCGAAGCGGTACTGGCAGGAGATCAAAAAACCGTAACGGTTCCGCTGCCCGGGGCGTATTCCCAGCGGTCCAGGCGCCCCACCGTCCGGTAATACCGCAGGAGCTGGGGCGGCACATTCCTGGGGTCCAGCTGCTCCAGAACCGTGAGCTTAATCTTTTGCTTCTCCGGCAGGATGGAGCGGATGTACACGCTGACCAGCTGGCCAGGCTCCAGGCCGTCCTCCGGCTCCGCCAGGCCAGAGAGGTTGGGGGTCAGTTCAATGAATGCCCCGTAGGGCTGTACGCTCCGCACGATGCCAGTGACGGCCTGTCCGGCTCGAAATCCTGCAGCGTTCTCCGCCCAGGTGCCCAGGAGCTCTCTGTGGGTCAGGCTGATCCGCCGGGCCTCCCGGTCTACCCCCAGGATGGCAGCATAAATCTTCTGCCCCGGGGAGAACCGCTGATTGCAGTGAGTGATCCGGGAAACAGAGCAACGTTCGATGCTCATGAGGGCTGTGACTCCGCAGCCAATGTCGCAGAAGGTGCCAAAACTGGCGGGGTTTTGAACCACGCTGGGGAGGATGTCTCCCGGCCGCAAGTGGTCCAGGAAATAGTCCAGGGCCTCGGCCTGGGCCGCCCGCCGGGTGAGGAGGACCGTGCCATCGGAGGTAAAGCCCAACACCTGGAAGCACACCGGCTTTCCCACCCGAGACAAAATGGCAATCTCCCGGGCGCTACCGTCGGCGATGCCCATGGCCGTTTCCTCCCGGGGAATGAGCCCCCGAAGGTTGCCTAGATCCACCACCAGATTGTGGAATTCGTCGCATTTGATACACATGGCCTGAAAAATTTCCCGGCTCCCCCCGGCCCGGCGCAACGACTCTGGGGTGGGGATGGGCAGACTTTGCAGCCCCTCCGGACGATAGGTCAGCATATTGATTCCCTCGCTTTCAAAAATCCGATTGCCCCATTCTATGCCCGGCGCTTCCGGGCTATGCTGGAAGGAGAAGCCTATGGACATTCGCCTGAACGATGTGCTGGAAATGAAGAAGACCCATCCCTGCGGGGAGAAGCGGTGGCAGGTATTGCGCACCGGCATGGATTTCCGCCTGCGCTGCCTGGGCTGCGGCCGGGAGGTGATGACGCCCCGGTTCAAGGCGGAAAAAAGCATCCGCGCCGTGTTCCGGGAGGGGAAACGGGTGGACAAGCAGTAAGGGTGAAAAAGCCTTCGACGGGATGTGGGACAGCCCCGCCCGGTTCGGCTGGAAAATTTGGGGCCTCGGGAGGAAAGAGGCTCCCTTTTTACATATGGCACCGGTTCCTGACTGAGACAGGCCGCAATTCCCCCGGGGATTGCGACCTGTTTTTTGTCCCCGGCCAGGTATACTGAGAGAGCAATGGCAAACCGGATGGCCTGAAGACCGGAAATACTCAGCTGGCACGTGACCGGATGATATGGGCTCTGCTCCGGCAGGCAGTCCCACGGTGTGAAGGAGGGAAACCATTGAAGGTATATCTGGATCTGGTGGTACTTTTGAACTTTGCGGTGAATTACGGTTTGCTCCGGATGACGGCCCAACTCACCGGGGCCCGGGCGGGCCCTTGGCGGCTGGGAGCCGGGGCGGCAGTGGGGGCCCTCTATGCCGGGGCCTGTGTCCTACCCGGGCTGGGGTTTCTGGCAGGGAACCTGTGGCGGGTGGTATTTCTGGGGCTTATGGTGGCGGCGGCCTTCGGCCTGGGGCGGCAGCAGCTCCGCCAGGGCTTTTTATTCCTGGGACTCAGCCTGGCTTTGGGCGGCCTGGCCCTTTGCCTCCGGCTTCGGAGCTTCTGGGCCTTGGTTCTGGGGGTGGGGACCCTAGCGCTTCTGTGCCGTCTCTTTCTCCGGGGCGGCATGGGACACGCCGGGCAGCTGGTGCCGGTGTCCATTGCTTTGGGGAGCAAGCGGGTGCAGCTTACGGCCCTTCGGGATTCCGGCAATACCCTGTCCGATCCCTTCAGCGGCCAGGGGGTCCTGGTGGCCCAGTATGACACGGCGGAGCGGCTTCTGCCCATCTGCCGGGATCAGCTCCGGGACCCTGGCAAGGCCCTGGAGGCCCTCCACGCCCAGGCTCCGGCGGTGAAATGCCGCCTCATTCCTTACCGGGCTGTGGGAGCGGGAGGGCTACTGCTGGCCGTCCAGTGCGACCAGGTGACCATTGGGGGCAAGCCCGCCGGGCCCCTGGTGGCCTTTGCGCCGGACCGGTTGTCGGCGGCGGGGGAGTACGAGGCTTTGACAGGAGGGGGACAGTATGCATAAATTTTGGATGAATTTGCTACAGCGACTGGGTCTTTGGGAACCGGGCAGCATCTATTACATAGGGGGCAGCGACGTGCTGCCGCCGCCTTTACCCCCGGCACAGGAGCAGGATTACCTAATCCGGATGGAGGCAGGAGAACAGGAGGCGAAGAGCGTCCTCATTGAGCGCAACCTCCGCCTGGTGGTCTACATCGCCCGCCGGTTTGAGAACACGGGGGTGAACATTGAGGACCTCATTTCCATCGGAACCATTGGCCTCATCAAAGCGGTAAGCACCTACCGCCGGGAGAAGAACATCAAGCTGGCCACCTACGCTTCCCGGTGCATTGAAAACGAAATCCTGATGCATATCCGAAAGATCGCCAACCAAAAGACGGAGGTCTCCCTGGATGAGCCCATCAACACCGATTGGGACGGCAACGAGCTGCTCCTCTCCGACGTCCTGGGCACAGACAGCGACCTCATCTCCAGGCCCCTGGAGGATATGGTAGACCAGCAGCTCCTCCGGGAGGCCCTGGAGAAGCTCCCGGAACGGGAGAAAAAAATTGTGGTCCTCCGCTTCGGCCTGGCAGGCCGCCGGGAGAAAACCCAAAAGGAAGTGGCCGATCTCATGGGCATCTCCCAATCCTACATCTCCCGCCTGGAAAAGCGGATCATGCCCCGCCTCAAGCGGGAAATCCTGAAGCAAACTTCCTGAGTCAGCGCCCGTTTGTGCGGGCGTCAGCTCTCTTTGGGACGGATTGGAGGTTAGAAACGGACCCACAACTGCAGCCGGTTCCACCCACCGGCTGCATTTTTGCGCGCAGGCAACACAAAGCCCCAAATTGTAAAGTTTTTCTTGCCAAAGCCCTGACATGGGATTATACTGATAATCAGACGGAATATTTCTGAAATGATTGCTAGGAAAAGAGGGGTAGGCATGAGCGGGCAAGATTCTCTGAATCACATTGCGTTATGGAAGCTGCTGCGGGAGAAGATGGAGGAGGAAGGACTTCAATCTGAGTTTGAAGCTGGAGTAAAAGAAATCTGGAAGTATGGACTCAATCTCTCTAAAACCATCATCCGCTTTTTCCCCACCTTTACGCTCCACGACGAAACCCACATTGAAAACGTTTGCGACTGGATGAATAAGCTCCTAGGCGATAAACGAAATAATTTGAAGGCTGTGGAGGTTGCTCTTCTGCTTCTCGCTGCCAGCTGCCATGACATCGGCATGAGCGTTTCAGTTCAGCAGGAACAGGAACTTGCATCCAATGGTGAGACTTGGGAATGGCGGGAGTTTTTCCGGACCAACCCAAAGGATGGGGCAGAATTCCAGAAGACGGGGGATCTTTCCGACCGGATGCTGCGGAGCTTTGTGCGGGTCAATCATCACAAGCGTGTAGCGGAACAGTTGAATTCCAAGCTGTGGCCCAGTGGACTTTCCCAGGAGGGGTTGGACCGGGAGACGCTGATTCGCCTGTGCCAGAGTCATGGTGAGCCCCTGGATCATTTGAGAGACAGTGGATATGAGGAGTATGATCTTGGCCTGTGTGCGGTCCTGCTCCGTCTGGCGGATATTCTGGACTTTGATGCCAGTCGTGCGCCGGAGGATCTGTATCATCACCTGGGCTTGGATCACCCTACCACAGCTGAGGCGGCGCGCAGCACAACGGAATGGGACAAGCATTGTACCAGCCCACATTTTGCCCCTGTAAAAGACGGTGTACTCCCATTTAGTGCCACCTGTACCAACATGCAAGTGGAGCATGACGTCCGCGCTTACTTAAGCTGGGTGCAAAAGGAGCTGGACAGTTGTAGTCAATGCCTGACCCGTACAGGCCGTACAGGCAAGATTCAGCTGCCCTATAAGGTTTCGGTGAACATCAAAGCCACGGGCTACCATTCTGGCGAATTTTGCCTCACCATGGACCAGGACCGTATTTTGGAGCTGCTTACAGGCCGCAATCTGTACAGCGACTCTGGCGTGTTTGTCCGGGAACTGCTGCAAAACGCAATTGACGCCGTCCACACCCGGAGCAAGCTGGACCCCCGGTTTAAAATAGAAGATGGGAGAATCGTTATCCGCACTTGGGTGGACGGCGAGGGAAAAAGCTGGTTCCGGATCGAAGACAACGGCACCGGCATGGACGAGCATATCATCACCAATTACTTCCTCAAGGTGGGCCGTTCCTATTATGAATCTGACGATTTCAAAGCGGATATGCGCAGCTACGGTGACGGCCAAACCTACACTCCCATCAGCCGCTTCGGCATCGGAATTCTCTCCTGCTTTATGAGCGACCCGGACCACACCCTCCTAGAGGTCTCTACCAAACGGTTCTCCCAGGACCCCATGCGGGGCAACCCCGGAATTCGAATGAATGTGACCGGCTTGCACGGCTATTACTACCTGGCAAAAGAGGGAGAACAAGAAACTGGCGGTGGCTTCCAGCCGATGCACCATCCCCAGAATGCAGATAATGGCTATCGCCGGGAGCCGGGAACTACAATTTGTGTTTGCATGGATTTGTACCGGCTGGGGCACTACCGGTCTTTCAAGGAGATTGTGGACAAGTATGTGCAGTTCCCGGAAGTGATCGTGGAGTATAAAGGCCAAGAGGGTGCGGTGACCTATCCTACTCAAAAAGAATTGATGGATGTAGTACACAGATTGAATCCAGACGGACCGAACAAACCGATTAAGGAACATATATATCAGATTTCGGATGAAAGTTTTGAATTAATTAAAAAAATAGGTTATAAGATCGAGTGGAAAGAAAAGCCTGCAGTTATATTTAAATATGTTCCCCTGGATTGGATCTCTAGCGGGGATATTATAAGCGGATTTGCGCTTTCGGCAAGATTTGAAACATATGGAGCTGAGTTTTATAGCAATATTAATGGAAATGAATATAAAGTAAAAGTAAAATATGAAATTAATGATAGAAGTACTGGTAGGCAAATATGCTTTGATAATTACGATAGCATGCTTAACGCAATTAGATTGTACGATATAGAAATTTCTGATAGTATGATATATATAAATCTTGATTATTGCGAAGAAAATAGTAGCGACGATTCTGCACTATTTAATATGATTAGATTTGAAAATGTATATTTACGATCAGGAACATATCCGAGCGTATTAACTTCCAAGGGAGGTGTAATGATAGATAACGAGTATGCATATGAGGATGGAAAACAAATTGCTTTAGTGCTGTTGATTTTCCAAGGTGATTATTGCCCGGAACTCGATTTAAGCCGACAGACCATTAGGACTTTGGACCTTGAAGCTATATGTGCACTGATATTTATCCAGCATGCATTGGGAGTGGAAATTATTTCTGCTACGTTAAGAAAAAAACTAAACATGACGACTGAAAATGAGTGGTATAAAATATTCGATAAACACAAAGACTGGGAGGAACGGATTATTAAGGAAGGCGGAATAATAAATAACTTTATTTATGCTGAGAGGGATAATTCATTCTGTATTGCAAAAGTTGCTGCAATCAAATATAGTTATTCTGTATATTTTAATTACAAGTCAAGAGGACAACTTTGCATAACCAATAAATCATCCGACAAAGGGACTGCTGCTTTTCCTGCTACGATGTTTTTTGATTCGGAAGAAGGAGATGATCATCTTGGCCAAATTTCTTACAGTACAATCAATTGCTATAATAAACACCATACCTTTTCTTGCTGGCTCATCCAGCATCAAGGTTCCCTGGAGGAATTGGTTCCTGCTTACTACTACGAACTGCTAGAGATTATGGTTTTGGAAACAGATAGGTTCAAGATTCTCCGGGGAGTCAATGCCATATTAACTCGCCTCCAAGGGTATCAAAACAATCGTTTTGAAATCTCAGACAGCCTGTTCCTTCAGGATCGCGACCTCACATAACCCAAGTTCCGAAAACTCCTGGAACATGCTGCATCAGTTTACCCCATCTTTATAGGCAATACCGTTAACTTAAGAACTATAATTTTTTACTGGCGCGGGAGCACCCTTGGGTTCCGCTGGGGGAAGCTGGCATGGCAGAGCCGTGACTGATGAGGAACGGCGAAATGTTGCGATTTACGGACGGAAGTAAGGGCTCTAGTGTCGTGTGCTTCCTGCCTACCGCTCTGCAAGTGGTTGCTGTCCCTCATCCGACCGCCTGGAATTGTGGAGTCATTTGCCACCGGCAAGTGATGTGCTCCTATGGAGCTTCGCACCTGTCCCGGGGGAAGTCAAAGTGCCTCGGTCTAGTGCGTTTTATGAGATACTTTTCCCTAAGCTGTACACTGCAAACGCCCCGGCATCCTGTGGGAAGCCGGGGCGTTTTTCAGCTATGGGTAAGACCGGAAATTTTCTTACAGGGCCTCCCATTTTTTTGCGCCCCAGGTGACGAGGGTCCGGTACAGGACCAGGCAGCACAGGGCGGTGAGGAGGGTGAAGAGGGCCAGGAACTCTGTGGGGGTCAGGATGGAATGAAGCAGGAAGCCGTAGACGAGGCCGCCGGCCAGGAGCCAGGCCATAACGCCCAGCATGGTGATCACCAGGGCCACAGATTGCTTGCAGGGGTGGGCTTCCGTCAGCCAATCCAGACGGGCCCACTGGAGGCCGCAGACCATGCCCAGGAGGCCGCACAGCAGGCCCAGAAGGCCGGGAAACACCGTCACCAGGAGCGTATCCACCGGCTCACAGCCGTAGGCCAGGGCCAAAGCCAGGCCGGAGACCATGGCTACGGGAACCACCAGGACATTGTGGAACCGGAGCTTTGCCAGGAGAATCTGCCGGGGGGTCAGGGGCAGGGACTTGAGAACCCAGATGCACTTGCCCTCCAGGGACACCGAGGGGGTGGAGATGCAGGTGCTGCTCACTAGGAAGCCCAGCACGGCGCAAATGAGCAGGGGCGTCAGCAGGGACAGACCGGGGATGAGATTGAGGAACTCCAGCACCTTCCCACGGAAGACGGCGCCGGCCACTGCCAGGGCCAGAATCATCACAAGCCCCATCCCCATGTTGGTGAGGTAAACCGGGCAGCCCAAAAACCGCTTGCGCTCCTTGAACACCAGGGCCTGGACAGTAGAACCGGCGCGAAGATTGCCATAGTCCACCTTTTTCCGCCGACCGGTGTGCTGCATGGCCGCAGAGCCCAGGAAGGTGGCAGAGAGGAACCAGTAGGCCAGGCCGGATACGGCTGCGCAAATACCCAGGAAGGCCGCCAGGAGCGGGAGGCTCCCGGTGCAGGCCCGGCCCATGGCGTAGAGGGGCCAGGCCCAGCTTTGCAGCGCGCCGGCCATAGAGGCGCCCTCTGCGGCCATGGCGTTCAGAATGTTTCCGGCTTGACTGTAGAGATAAAAGTAAATCCCCAGGAAGAGGACCATGTAAACGGCAGAGGCCAGGGACTTGTTGATCCGGCTGAGGAGCAGGTGGAGCAGCCAGCCCAGCAGGCAGCACAGGGCCTGGGACAGGAAAATGACCGCCAGGCAGCACAGCACAAAGACAACCAATCCCATGGGGGTGTATCCAACCATAGTACCATAGACTACCCCAGCAGGTCCCAGAACCAGAAGAGAAAAGACCCCGTTCAGGACCACCAGGGGAAGCACCCGGCTCAGGAGAATGGTCCGGGGCGGAATGGGCATGGACAGGAGCAGGCCGTTGTCCTTGGCGTCGTATATTTGACTTTGGGTGGCAAAGACGCTGCCAAATACCGACAGGCCCAGGGCCATGAGCCCCGCCGTGGCAAAGTACAGCCAATCCAGCCCTGCGGTGTGATAGGCAGGGGCCAGCTTACTGAACATGAGGGCGAACATGCCGCAGAAGACCACCCCCACGTAGGCAAACAGGAGGATAAAGAGGACGGTCATCCCCGTGCCGTGCCGCCGCTTCTGCCGGCTCTGGCGGAGCATGGAGTGAAACAGGGCCCGGAAGCGGACCCGAAGAAGTGCCTTTGTCATGCCTGTCCCTCCAGCTCCAGGAACACCTGCTCCAGAGAAGCCTGTCCCCGGACCTCGTCCATGGGTCCTGCCGCCACCAAACGGCCATTTTTGATGATGGCCACCTTATGACACAGCTTTTCCGCAACCTCCAGCACGTGGGTGGAGAAGAAAATGGAGCCGCCGGCGGCGCAATGCTGGGCCATTACGTTTTTCAGCTGATGGGAGGCCAGGGGGTCCAGCCCCACAAAGGGCTCGTCCATGAGGATTAGCTTGGGATTGTGCAGCAGGGCGGAAATCAGGGTAACCTTCTGCTTCATGCCGTGGGAGCAGTCGGAAATGGGCTGGGCCAGGTCATCGGTCATGCCCAGGAGTTCCCCATATTTCCGGATGCGTGCGGTGCGGTCCGCCTGGGACACGCCGTAGATATCGGCTACGAAGTTCAGATATTGCAGGCCGGTGAGGAAATCGTACAGGTCCGGATTGTCCGGTATGTAGGCAAGCTCCCGCTTGCAGGCCAGGGGCTCTTTCCGGATGGAATGCCCGGCCACAAAGATCTCTCCCTTGGTGAACTGTAAAATGCCGCAGCAGGCCTTCAGGGTGGTGGTTTTGCCTGCGCCGTTATGACCGATGAACCCGAAGATCTCCCCCGGGGCGATGTGCAGGCTCAGATCATCCACGGCGGTTTTGGTGCCGTAGGTTTTGGTGAAGTGTTCGATTCGGAGCATACGCGCTACCTCTCTTCATTGGAATGGCACCATCATAGCACAAGCCTTCCCGGCCTGCAAGGGTTTTGAGCAAATTAAGAAATTCTTTAAAATATGTGGTTTTCGGACCATTTTCTATGATTTCCGGTCTTATGACTGCTTGAAAAGCCGCCCATCTGGTGTGGCATGGAGCGCCGCGTCCATTTGGATGACGTGGCTGTTAGAACTGAAAAGGCGTAGGTGTACAGATGGATTGGTGCTCCCGCACCAGTACGGCTGCATGCAGTGCGTCCTGCGCTGTACGCCTATGCCCCTGCGTGAGTGCTCCAGCGGCTGAAGAAGATGGGGCGGGCCTGGCGGGTGTACCACAATTGTTGTGACTGGTCCGGGGAAATTACAAAATTCCCCTTGACTTTTTAGCAAGGGCCTGTATAATAATCTCAAAATGTGGGAAGGGAAGACTTCAATGAACGACAGCGATAGTAGCGGCGACGACCACGCGAGCTGCCACATACTAAAAACAGAACAAGCATAGTCTGCGCCGGTTTGTCCGGCAGCGGGCTATGCTTGTTTGTGCGTTTGAGGCCCCAAACCCGCCAATATGAGGAGGAACATAATACCATGTACGACATTCTATGGCAGCTTCTGCTGCAGGTTTTGCTGATTGGCCTCAACGCCGTCTTTGCCTGTGCGGAGATTGCGGTCCTGTCTGTGAGCGAGACCAAGCTGGAGCGCATGGCCGC
>ENA-ORVG01003309-ORVG01003309.1-human-gut-metagenome-genome-assembly--contig:-NODE-3309-length-12930-cov-2.679689_pt1 | contig 12930 bp, 16 predicted proteins | sample MGYA00242091_ERZ509233 | MGnify/ENA primary metagenome ERZ509233 (study PRJEB26280, sample SAMEA2338840) | human gut metagenome | biome: human gut; feature: human-associated habitat; material: faeces... | reverse complement strand
GGGCCCACAACCGCAACAGACCGGGACTGCCCTTATACTATCACAACACCCACAAGCAACCCACGGCAAAACGGCCCTGTACTAAGGCGTAACAGGGCATCTACGAGGCGAAGCAATGTCCGGGGTTGCTTTTTTAACCAGCCACTTAAATGTGGATTAATAGATAATGCGTCGCGCACTCCTTTTGCGCGACCCACGGGCAGGCGTCGAGTTTTGAGAACAAATGAGGCGTCACTAAAGTTCAAAAATCTTCATACACAAGCGCCTGCCCGTTCCTTTTTGAAAAAAACGTTTTGCTTTATATCTGGTACTGCTAACCATGAACCGGAACTTTCCTTAACGACCAAACCAAGTATAACAGCAAGACCGGGCCGGGAACATTGGGAGTGCCACTCGCAAACTCCCGGCCCAAACATACCGGGGGATAGGAGATCATCCACCATAGCGGCATTACGTTATCAAACAGATCATTGTCAACCTATCCCCCGTTTTTTAGATGCCAGAAAGCGGGAGCACCCAAAAAAATTGTCATTGGCTTGACGATGTAAGGATTCTTTCCATACACTTATATTGGGGCTCTCGCCTTTCTTCACTCTCCTATATGCCGTCGTTAGCCGCAGGTGTGTTTTGCCTCGGTTGGATGATCGGTCAGCATATCCAACGGTGCCGCATATACACACAACATAGACGGGCAAATACCCCGAACATTACGCAACTGGTTACTACCATATAAGTGATACAACTATGACCAAGACTACAAACGAACAATGGGAATACCTCTTTGAAATCATCCAAAAAAGTGAAACAAAATATACTAAAGCGAGACAGCAAGTACTTGCTTTCGGGGCGAGAATCGGCTTAGAAGAACGACAAAAACTATTTCAGATAAGAGATCAGCAAGCAACAATAACATGGCCTCTTGCCATGCAAATCCTCAATACTTTGCCGACCACAGACCCCTACCGGCTTATGGGGCTAAAGCGGCCACCTATGACAGGCACACTCGCCGGAGCATGGACACATCATATTCTCAGTTCTTACAGAAACGGATTCTGGGAAGATGCCAACATTTGGCTGGGCGGCCATGAAGAATATCTATTTTCAAAGGACAACACCGTTGAAATAGCCACACAATACAATAACAGCATCCAAACCTATTCATTCGACCGCAAGACAAGATATTTACAGATCGGAGAAAGGCGCTACTATGTCGCCAAACTAACCGACAAACACTTGGAAATTATTTGGGGAAATGGGGAATCAGTATACAAGCTGCAACTTGATCGTTTACTTGACGGGAAACTACATATCATACAAAAACAAAGTGATGAGATTTCGTGTGACAACTTGCCGTCCGGTTACTGGCGCGTTGAAAAAGAGTATAGCCGCGAAACCGAAAATGAGAATTGGGTGTTAGAGAAAGACTATACCCAAAAGGCAGGATTCTGGGTTTGGGATTTTAAACTCAACTCCCGTGATATTGTTGAGTATAAATTCGGCCAAAGGGGCACTTACCAAGCCGCGAAACCAGTAACCCCGCATATTATCTATTTTTTCTTTAACCAAAAACGTTATTTCAACGGCCAAATAATGTTTGACGGCAAAAATAATTTTTGGTTATATGTACTTACCGATCAAACGGGCACACCTGAAAACAGCCTGAAAATGTATCGCTTCACCCGGTGGGATAGCAGTAGTTTACAGGTTATAGGCCGTAATATATGGTGGGCGGAAACTTACCCGGTCTTTGCCATGAACACGGATAACTTTCCACTTGAACATTTGGAATTGTGGCATAACGCGCCAAGTGATGCCGCAACTCTATTCGACACGATGGATTTTATAGAACGGCCCAGCGAATATGCAGACGAGAAATATGCGGGGGCTTACGTCTTTGCCCATGCGTTCAAACAAAATAAAAAAGTGCGGACAGCAGCCGATGCAGGTTTACTCTACCGTCAATTTCTCGCCATCCTCGACATGTGGCTACAACTCCGCAGCAAGGCCATAATAATCAGAAATATTCGGTTATTTGCATTCAAAAAATATTCCGAATATATAAATAAATTACAAGCTGAGATTGACCGGCTGAAACAAGAATAGAAAAAACCATAGCCCCACAACGGAAACCCCGGCAGTCAGTCTGTCGGGGTTTTTACATGGATGCTTCCGACAATATGACGTTACCGGGCGGTGGCTTGATACTCTGCCGAATCTCCACGGGTAAATCCATAAGTTGTGAAACTTTGAGTACAATGCCCCGGCTCATATAAATATCGTCATGCTTTCCATCAACAGCCCCATAGCTGCCGTCGGGCTTGAGCTCGTACCAGCCAATTTCATCCAACGCCCGTTTATCCCGCTCAATGTAGAGAATTTCGCGTAGCCGTTTCGTCATTTGGGTTACAAGATCGGTCTTGCTGGCCGCGTTGGTGTGAAAACCATATTTCACCGGCTGGCCCTCTCGGATGCGCGTAGGGTCTGACCGCGAGAACAGGTTGTCGTAATGCTCTTTGATCGTGTCGAGGATTGTCAGCGTATGGTCGCCCTCTTGCCCTTTGGGGTTGAGGCTATTCGCTTCGACGGCCAGCAGCGCATGACAGTACCATTCCGCGACCTGCACGGCCCGCCATACGGTTAGGTCTTGGTCGAGGTGGAATCGGTAGGTAGCGATACATTCTTCCACACCCCCGTCCATCATGGCGATACGGTCGAGTACCGAAATAACACTCCAGTCGGCATTGGGACTGCGCCCGCCAATGTCGAGCGCCACCGCATAGCGGTTGGCGATACGCCGCGAGGTATCAGGCAGCTTCCAAAGGTGAAAATCTCCGGTGGCCGTTGGCACAAAATGTAAATTTTGCAGAGCTTCGGGCCCGTAGGTCGCATCGGCGAGCAGTTCCCCGACATACAGCGGTTCCCGGACAAAGGGCCGCTGCTGGCGGACATACAGCGGGTCATGCGCCGGGCGTCCGGTAGTTTGGAACGCTTCATCGGCGGTTGAGGGAAACTCGCTGCACATCTGCCAATCGGTCGAATACTCGCGTCGCTTCTCCCGGTACCAGTTGAGGCCCTCCAACGTGGCCCCCGCATAGAATCGGGTTAGTTCGTCGCGCGTCATGGACTGTATAAACTCGATCTTCTGCTTTTCGTTGATGAACGGTTTATAGTAAATGTCAATTTCAAACCACGGTACGAATAGCGGAGTATAGGCCGATTTCCCGTCTACCGCATCGCACCATGTATCGTGAAAGAAATTACCGATGCCCTTTGCCGTCGATTCCAAAACCACGACGGTAAACGGTTCCCGTGGCACCGACCCGAGGATAGTCTGTATCACATCCTCGGGGCTCTTCTCTTTTGTCCGCTTCCATAGGCCCACCTCTGAAAGATGGGCCATTTTTATATCCCCTGCTCGCAAACTATCGGGTTTCTGCATGGAGCCTATCGAAACGACACAATCCCGATCTACCAGCATTTTATTCTTGCTCGAACCCTCAAAATTGCAAAACCGTACCGGGCATATTTCTACCGGATGCCGCAGGGCCATGCGCGAGTACATAGAGCGAATCGTTCGGGATTGTTCTTCCACATCAGACACGATTACGCTATTCCAGCCCGAACGGTGGAATATCTGCACCCACGCCATAAGCATCTGCGTAACGGTGGAACCTCCCCATTGTCGCGCCTTAACCAGCACGACCCGGACAGGCTTCCCCGCGAATAAATCAGTAAGGAGAATATGCGCCAGCTTGAGTTGGGCCCGGCGGAGTTTGAACGGGACGAGGCGGCCCGTGGTCTTGTCGAAGATTTTAACGCAGGAGATACACCAAAACTCAAAATCATACACAGCCCGGAGCCGATGCACGACGCCACACATGACCTCAGCAGCAATGCCCTCGCGTGCGGCGTATTGTTCGACACCCCCAGCGTCGATGATTGCAGCAACCGTCGGGGTCTGGGCCATGTATGTCGGTATCAGTACATAGGATTCCGACGAGAAATAAAGCCGGACACGTTCGATGGGCGATCCCTCACCTGTAAGCGGATTGTAGGGCGCAAACAAACGGGACTTATGCTCCTCGTTCTGGGTAAGCAGCGACGGTATATCAAATTCGCCCATTGATGATACGCCGTACATAGTTCGGGCTCAATCCGATTACAGGGTCTTTGCAGAGCATTTCGACAAAATATGTCTTTGATAAGTATTTCAGCCGTTCGGGATTCTCGGCGCGTTCCCGCGCAAGCATTTCTTCATAGCGGCGGCGTATCTCATTGTGCCTCTTCAAAATCTTCTCGGGCACCTCGTCCCGTACCCTCGTTTTCCTGCTCATAGTGATACATTTTGTGCAACTATCGCAAGTTTAATAATAATTATAACATCTTGAAAATTAACAAATAAGATACTTTTACATCGAAATCTATCACACACAAAATCAATGTGAAAAAATGCGAGAGGAAAACACAAATCAGCAGCAGGCGGAAGCTCCCCGCGTATCGCGTGTTCGGGAGTATATGACTGCAAAATTCCCCGACCGGCAGTTCGCCGACGAGGACGACTACGAAAACACCCTTTACGACTACCTCGCAGAGAGCGACAAGAAAATCGCCGGACACGAGGCGGCCAACAAAACGATCATGGAGGTAGTACAGGCATACCCCGAGTTCGCGCAGATCATCGAGGACGTGGCGAACGGTGTGCCGGTGCAGGTTGCTATTGCCCGACAGTTCGATCCGTCGGAATTGGCCGTTCCAGAAGGTGAGCCCGATTATGACGCATACAAAAAGGCAGCAACCGAGCGCAGCCAGCGCCTCGCGGACATGAAAGCCCGCACCGAAGCCCGCGACAAGAACATCGCCCAAAGCAAAACCGACGTAGATGCGTTCTTCGCCGAACATGGGCTCGACGAGGCCGAACAAAAACAGTTCGTCGAATGGGTAGATAACGAGATTCTTGCAAACCTGCTCGACGGCAAGGTGAATAAGGGAATCCTTACCAAACTCTATCAAGGTTGGATATATGACGCAGCCGTAGCCGACGCGCTCGAAACAGGCAAGGTGGAGGGGCGCAACGAGCAGATCGAGGCCAAGCGCAAGCAGGCCCGCAAGACGGACGGCCTGCCTGCCGACGGCGGAAGCGTCGAAACACCCGAACAAGCGGAAACCCCCAAAGATATGTTCGACGAGGTAATCGAGCGCCGTAACAAACGTAAGTTCTAACCAAAATTCAAACTATTATGAAAATTAACAAATTCCTGTACGGCGTTCTGGCGATCTGCGGATGCGTCGTTTCCGTTTACCTGTTTCGTGAATTGCTCGCGTTCTTCTCTCCCGACGACCTCGGCACGACGCTGATGGCCGTGAGCGGCGCAGCAGCGACCGCCGGTGAAACCATGCGCGGCACCGTCACCACGACTAAGCCGGCGAAAGCTGACGGAACGGTGGACGATCAAGACATCAACCGCCCGACAATTTCAAAGAAGATCACAAAGATCAATCCCTCGCTGTTCCCGATGGACACGCTGTTGCGGGAACTCGAAAACGTCCCGTGCAGTTCGTTCGAATATCAGTATTACAGCGTCCGGGGCCGAGGCGTGCAAAGCAAAGTAAAAACAGCCTACACCGTGACCGCTGGAAGCGAGAGCGGGGCAAAGCAAATCAACGTAATCAACGCGCACATCTTTTCGCAGGACGGCAATGTCTTGTTCCCCACGATGAACGTGGACGACACCACAAAGGTCGCCACGCCGGTAGCCTCGGGTGGGTTCTCGCTCAATCCGCTGATCTGCCACATCGTCGCTACCGATTCTATTGCACAGGACAAAATCACGATCTACCCGATCAACGCAGCAGTACTCCCCGCGCTGCCCGCTGACACTCCGATTTACCGGCTCGGGGTGGCAAAGCACGAGAACGCGGGTATGTCGGAAGACCCCAGCCAAATGCCCTATTCGGACAGTAACTACTGCCAAATTCACATGACGACCGTAAGCGAGGGCCTCTACCAACGCCTTTCGGAAAAGGAGGTGAATTTCGGCATCCTCGATATGCGCGAACAAGCTCTGCTGGATTTCCGCATGACCAACGAGGCCGATGCGCTTTTCGGTGTGAAAGAGCGGTTCGTAGACCCCGTGACCCGGAAAGTAAAGTACATGAGCGACGGCCTCGTGCGTAAGATCGAAAAGCATCTCGACATGGGAGCCGAGAGCAAGATCAGTAACGACCTGCTGTATGGCTGGTGTAGCGACGTATTCTGCGGCAATAACGGCAGCGAGCGGCGCATTATGTTCTACGGAAAAGATTTCGGGAGGCAGATGGCCGGGGCCTCGACTGTTCAGAAACAGTTAGAGGCGGGCAGTACCGAGGTCGTATTCGGTATCACGTTCCACCGTATCAGCACTCCGGACGGCGAGTTGTTGATGAAACCGCACGACCTGCTGAACGAATACGGCTATTCGAAGGCCGCCATCGTGATTGACCCGGCAAACGTCTATCGGGCCATACAGAAACCGCTGGAAGCCACGGAGCTCGACCGCGACAAAACGGGTCTGTCCCGCTCAAGTGATGTTCGTATCGACGAGAGCCACACTCTCGCCGTGACGAATCCCGACGCACACGCACTGCTTACGGTGAAATAAGCTACTCACAACGACGGGAGCGGGCAACTGCTCCCGTCATAAAACCCACGACACATGGCAACATTTTTCGTTCTCAACCACAAGAAATACCGCACGTCCGTCCGTTGCGCTGACGGGCGATTGGAAGCGGTACGCTTCGAGCCCGAGGTATATTTCGGCGGGGTCTGAGAAAGCACCTACACCACATCCGACCCGGCCATCATCGACGCGCTGCATGAGCATCCTGCCTATCAGGTGACATTCTGGGAAAAGGCCACCATCACAACCGCCCCTATCGAGGAAACAACACCCGGCAACCCGGCGACCGATCTGGAAACGCTGCTGTCCGACCCGGCCACGGCCACTCGCGAGGAAACGGTAACGTCAGTAGCGGCAGCGCGGGCATGGTTACAGGCCAACCTCGACTATGTGGTGCCCGCAGGTATGAAGAAAGACGACATCAAGATCGAAGCGGCCAAACGCAACATTCTTTTTATTAACTGGTGATGAAGCGCGAGCAGATCATAGCACAGGCGCTTCGGTGTATCGACGAGATTTATCCCGAAGATAACGCAGCTAACAGCCCGAATTTCCCGCTTGCTGATTTCATTGACGAGGCGGGCAGGCGTGTTTTGCTCGCGGCCCCGTTGCATACGATTTCATCGGTAGAAAGTCTTGCGGAATGTCCGTTGAGGCCCAATCCCGACGGGAGCGGCGAAATTGATCTGCCCGCTGATTTCTTACGCCTCGCCCGGTTGCGTATGGACGGCTGGCAACGGCCCGTATTAGTTGCTCTGCCGGAAGATCACCCGGCAGCGACCTATCAGTATCACCCCGTTACACGAGGCGGTATGGCAAAGCCTGTCGTCTTACTTACGCATGGCGGCACCAAGCTGCGCTATTCCAGTATTACGGGCACCGATCACCACATAGCCGAGGGCGAGTACATCCCTTACAAGGGGATCAACGACATCTATCCCGAAAAACTGATCGACGTAACCGCATGGACGCTCGCCGCGCTGGTACTGGGTGTTTCCAACGAACCAGCCGGAGCACAGGCCGCAGATAAACGCGCATCGGAAATATTATCGCTGCTATGAATTTCGACGTGAAAATAGATTGCCGGGCACTTTTTAACGAGTGTGTCGATCAGACATTACTGGACTACCGCAACCGCACGACGGAAGCCGGGCAGAGTATGACTGCGACACATACACTCGAACTCTCCCTGCTCGATGCGTTCATGTTCAATTTACAGAGTGTCGCCGAAGCTCTCCGGGCTCGTATCAGTAAAAACGTAGAACGGCTGTTATTCATTCCCGACCTGCTGTTATTCCGTATGCGCGATATTCTCGACATGGCCCCGGAAGCAACAGCCATCCGCATAAAAGACGCGCTGAAATTCGGGATGCTCATGTGGTGGTATGGTGGTAAGGATGCCCCCTTATTCCAGTATTACCAAATCCTTTTTGGAAATGCGCTCGATGATTTGCGAAGCAAACTTATCGGTTCCCACACCGAACGACCATACCGGATGCTATGATTACACGGGAGAACAAGATTATTCGGTTGTCATGGGCCAAAGCTGACCTGTTCCAAACAATATGCACGGAAACGGCCTACAATGCCCGGACGCTGGCCGACGATAAGGGGTTGCCTCTATTCGACAGGTACGCCATAACTGCTGACGAACGGGCCTTTTTCGATCAACACATTGCCGAAGCCCTCACCACCTTATCGCATCACTTTCGGCGTATCGTTCCGGATAGTCAGCCGATGGCGGTTGAGGGCGACACCTGCGGCCTTACGTTCACGGCACGTCTGGCGGACGACGGACGGGAGCTATACGGACTATCCGAGCTCGACGCAGTAGACCATAGTGCAACCAATGTATTATGTTATTTGATTGTTTCCGAGTGGTATTTATCCGTACAGGCCAGCGATTTATGGAAAACTTATTTACAAAAACTCGCCATCGCTGCTGCTGAATTATCAACGCTTTTATTCCGATTCTACCGTCCGGCCCTAAAACAGTCGTTCATGGTAGCTCCCGACCCGAGCGAGGCCCCACCTAAAGATTATGAAATAAACATCGACGCAGGAACAATCTAACAATATGGAACAATCCGAAATATTACAGTACCTCGCCGAACTGACCGGCATAGAGGGACACGCTTTCCACCGGGCGATCTTGCTGGAGGTCGTCGTATGGTTCGTAATGATAGCAGCAGTTATCATCGACTTTTCCACCGGCATCCGCAAGGCGCGTGTTCTCAAAATCCCGAGGGACAGCCACGGGTTCCGGCGGTCGTTCGAGAAATTCGGCGACTACGGAAAAGTTACCGGAATGTTAATGCTATTTGACCTGCTGGCCATACTGTTCGGCATCTATTCGCTCCCGTATGCTTCCGGGCTGGCCGGGGTCGGTGTGGTTTACACGGAATACAAATCCGTGCGGGAGAATCTCACGGCAATACGGTCGGCAGCGGTGAAAATGACAACCCTTGTCGAACTACTCGCCAATGCCCACGACCCGAAAGAAATAACCGGCTTATTGTTGAAATACAACGAGGTCAAAGACAGCGCCGACAAAGGCAAAGCGCGGCGCGATCAACTCAACACGTTACTAAACCTTACGCAAAATGAAAATATTGATTGACAACGGCCACGGGAAAGAAACGCCCGGCAAGCGTTCTCCGGTATGGCCCGACGGCTCACAGCTTTACGAATACGAATTTAACCGGGATATTGCCCGGCGGGTATATGCAGTACTGACGGCCCGAGGCGTGGACTGCGAATTAATCGTGTCGGAGATCTGCGACATATCATTGGCCGAGCGGGTGCGGCGAGTGAACAAGATCGCGCGAGTTGTCGGCCCAAGCAACTGTCTGTTGGTATCAATACATGCGAACGCGGGCGGCGGTACCGGCTGGGAAGCGTGGACATCCATCGGACAGACCGAAGCCGACAACTATGCGACGATCTTTTACGAGGAAGCCGCCCGCGCATTTCCCGAGAAGCGGATGCGCAAAGACATGACCGACGGCGACCCGGACAAAGAGGAAAATTTCTACATTCTCAAGCACACGTCCTGTCCGACGGTCTTAACCGAAAATTTCTTCATGGACACGAAGGATGATTGCAAACTGATCTTTTCGGGGTCGGGCCGTCAGCGTGTGGCCGACATGCACGTTGCGGCCATCGTCCGCTGTATCGAATATCACAACAACAAATAACCTACAACTATGAAAGTCTATTACAACTCCAAGCTGGCAAAGCGCCTCCTTTTCGGCAATTTCAAAACCTGCATGTTTTTCGGGACTGTCATCACCAAACTCGCACAACTCTCGGCCCGCACCAAGCGACACGAGGGCATCCACATCCGCCAGTTTTGGGAGTGCTGCGTATTAGGAGCCGTCCTCTGGTGCCTCGGGCATGGAGCCGCGCACCTGTTCTGCGGGCACCTTTCGGCAGGATGGCTCCTGCTGGTGCCTTTCACCTACTACCTGCTTTACGGCGGAGAGTGGGCAATATCCTACGCATATCACATGATACGAGGCGATGCCCGCGACCGATGGAACGACGAAGCCTACCACGCTTCGGCATTCGAAATGGAAGCCTACGCCCACGAGAACGAGCCCGAATACCAACATAAGCGCCGATGGTTTGGCTTTGTAAAATATTACGGAAAAATCTGACCCCATGCGCACCGCGACATTCATACTCTCGTTTGCCATCGTCGGACTTGCAAGTTGCTCGGCACCCCGGACACTCATCCAGAGCAGCCGCACCGATAGTGTGGGTATAGATCGGAAAGTAGACATCCGCACACGCATCGAATACGTGCCGATCATCGTGCATATCCCCGACCAGCGGGCAAGCGCGATCATCGAGCCGTCCGACACGTCGCACCTCGAAACGGATTACGCCGTTTCTGACGCTTTTATCCGTCCCGATGGTAAGTTATACCACGACCTACGGAACAAGCCGCAGGAGAAGCCGATAAACATCCCTGTTGAGGTTACAGACACGACGACAACCCAGACAATCGACCGGCAAGAGCGCGAACGCATCGAAATCCCTGTACCTATGCCGCTGACATGGTGGCAGCGGTTCTGGCTCACCTCGGGAAAAATCGGCTGGGGACTGCTGACCGGGGCGATCATCGGCATAATCATCCGCAAAAGACTATAACAATGAATTGCTGGCGCACAAAAGCGATAATTGCAGGCACAAGTTTCGGGATGCTATTCACGGCCATAAAGGACGAGATAGACATACCAGACGTGTTGCCCGAGATCATCCCGTCAGCATGGTTTGACAATCTCGACCGATACCGAATTACGGCCCAGCTTTCGACATCACGACGCGGCGTGTGCATCGTAGCACGTTCGGACACATCGGCGGATTTGAAGATCGAGCGACGCGACAGCGCCCATTACTTTATAAATGTCCCAGCTTCAGCCACGGTCGATATGGACGAGGGTGAAATCGTACTGACGATTGAACTCCGCGACACGCTGACCGATGCAGTACTCAAGGCCGAGCGTCGGACAATCCCCCTAATAAAAGCACGCGAAATACGACCATGAAATTGATTTGCACAATCCAGCAGGGCAATCTAACGGTTGCGGACGGCTCGGCGCTTTCGCATCGGCTGTATTTCGATTTTGTAACCCGTATTGGAATCGACGGAAAAGATGGCATAACCCCTCATGTCGGCCCAGACGGGAATTGGTGGATAGGAACACAAAATACCAACATCCCAGCCGAGGGACTGCGCAGCTTTCAAACATACCACAACTTTCCAAACATCGGAAATCCGAACATGTTGTATCTGGATATGCAAGCCAGCAAACTATATCGGTGGGATGATGAACACTTAACTTACTGCGTCATTGGAAAACACTATGACGAAATAGACATTATCGACGGAGGAAACGCATAAAAACCTATCATTATGGCAAACGTAACATTAAAAGCAAAGCTCGTTCTTCGCAACGATACCGAATCGAATTGGATAAAGGCCAATCCGGTACTGATAAAAGGAGAAATGGGATATTGCACGGACAAGCAGTATCTAAAAATAGGCGATGGCACAAAGGTATTCACAATGCTGCCTAAAAATACTCTTGGGAAAGTCATTCTTTTTGATGATCCCCCAACTGATGAAGACGCGAAAAAATGGGAACCGGGAACAATCTTCATGCACATTATGACAACGCCACCTACGCTGTATATGGTGACATGGAGTGACGATTTGGAAAGGGTATTACAGCAAATTGTTACCGTCGAAAGTTTCGACGCCCTCGGGGTGATGCAGCAAGATAAATATGCGAAATCAGCAGGAGCGGGGCCCGACACCGGATATGTCGATAAGGCATTGATGGCCGACAAACTGAAAACAGCCCGGACAATCGCCCTTACAGGCGGCGTAGGTGGTAGTGCCTCATTCGACGGAAGCGGTAATATTTCAATCGCAACGACTTTATCAATTACCGAAAACGACGTACCATCGCTGCCCCTCTATAAAATCCGGGATGCAGGTACGGCGGCATCGCGCAATGTCGGCACCACCGCCGGACAGGTACCGATATTGGATGCTTCCGGCAAACTAAACACGTCTGTATTGCCGCAGCTTGCGATTGTAGATGTCGTAGAAGCCGCCAGCGACGCGGAAATGTTAGCCAAAACCGTACAGAAAGGTGACATCTGCTTGCGAAGCGATGCGCCGGCAGGGGCGTTTATCCTCGCAGGTAACGATCCCAAAGAACTGGCGAACTGGAAGCGCATACCCGTCCCGGCCAACGCCGTATTATCCGTAAACGGAAAAGTCGGCGTTATAACTCTTACGACTGACGACATAGCAGAGGGCAGCCGTCTGTACTTTACGCCTGCACGCCTCACCAGCTATTTACAGGATGCGAACAATACTTTCATCATGGACGGCGGTAACGCATAGAAACAATGAATCAAATTATCACTATTCATACGCGGTTTCAGCAGCGGCGCGGAACTGCGGCACGCTGGGCCGCGGTCAATCCGATATTACAAGAGGGCGAGATCGGGCTGGAGCTCGATACGCGGCGCATCAAATTTGGCGACGGCGTTACGGCATGGAACGACCTCGAATACAGCACACAGGAATTATTCCCGGCTTCAGCTACCCAATTAGGTGGTATTATTGCCGCAGACAAAGGAAAGAACTACACCGTTGAGGTGCAGATAGACCCCAAAACGCATCGACTGTATATCCCGGCATATCCGACTATGCCGGAGCTGGCCGCCGTCGCCACAAGCGGCGACTACAACG
>ENA-ORVG01003308-ORVG01003308.1-human-gut-metagenome-genome-assembly--contig:-NODE-3308-length-12933-cov-2.681628_pt1 | contig 12933 bp, 10 predicted proteins | sample MGYA00242091_ERZ509233 | MGnify/ENA primary metagenome ERZ509233 (study PRJEB26280, sample SAMEA2338840) | human gut metagenome | biome: human gut; feature: human-associated habitat; material: faeces... | reverse complement strand
TCGGGGAAATCATAAACTCAATCACGTCGTCGCCGACCGACTGCGGCATGAAAATCTTCCCTTCCGGGCGAATCGCGAACGACACTTGGAAGATGGTGTTGCCCATGCCGAGGTCTTTCAGCTGCGCCATCATGTTCTTCTCAAACTCATTCGCCAGCCCGTGCCGCGCCTCCGTCAGCTGACGGGCCAACTGCCGATACTGCGCCAGCAAGCGCTTATGCTCCGCGCCCGTTTTGACAACCTGCTCATCCAGCGAGTCGTAATTGTCGTATTCCTCCTGCATCTTCTGCTGCTGCGAAAGGACTTCCGCCACCGTTTCGCCGTACTTGCGTTCCATGCGCCGAATCAAATCCAGCCGTGTCTCAACTTTCTCCGCCCGAACGGGGTCGAACTCCCCTTTTTCAGTCAGATCCGCCAGTTCGTAGCCGATTTCCTCCAGCTCATAGTACGCCGAATCGCACCGCTGCGCCAGACTGACGTAGTTTTCGCCAAACGCCGCCAGCGACCGAAGTGCATCCGCCGCTTCCTTCACGCGCGAAAGTACCGTCTCGCTGTCATCGTTCGCTGAAATCGCCCGATGCGCCGCCGCAACCGCTGTCGCAATCTTCTCTGAATGCCGGAAGCGCTCTTTTTCCGCTGCCAGCGTTTCTTCCTCGCCCAGCTTCAGCCGTGCTTTTTCCAATTCCTCCAGCGACTTTTTCAGCGATTCCATGCGGTACTGCTTCTTCTCATTCTCCTTGACCAAGCGCGCGTACTGCCGATGGTTGGTGATGAACGCCTGATACGCCGCGTCCACGCGGCTGAGCAGCGCCTGATAATCGTCGCCGCCCGCAGCATCCAGAAACAGCAGATGATACTGCGAGTTCATCAGGAACTGCGCCTCGTGCTGCCCATGCACGTCCATCAGCAACACGGCGATGTCTTTGAGCGCGGACAGCGGCATCACCACCCCGCAGACGCGGCAGAGGTTGCGCCCGGAGCGTGTGATTTCGCGGTAGAGCGTTACCGTACCGTCAAAATCATCAAGTTCCTGCGCCTGCGCCCATTTTGCGACTTCCACATTGCCGCTGGCATCGAACACCGCTTCGACCCACGCCTTGTCCGTTCCCGTGCGGATGAGTTCCCGCGCGGCGCGTCCGCCCAGCACCAGATTGACCGCGTCCACGACGATGGATTTGCCCGCGCCGGTTTCGCCGGTCATAACGTGCAGCCCTTCGCCGAATTCCAGACTCAGTTCCTCAATCAGCGCGATATTCCGCATTCGCATGGATAGAATCATGATGGATACTCCTTTTCCGTGCCGGGGATAACCATTGCCGTTATTTCATCATTTCCCGGATGCGGCTGGTGACGGTGATCGTCTCCTCGTTCGAGCGGATAATCAGCAGCACCGTGTTGTCGCCTGCCAGCGTCCCCAGCACCTCCGGCCAGTGCATACTGTCCAGCGCTTCCGCCGCGACGTTCGCCGAACCCGACAAGGTTTTCACCACAATCAGGTTGTTCGCCGACGAGACAGACAGCAGCGATTCCGCCAGCATCCGAATGAAACGGTCGGTCAGATTGTTGTCCGCCTGATCGCCCGTTGCGTATTTGTACTTGCCGGAGGGGGTCAGCACTTTCAGCAGCCGCAATTCCTTAATGTCGCGGGATACGGTCGCCTGCGTCACGCGGATGCCCCGCGCATTCAGGGCGCTGGCGAGTTCCTCCTGCGTTTCAATTTCCTGTTTTTCGATGATATCGAGGATTGCCACTTGTCGAACGGTTTTCATATTTCCGCAGCACCTGCCTTTACATTTTATGTTATCGGGTCCATTCCGTCAGCTTTTCGCGGACAAGGTTGAAGAACGGCTGGTCACTCGTGCGGATGAGCTGCAGCGTTCGATCGGCACGACTGATTTCGACCACCGCACCGTCATCCAGCTGCGCGTACGTCTGCCCATCGACTTGCAGGCAGGCGCTCTGCGGCGCATCCGACCCCAATAGCAGGCGAATCTGTGCGCTGCCCTGCACAACGGTCGGACGATGCTGCAAACTGTGGGCACAAATCGGCGTGAGCACCATGCAATCCACTTTCGGGGAAATAATCGGGCCGCCAGCGGAGAGCGAATAGCCGGTTGACCCCGTCGGCGTGGCGACAACAAGCCCATCGGCAATGTAATGCCCGGCGAGTGCGCCATCCACCAGCGCCGTAACCGTAATCAGCCGCGCATAGCCGCCGCGGCTCATCACCACGTCGTTGATGGCGTACCAGCTTTGCTCATTCATCTGCACGGACAGCACTGCGCGGCGCTCTGTCTCGTAGTCGCCGCGGATGACCTTGTCCAACAGCTTCGGCAGGGCGTCTGCCTCGCCTTCCGCCAAAAATCCGACGCGCCCCAGGTTCACGCCGAGCAGCGCCGCGTCCCACGAAAGCGCATACTGTGCGCCGCGAACCAGCGTGCCGTCGCCGCCCAGCGACAGAATCACATCCGCCCGCGCATCCGGCGCATTCAGCGAAGTCACGCTGCCCGACGCAAACGCTGCCAGCACCTCATCTTCCACCAGCACCTGCGCGCCGCAGGACGCAAGCTGTGCCACTGCATGATGCGCCGCTGCCATTGCATCCGGCCGATGACCATGAATGACGATGCCAAGTCGCACGCCGTTCCCTCCATCCTGATTCAGTCTGCCGTTTTTTTCACAAACAGCACCCGAAGTATCCCCATTATAACACAAGATGAATATTCATGCAAGCATATACAGAAATTTTGATACCATTTCCAAATGAGAATGCGCACGCAGATGGCGCAGGTGAATGCAGGGAATCGTATTACTTGTGTGAAGACCCCTTTAGCTCCTGATGCGCCTTTTTTACCAGCTCGTGGATGATTTCCGGCGTCATCGGCTCAGCTTCCTGCGTCCGGACGGTGATTTTGCCCAAGAACTCAATGTTCCCCTCCGGCCCCTTAATCGGCGAATAATCAAGCTGCTGCACCTGCCAGCCGATGCTCGGCGCGAATGCCACAATCTCCCGCAGCACGTCCTCGTGCACCTTCGGGTCGTGGATGACGCCTTTCTTGCCGATGCGGTCACGTCCCGCCTCGAACTGCGGCTTAATCAGCGTATAGAACACGCCCTCCTCGCCCATCAGCTGCGCCGCAACGGGCAAAATCAGGCGAATGCTGATGAAGGACACGTCCATCACCGTAACAGTCGGGTGCAGCGGCAGCATGTCCGGCGTCAGCAGGCGCGCATTCGTCCGCTCATAGAGCGTTACGCGCGGGTCGTTGCGCAGCTTCCACGAGAACTGCCCGTAGCCGACGTCAATCGCATAGACATGCGCCGCGCCGTTTTGGAGGCAGACGTCCGTGAAGCCGCCGGTCGCCGCGCCGATGTCCATGCACACCTTGCCGCGCAGATCCGCCTGAAAGGACGTAATCGCCTTTTCCAGCTTGAGACCTCCGCGGCTGGCATAGGGGTTCGACTTGCCGCGGATTTCCAGCTCGTCCTCCGGCTTAATCAGCTCCGACGCCTTGTCGATGCGGCGCGTGCCGACGTACACCTCGCCCGCCATGATGCTGACCTGCGCCTTCGTGCGGCTTTCGCAAAGCCCGCGTTCCACCAGCGCCACATCAGCCCGTTGCTTTTCGCTCATTGATGCTTTTCTCCATTCTTCAGCGCAATGACAATGCGCTGGGTCATCAGTTCCGGCGTCAATCCCAAGTATTTCAGCAGCTGATCACGCCGCCCATGCTGCACGAAGGTATCCGGGATGCCGAAGGACAGTATCGGCGCGGGCAGCCCTTCGCCGGACAGGAACGCGCAGACCACGCTGCCAAAGCCGCCCGTCAGCACATGCTCCTCCATCGTGACGATTGGGCGATTCGCCAGCTGACGCAGCATTTTCTCGTCCATCGGCTTCACACTCCGGCAGTTCACCAGCGCCGCGTGAATGCCGCGCTTTTCCAGCAGGTCGCGGACTTCAATCGCTTCCGCCACCATCGAGCCGACAGCCAGCAGCGCCACATCCTCCCCCTGCTCCATTAGCTCCCATTCACCGATGCGGAACGGCTTATCCTGCGCCGGGTAGCGCGCCGACAAATCGACGGATTCACGCCCATAGCGGATGGCGCAGGGGGATTCGTTCTCCTGCGTCCAGCGCATCATGGCGCGCAGCTCATTCAGGTCGCGCGGCGCCAGAATCACCATGTTCGGCACGGGCAGCATTGACGCTAAATCCCACACGCCGTGGTGCGTCGCGCCATCCTCGCCGACCAGCCCTGCGCGGTCAAGCAGCAGCGTCACGTTCAGTTTCGGCATACACACGTCATGTATCATCTGGTCAAACGACCGTTGGAAGAACGACGCGTAGACCGCGAAGTATGGCTTCATGCCGCCCGCCGCCAGCCCAGCTGCCATCGTAACGGCATGTTCCTCCGCAATGCCGACGTCCATCATGCGGCGTGGAAAACGCTCCGCAAAGTACGACAAGCCCGTACCCGACGGCATAGCAGCGGTAATCGCAACAATTTTTTCATCCGTTTTCGCCATTTCGGACAGCGTTTCCGCCATTACCTGCCCATAGGACGGCAGCGTTCCCTTCTTGCGCGCCGTACCGGTTTCCACATAGAACGGCGGCGTGCCATGGAAGCGCTCCGGCTTGTCCTCCGCCGCGCTGTATCCATATCCTTTTTTTGTGAGCACATGCACGACAACCGGCTCATCCAACTGTTTGACGGCCTCCAATGTGTGCTCCAGTGCCTTGAGGTCATGCCCGTTAATCGGGCCGAAATAATGGAAGCCAAGGCTGTTGAAGAATCCCTCTTGATTTTCGCGCACGAACATGGACTTGACGCTCTTTTTTGCCCACGATAAAAAACACTGAAGCGGTTTTCCGACTACGGGCAGGCAGGACAAGCCTTTGCGGATGACCCGCTTCGTGCTTGTCCACCCGCTGGAGACGCGCAGATCCGTCAGGTGCTGCGAAAGCGCCCCCACGTTCGGCGCAATCGACATTTCGTTGTCATTCAGAATGACAATCATACGCGTATGACTGTCACCCGCGTCGTTGAGCGCCTCATAACACATGCCGCCGGTCATTGCGCCATCGCCCACCAGCGCCAGCACATGGTGATGCTGCCCCTGCAAATCGCGGGCGCGCGCCAGCCCCAGCGCTGCGGACAGCGCGGTAGAGGCATGACCCGTCTCGAACACATCATATTCGCTTTCGGAGCGCTTCGGAAAGCCGGACATGCCGCCGAAGGAACGCAGGGTGCAGAACGTGCGGTAGCGCCCCGTCAGCAGCTTATGGACATAACTTTGATGCCCCACATCGAAGACGATTTTGTCCTCCGGCATGTTGAACACGCGGTGAATCGCCATCGTTAATTCTACCACGCCCAGATTGCTCGCCAAATGCCCGCCGCGCTTGGAAATGGTCGTGACCAGTTCTGTGCGAATCTGCGCGGCGAGATCGTTCATCTCCGCATAGGACAAACCTTTAATGTCCTGCGGCGACTTGATATCCTCCAATCGCAAGCATTTTCCCTCCTTCATGGATTTTGCATTTGTGTTGATTGATGCTATTTCTCAGATAAGAATGCGCAAGCGGATGGCGCAGGCGAATGCAGGAAATAGTATTAGAATTTGCTGCCCTTGCTCCCCTTTGCGCCCTTCGTGCCACCGAGCGAAACGCCCTTCAAAATATCGGAGGAATAAGCATAATTGCGCATGTTGCGGTCTTCGTTCGCCTTGCGCGCGCAGTCCACCATGCGGTCAATCAGCTGCGAATACTTCACGCCCTTGTTCTCCCACAGGTAGAATGCCAGCGAGCCGGGAATCGTGTTGATTTCAGTGATGTATACCTGCTCGGACGCGCGGTCAAACATGTAGTCGATGCGCACAACGCCCTTGCAGTCCAGCATCCGGAAAATATCGCAGGACATGGCCTGAATCTTATCGCGCAGGCTGTCCTCAATCGGCGCGGGCAGCACGCGGTGCAGGCTCGCCATGCCCTTCGAGCCGCCATTGGCAAGATACTTCTCCTTGAAATCGAGGAACTGCTGACCCGACAGCGGCATCTCAATCGGGCTGGCTTCCACGTCGCCATCGTAGCCCAGTACGGAGCAGTTCAGCTCAATCGGGTGATCCAGCCCCTTCTCAACCAGCACGCGGCGGTCATACTCAAACGCCAGTTCAAGGCTGTCCATCAGCCCTTCGCGGTCATCCGCACGGCTGACACCGATAGACGAGCCGAGGTTCGCGGGCTTGACGAACACAGGATAGCCCAGTTCCTTCTCCACCTTGTCCAGCACGGCGTTTTTGTCCTGCTGATACATGGCGCGCGTGAACCAGCAATCCGGCAGACACGGCAGCGTCCCCGCGCCGCGGAAGAACTGCTTCATCATGATTTTGTCCATGCCGATGGCGCTGCCTGCCACGCCCGTGGACGTGTACGGCAGATTCGCCAGTTCCAGCATTCCCTGCAGCGTGCCGTCCTCGCCGTTCAGCCCATGCATGACGATAACGCAAACTTCCAGCCGCGCTACCATGACCTGCGTTGGATGAGAGAACAGCCCCTTGCCGGGACGGTTCGCCAGCAGCGCGCCCGAACCCGCCGTCACATCCAGCGCAACGGCTTCGATGCCCGCTTTGTTCGGGTCAAAGGGCGTGTACGTCTCGATGCGGCGGAGCGCATTTCCCGTATACCAGACGCCGTTTTCGCCGATATACACTGGGATGACGTCGTACTTCTCGCTGTCCACATGGTTCATCAGCTGCACCGCGCTGATGATGGACACCTCGCGCTCACAGCTGCGGGAACCGAAAATCACACCAAGCTGAACCTTTGCCATAACAAAAATCTCCTTGCCTTTACGGAATCTCTGATTGATTCGGCAGAGCTTCCTTACGTTTCAGAATAGTGATCCGGAAGATCGTTTTCAAACATTGCAATGTCGCCGGGACGTCCAATCTGCCGCAGGAGCACCGTCGCTTCGTCGAGGCTGGCGACGACGTGCAGATTTCCCTGCGGGAAGCCCGCTGCGAGCAGCCCTTCGGCAATCGGCTGCGTGTGTTTCTTGCCCACGAGAATGGCGATATCCGCATTGCCGCAGATTTTCCGCCCAAATTCGCGGTTGAACGCCGCTTCCTGTCCGCCCAATTCGACCATACCGGGGGTAATGATGATGCGCCGCGCTTGGAACGCCCCAAGTACCTTCACTGCCGCTTCCGCGCCCTTCGGGTTGGAATTGAACGCATCGTCAATGATGGTGATGCCTGGCGACGGAATCAGCTGCAAACGGTGCTCCACCGGCTGCAGTTTGCTGATGCCGCGTGCTACTTGCCGCATGGTCAGCCCCAGATGGAGCGCAACCGTCGCGGCAAGCAGGATGTTCTGGATGTTGTGTTCCCCCAGCAGGCGCGTTTCGCACGCAATTTCCTCTGCCGACGTATGCAGGACGAATCGGCTGCCCATCGGGGAAACCGTCACATCCGTTGCCCACACGTCCGCGTCCGGGCTGTAATGCAGGCAGCAGAGGCGCTTTTCTTTTTCCGTTCGGTCATAGAGTTCGCGGCAGATTGCACCGTCATCCGGGAAAAAGCAGCAGCCATCCGCCGGAACAGCGTCCATCAATTCATATTTCGTATTTTTGATGCGTTCCAAGGTATGGAAGGTGTCCAAATGCTGCGGGCCGACGCTCGTCAGCACGCCGTAACGCGGATGCACCAGTCGACACAGTTCCTTGATATCCCCGACGTGCCGAGCGCCCATTTCCGCCACAAACACCTGCGTCGCAGGGGTCAGGCGCTCACGGATGATTTTCGTCACGCCCATTGGCGTATTGAAGCTGCTCGGCGTAATCAGCGTCTGATACTTCTCCTGCAGAATCGTGCCGAGAATGAACTTGACGCTCGTCTTGCCGTAGCTGCCGGTAATGCCGATTTTGATGATGTCCGGGCGCGCCGCCAGTTTCTTCTGCGCGTCGCGGAAATACATTTCGCTCACGAGCTTCTCAATCGGCCACGCCAGCAATCCACCCAGCGCCACCCAGAGCGGCAGCAGCAGCGGCAGCAGCCCGCAGAAGTACACCTTCGTCAGCAGCGCAATCGGCGTGCAGAGCAGCGTATAGACAACGCCCATGACAATGTACGTCCGCTTGACGCGCATCGTGACGACAAACGGCTTTTTCGCCTTCTTCTGCTGGAAAATCGACCGGCACCACCAGCCGCCCGCGACCGCCAGCGCAGCATTCACCAGCGCCAGCAGGATTTTGCCGACGCTCATGTCCAGCATCCGGTCAATGCTCCGGTATGCCAAATACAGCAGCGTCAAGTACGCCGCCAGCGTGACGCCGGGCAGCAGCGCGCGCTTCCAATTGCGCCGCAGTGTCCGGAAATAGCCGGGAAATTGGTAGCTTTCCAGCTGGAAATCATGCATCAAGCTCCGTTGTGCCAGCAGCATCGCCAAGGCAGTCGCCAGCGCCGGAAGCCATTTCAGAAAGTTAATCACCTGATTCACTCCTGCCCCATCCCAATCAGTTTAGCAGAAACTGACGCACAATCGTCTGAAAGCGCGTCGCCTGCTCCAGATATGCGAAATGCGTGCCGCCTTCCAGCACCACCAGACCGCTGTCGGCAATTTCCTTTTCCATCTGCTGCCCCATCCACAGCGGCGTTTCCGTGTCGCGGTCGCCCCAGATGAGCAGCGTCGGGTTCTTGATATGCGGAAGCAGCGCGCTCTGGTCATAACCCACGACCTTGACGAACGTCTTGCGCATTTCCGGCGACAAGGCGGCGTAATCCCGCGAGCCGTACTTCTGCACGAGATTTTCCTGCCACTTGTCCGGCAGACTGCCGAAGAGGTGCGTCTTTTTCGCTATACCGACGAGCTTTTTCAGCCGCTGATACCGCTGCGACTTCTTGCCCTTTTCGCTGGATAGCTTCGGCCGGATGCCCGCCGCGCCTGTCAGAATCAGCTTCTCAAAACGCTCCGGATGGTCGGCGGCGAGCTCAATCGCCACGCGTCCGCCGAAGGAATGCGCAATCACGCTGCACGGTAGAAAGTCCAGCTTCATCAGCAGTTCCAGCAGATTCGCGGCGAAATCTGGCACACCCCACGGCTGCGGTGGAAATCCGCTTTCGCCATGCGCCGGAAAATCCACCCGAAGCACGGTCATGTCCGGCGTGAGCGCATCGCTAATCCCCGCCATCAGCTTTTCCGAGCAGCCCCAGCCATGCAGCAGCACCACTTTTCTTTCGCCGTGGCCGCTGATTTCATAATGGACGCGGACGCCCTGAAGCGTCATTTCCACAAAACGCATCTCCTTTTCAGCCATCAATTCGCCAGATGTATCGGCACTTGACGGCGCTGATTTCCCAGCGGTCGCGAATCTCCTGCGGCACAGCCACGGTTCTTTCCAGCGTGCAGCCCAGCCCCAGGCACGTCTTGCGGCTCGCCCAGTTATCCGGGTCAGTCGTGATGACGACGCTGCTTTTGCCATGCAGGGCAATCAGCGGGCGCAAGAGCGCACAGGCGCGGCGCGCGTAGTGATTGCCGCGATACGGCGGGTCAACATGATAGCCAATATGCCCGAAATAGTACACACAGGGGCTTTCCCCCATCCGCAGGGAGATGCGTCCAACTTCCCGGTGCGTCCCGTGCGGCACAATCATATAATCATACACGCGGCCGAATCCCATTTCTTTTTCCGGCGGATAGAGCCGCAAGGGCAGCAAGTCAATCACGCCATCGGAAAACTCAGCACGCACTCTGCGAAACAGCATCCTTACACATCCTGTATCTGCACCTGCGGAAGCAGGGCAGCAAAATCATCGGGGCGAATCAGCTGCGTCCCCTCGGTCATTACCGACGCACAGCCCGCCGCCGCGCCATACGCCAGCGCACGGCGAACGTCCCCTGTTTTCTCCAAGCCAGCCATCACACCGCCGACCATTGCGTCGCCCGCGCCAACGGTGGACTGCACCCGAACCGGAATCGCCGGGGTAAACATGGCGCCGCGTTCCGACACCCACAATGCACCCTCGCCGCCAAGGCTCACGAGCACATTCTGCGCGCCCATTTCAAGCAGCTCCAGCGCCGCCTGATGCACATCCGCCATCGTCGGCAGCGGACGGTTCATAGCGGCTTGCAGTTCGCTGCGGTTCGGCTTGACGAGGAACGGACGCGCCGCCAGCCCCGCCATCAGCGCCGCGCCGCTCACATCCAGCACAAACAGGCGCTCCGGCAGGGAGAGCATCAGGTCGCGGTAATACTCCGGCGGACATTCCGGCGGCAGCGACCCCGTCAGGACGACATACTGCCCCGCAACTGTCTTTTCCGCCAGCAAGTCCGAAAACGTCCGCTGATTCTCCGCATTGACCGGCGCGCCGGGTTCGTTCAGCTCCGTCACGCCCGTGCCGTCCTGCGGGACAATCTTCATGTTCGTGCGCACGTCGCCGTCCACGGGCAGGAAAACATGCGCCACCTGCTCGCCGTCCAGCTTGCGGCGAACCGCGTCAATGCCGTTTTTGCCCGCACAGCCGAGGACGCAGGACGCAATGCCCAGCCGACGCGCAGTAATGGCGACATTGATACCCTTGCCGCCCACATCCTGCCGCGCGGACAGGACACGGTTCACATCGCCCGCCGTGAAAGAACGGAGCGACACCGTGCGGTCAAACGAAGGATTCAGGCACACACAAGCCAGCATGGGCAAACCTCCCCATCATCAGCAGTCCATCCCATTATATCATGATTCCCCGCATGATGCAACCTGACGCGGAAAGAAAAAGGCTGCCCCGTATTCGCTCGGAGCAGCCAAATGGACTCATTCCTTAATGCTGTAGGCATTCAGCGCGTTCTGCATCGTGATCTGTGCAAACGCTTCCAGCGGCATTTCGCGCAGCGCGGCAATTTTCTCCGCCACATAGCGCACGTTCGTCGGCTCATTTCGGCGGCCGCGGACGGGTTCGGGCGCAAGGTACGGGCTGTCCGTCTCAATCAGGATGCGGTCAAGCGGCACATTCACCGCGGCTTCCTGCAATTTCGGCGCTTTCTTGAAGGTCACAGGCCCCGCAAAGCTGATGAAGTACCCCAGTTTCAGGTACTCCTTCGCAATCTCCCAGCTGCCGGAAAAGCAGTGGATGATGCCGCCGGTCAGATGCTTCCTGTGGCGCTTCATGATGTCCAGCATGTCCTGATGCGCGTCCCGGATGTGGTACGCCACGGGCAGCGACAATTCCCACGCCAACTCCATCTGCGCTTCGCAGACCGTCATCTGCGTTTCGCGCGGTGACAGGTCATAGTAGTAATCCAGCCCGATTTCGCCAATGGCGACGACTTTCTCTTCCTTCGACCAGTCCGCCAAGCGCTGCAAATCATCCTCCACGAAGCCTTTCGCCTCGTGCGGATGGATGCCGATGGCGGCATAGCAGCCCGGATGTGCCGCTGCGAAATCCGCGCTGTGCCGGGAAGTTGCCATATCCGATCCAATCACGGCGTACCGGGTGACACCTGCTTCCTCCATGCGGGTCAGGACGTCCTCCCGGTCGTCGTCGAACTTTGGCTCATCGACGTGGCAATGAGAGTCGAACAGCGCCATCATCCGATGATTGCACCGTCCTCCACGCCCTCGCCGACGCTCATCAGGCGCAGATTATCCTCGTCATCGACGGCGGAGAGAATCATGCCCTGACTTTCGATGCCCGCAATCTTACGCGGCGCGAGATTCACGACCGCCACGACCTGCTTGCCGACGAGTTCTTCGGGCTTGTAGTACTTCGCGATGCCGGAGAGAATCGTGCGTTCGCCGTCCTTGCCGAAGGAGAGGCGGAATTGCAGGAGCTTGTTGCTCTTCTCCACCTTCTCGCAGGACAGCACGCGTGCCACCTGCATCTTGCACTTGCAGAAATCATCGAAAGCGATTTCCGCCGGGAAATCAGGCGTTTCGTGCTTCTTCTCCGCCTTCTTTTCAGGCTTGGCGGCAGGCTTCTTTTCTTCCTTCTTGGGGTGTTCTGCAGGCTTGACCTCTGCCACTGCTTCCTTCTTTACTGTATCAGTCTTGTTGACGATCAAAAAGACAGGACACTTGAGCTGGCGAAGCTTCTTTGCAATCTCCTGTTCGCCTCTTCCGATAAAGGTGGTCGGCTCAACAAGCCACATGACAATGTCAGCCTGTGAAAATGTTTTCTGCGCAACCTCTACCATATATGTGCCCAGACGATTCTGTGCCTTATGGATGCCAGGCGTATCCAGAAAAACGGCCTGACCGCGCTCATCTGTATAGACGGTGCGGATCTGATTTCTCGTTGTCTGAGGCTTTCTTGATGTGATCGCAATCTTTTGTCCAATCAGATGATTCATCAACGTGGACTTTCCCACGTTTGGACGTCCGACCAGTGCAATAAAGCCTGATTTTTTCTGTTTTTCCATATTTTATTTCCTTTCCAGTGTAGCAAACTACAATGATCGTACCGTTGTAAAAAGTGAGCTGTTTTCTTTTATCTTGTTTTCATTTCCAACTACGCAAAGGCAATTATTAGAAAGTACCGCTTTCGCATACGGCACAAGTGCACGAATTTCCTTGGCATCTGTATCAATCACTTCATCTCGCTCCTTTTGAAGCTGCTCTCTTGTGATTCCACTTAAATACGCAGTAAGACCACGCACACCAAGCGCTGCTGGATTTTTCGGAATATCCATCTCACTAATTGCACCTATAACATATCGGTCCATACTTCTCTCATCCTGATCAAACTGCTCAAGATATTCTGGAAGCTTATCATATACTTCATTTGTTTCGGCAAGCTTAGGATCAAGATAAGATACCATATAACAGTCACCATCACGTCCAAAACCGGACATACAGCCATAAGCACCGCCCTTGACGCGCAGACGTATCCAAAGATAATCATAATTTAAGATGTTTTGCAGCACAAGAAGTGATCCTCTAA
>ENA-ORVG01003300-ORVG01003300.1-human-gut-metagenome-genome-assembly--contig:-NODE-3300-length-12966-cov-2.401208_pt1 | contig 12966 bp, 10 predicted proteins | sample MGYA00242091_ERZ509233 | MGnify/ENA primary metagenome ERZ509233 (study PRJEB26280, sample SAMEA2338840) | human gut metagenome | biome: human gut; feature: human-associated habitat; material: faeces... | reverse complement strand
CAAAGCGCCCACCACCGAGGAACTGGTCCACCGCAGTCTGGAAAAGATGGGCGGGACCTTTTATATGCTGGATGGACTGCGCTGTCAGCTGGACGATGGGCTGATTTGCCCGGCTTCCCAGCTGAATGCCCTGCGGCGGCAGGCTTTGGAGCAGCTGACCGAGCAGCGCGGAGAGATCGTTGCAAAACCATTTTATAGATTAGAGCCGCAAAAGGTGCAGAAGCATCAGCCAAAACGCCAGCCGGACGGCAGCCTGCCGCTGCGGGCGTATCTGCGCCAGCTGTCCCAGCTGACCGAGGAGCTGGTCGAAAGCTGCGAACTACTGATTCTTCCGCTGGCAGAGCTGCTGCGGGGAGCGAACCGCCTGGACAAAAAGGTGCTTGAGAAAATCGCAGTGTCCCTGCCGCGGGTGGTGTTTGGTGACGACCTTTTGCAGCTTGTGCCAAAGCTGGAGGAATGTCTGCGGCTGGGTGTGCGCCATCTGTCCACCGGCAATCTGGGCGGTGTGCGTCTGGGAAGAGAGCTGGGCTTTATCGTTCACGGAGAGTTTGGGCTGAATATTGCCAACGCCGGCTGCCTGCAAGCGTATGAACAGCTGGGACTGCGCGACTGCCTGCTTTCCTTTGAGCTGTCGATGGCAAGGGCAAAGGGAATCGGCGGAAATCTGCCGCGTGGACTGCTGGTCTATGGCAAGCTGCCGCTGATGATTACCAGAAACTGCCCGATTCGTCTGGGCGGCTGCAAGGACTGCAAGGGCGTGGGAACGCTGACCGACCGAAAGAAGGAGACCTTCGAGGTGCGGTGTACCGAGCGCGCCTATTCGGAAATCTTTAACGCAAAGCCGGTCTATCTGGCGGACCGGATGGAGGAGCTGGACAGCTTTGATTACGGGCTTTTGTATTTTACCGGCGAGGGACCTAAACAGGTGGACCGCATCTTAAAGCAGTACACCCGGCTGCACCAGCCGATGCAGGAGATTACCCACGGACTGTATTACCGGAATGTAAAGTAGGAGAGAAACGATGAGTATACTGAAGATCAAACGCCTGCACCCGCAGGCACAACTGCCGGCAAGGGCGACCGACGGCAGTGCAGGACACGACCTGTACGCCTGCATCGAACAACCGACAGAAATTTTGCCGGGACAGACGGTTAAGGTCCCGACCGGACTTGCTATCCAGCTGGAGAGTAGGAAATATGTGGCGCTGATATTTGCACGCAGCTCGATGGGGACCAAATACGGTGTGATTCCAGCCAATGCGGTCGGAGTCATCGACTCGGACTACCGGGGAGAGGTCTGTGTCTGTCTGCACAATCATTCGGACAAGCCGTATGTGGTGCAGCCGCAGGACCGAATCGCACAGCTGCTGGTGATGCCGGTGGAGCTGCCGGACATCGAGGAAGTCGATGAGCTGGAGGAAACCGGACGCGGTCAGGGCGGCTTTGGCTCGACCGGAAAGTAAACCTGCAAGCAGGCAGGAGGAAAGGAAGAAAGAGGATGAAACTGGTGCTGGCATCCCAGTCCCCGCGCAGACGGGAGTTGTTGGAGTGGATACAAAAGGATTTTATCGTGCAGGCAAGCAGTGCAGAAGAGGTGATCCCGCCGGGAGCAACACCGTATGAAGCGGTGGAGCTGCTGGCAAGGGTGAAGGCGCAGGCGGTAGCAAAGGATTACCCCGACTGTGTGGTCATCGGAGCGGACACAGTGGTGGCACTGGACGGGCAGATCATGGGAAAACCGAAGGACCGCGCAGATTGCGTTCGTATGCTGTCGGCTCTGTCGGGACGGGAGCATGAGGTATATACCGGTGTGGCTCTTGTAGTGAACGGGCAGACTGAATCGTTTTATGAAAGGACGGCAGTGCGTTTTCTGCCGTTGACCGAAGAGGAAATCAACTGGTATGCAGCCCTCGACGAGCCGTATGACAAGGCGGGAGCCTACGGCATCCAGGGTTACGGCAGTCTGCTGGTGGAGGGCATCTGCGGGGACTACTTCAATGTGATGGGTCTTCCGGTTGCTGCGCTCAACCGCCGGCTCAAGGCGCTGGGAAGGGCAGAAGCTTAGCGATTTTAGACAGAGAAATGCGGTTGAACACAGGGTGTTTGGTTAAAATCTGTAATTTTTTGCCGCTTTCAAAAAATTCAAAAATTCCTGTTGAGATTGCGCCTTTTTCGGGTTATAATATATAGGATAATGTAGTTTGTCCGCCTTCTGGCGGGAAAAACGAATTGCTTTTGACTGTTTTTGCAATCAATTTTCAGATAAATTTGATGTGAAATAGATAGACGATCGTGCAGGGCAGCGAGGGAGCACCCTGAAATAGCGAAGATCGGCGCAGCTGTTTAAAATTTTGGCAGGAGGAAAAAAGGTTATGTTTGGAAAAGACATCGGCATTGATTTGGGTACAGCTAATACACTGGTATTCATGAAAGGAAAAGGAATCATCATGCGAGAGCCATCGGTGGTTGCAGTGGATACCAGAAATTATACCGTCAAATATGTGGGTCAGGAAGCAAAGGATGTTATCGGCAGAACACCGGGCTCTATCGTAGCAGTTCGTCCGCTCAAGGACGGTGTTATTGCGGACTTTGACATCACCGCAAGTATGTTGCAGATTTTTATCAAGAAAGCCTGCAACAATTCCATCTTTGCCCGTCCGCGCGTGGTCATCTGTATCCCATCCGGTGTCACTGCTGTTGAGCGCCGCGCGGTAAAAGAGGCTTCTTTGAAGGCAGGCGCACGCCATGTAGCCATCATCGAAGAGCCGATGGCAGCTGCTATCGGTGCAGGACTTCCGGTTGCCGAAGCGACCGGCAGCATGGTTGTTGACATCGGCGGCGGCACCAGCGAGGTAGCGGTTATCTCCTTGGGCGGCATCGTTGCCTCCCGTTCGGTCAGAGTCGGCGGCGATGAGTTCGACTCAGCAATCATTCAGTATGTCAAGAAAAAATATAACCTGCTCATCGGTGACCGCACCGCAGAAAATATCAAGATTCAGATTGGTTCGGCATACCCTTATGAGGACGAACAGCCGATGGAAATCAAAGGACGCAACCTGGTGGACGGTCTGCCAAAGAACATGATGCTGCACCCGGAAGAGGTCCGTGAAGCGCTGGCAGATTCCATTATGTCGGTGCTGGATGCCATCCGCACCACCCTTGAGAGAACACCACCGGAGCTGTCTGCGGACATCATCGACCACGGCATTACATTGACCGGCGGCGGAGCTATGCTGCGCGGACTGGATCAGCTGATTTCCAAAGAGACCGGTATGCCGGTGCAGGTGGCAGAAAACCCGCTGGATTGTGTGGCTGCCGGAACCGGAAAGCTGCTGGAGAACCTCAACAGTATGAAGGAACTGCTGTCCGACGACGATTCCAAATATTAAACGTTTTGCAAATAAGGCTGCCGGCCCGGCCGGTGGCCTTCTCTTTTATAAAAACGCAGCTGCACAGAGAAATGCAATGGCTGATGCAATGGCTTTGTGCAGGCGGAAGGGAGTGCTGACCGAAAGTGAAGGAGTTTTTTCACAGCTGGGTCTTTAAGGTGCTGCTGGCGCTGTGTATTGTGATGTTTGCCTTTCTGCTGCGGGCGACCATGACGATGGGAGCTTCCACCGTGGTGGAGCAGATTGTCGGGACCATCACTGCGCCGGTGCAGTCGCTGACCTCCGGTTTGAGCGGTTCGATCACCGGTTTTCTGGACCAGTTTCTCCGGGCAAGCGAGATTTCGCAGGAGAACGAGCAGCTTCGGGAGGAGAACAGAAAGCTCATCGAGCAGATGGTAGACTATGAAAACTATAAACATGAAAACGAAAGCTTAAAGGAGCAGCTGGGCATTCAGGAGGAAAATCCGCAGTGGGAAACGATGACTGCTTCGGTCATCGGAAGGGACCCGTCCGACCAGTTTTACTCCTTCACCATTGATAAAGGCACGCTGGACGGCGTGTCCTACCAGGACCCGGTCATCACGGCGGATGGACTGGTCGGCATCGTTTCCGAGGTGGGACCGGTGTTTGCCAAGGTGACCACCATCCTCGATGTCCGGCTGAACGTTGCCTGTCAGGACGTGCGCACCCAGGATGTCGCCACCATTTCGGGCGATATTGAGATGGCGCAGCAGGGCAAGTGCAAGATGTCGCTGATTCCGCGCGAAAGCGGGATTGCCAAGGGCGACATCGTTCAGACGGCAGGGACCTCGGGACTGTATCCGCAGGGAATTGTCGTCGGAAGAGTCAGCGATGTTGGATTCGAGCCACAGGGTACGATGATGTATGCGGTGGTCGAGCCGGCAAACGACATCAAGAGCATCAAGGATGTTGTCATCATCACCTCCTTTAAAGGGCAGGGAAGCAGCCTGTCCGGCTTTGAGCAGGATGTGCAGCAACAGCAGGAAAACTAGCCGAAAGGCAAAAGGAGGTACGGCGACGTGAACAGGCGTTCCAAAATACAGCTGATAAAATACATTTTGTACAGTTTTTTGATGATTGTACTGTATGTATTGCAGACCGACCCGAATTTTACCTTGAGCAGCGGGACCGGACCGGTGCTGGTGCTGCCCTTTGCTGTCGCGGTTGCGATGTTTGACGGGCAGCTTGCGGGCGGACTGTTTGGATTGTTTGCAGGGATTTTGTGCGACACCTCGTCCAGCGTCCTGTTTGGATTTGGCTCGATTTTATATCTGGTCATCTGTACGGCAGTGGGATTGCTGGTGCTTTACTTCATGCAACCCTCGCTGACCAACAGTTTAATTTTTACCGGCAGCGGGTTTGCGGTTCGGCTGCTATTGGAATACTTTTTTTACTATGCAATGTGGGGATATGAAAACAGCTCCCAGATTTTGCTGCGGCATATGCTCCCCAATCTGCTGTGTACCCTGCTGGTCACTCCGCTGATTTTTCTGGCGGTACGGCGGATGCACCGCTTTTTTGAGGAGAAATTGGAGTAGAAGCAGAAAGGAGGCTATGCCATGGAAGAAAAGCAGAAGCACAAGGGCAGGGTTTTTCTGCTGGTCGGTGTCATCATCGCGGTGTTTGTCGTTTTTGCGCTGCGGCTGATGAAATATCAGATTGTGGATGCAGAAAAATATCGGGAGATGGCACAGGGAAACTACACGAGTACCCAGAGCATCGATGCAGCGCGCGGAGAGATGCTGGACCGATACGGTCGCCCGCTTGCAGTCAATCAGGTCAGCTATGATGTGATGATCAACGAGGCGTATCTGCCCAATAAAATGAGAAATACGGTCATCGAGCGCATCATCCTGCTGATGGAAAGCGAGGGACAAAGCTGGATTGACACCCTTCCCATCAGCACCACCGAACCGTTTGCCTTTTTGACCGAAACCGAATCGCAGAAGCGGCAGCTGGAGCAGATTAAGACCAACAATAAAATCAATCTGGATGCGGATGTGCAGACGACGCTGGACAACCTGTTCAAAAAATATAAGCTTATCCACTACACCTGCAAGGAATGCGGCTACCGCTATGAAGGAGAGTTGTCAGAGGAAAAAGAGGACTACGTCTGCCCGGAATGTGGAGCCTCCAAGGAACAGTTTGAAGCCTACGACCGGCTGATGGCAAGAAAGATTGCGGGCGTGCGCTATCAGATGGAGGTCTATGGTTCCAGCACCAGCACACCGTACACCTTTTCCAAGGACATTCCTATCGACGTGGTGGTGACCATCAAGGAGTACAGCCAGCAGATGCCCGGCATCGAAATCAAGGAAACCACCAGCCGCCGCTATGTGGACGGCTCGTTGACGCCGCACGCCATCGGAGGGGTCGGCTCCATCACCCAGGAGGAATACACGGCAAACAACCAGGCAATTTTGGAAAGAATCAAAGAGCAGCACCCCGACTGGACCGAGGAGCAGATTGACCAGGCGTATCAGGAGCAAAAGTACGGATACAGCGACATCATCGGCAAAAGCGGTCTGGAATATGCCATGGAGGACCAGCTGCGCGGAGAGCGCGGAGAAAAACGCATCACCACCGACGCCAGCGGAAATGTTCTCACCACTGAAATCATCAAGCAGGCAAAGCCCGGCAACACCATCGTCACCACCTTGGACAAGGATTTGCAGCGGGCAGCGCTGGAAGGGTGCGAGGAGTTTTTAAAGATGGCAAAGGTGACCTATTCCCCCGAACAGGGCGGAAGCGCCGACCGCATCTCGGTGGTGGCACAGGACGTCAAGAGCGGAGAGATTCTGGCAATGGTCAACTATCCGACTTATGACCTGTCCGATTACTACACCAAATATTCCGAGTTAAGCTCCGACCCGCTGCGCCCGCTGATGAACTACTGCACGCAGGGCATCTATATGCCGGGTTCCATCTACAAGCCGGTGGTTGCCATCGGCGGTATGGCGACCGGTGTCATCGACGGGGAAACGCTCATCGACTGTAAGCAGGTCTATCAGACCGGCACCAGCTATAATCCACGCTGCCTGGGACTGCACGGTCCCATCAACGTGCAGTACGCACTGATGGTTTCCTGCAACTATTTTTTCTATGAATCGGGCACCCGACAGGGCATCGATAACATCGTCAAATATTCCAATCAGCTGGGATTGGGGACGAAGACGGGAATCGAACTGTCGGAGGCGACCGGTCATGTTTCCTCGCCGGAGTACTATGAGTCGGTCAGACAGGGACAGGTGGATGATACCTGGACCTACGGTAACGTCCTCCAGTCCGCAATCGGTCAGTTGGACAACGCCTTCACGCCGCTTCAGATGGCAAACTACGCCGCCACTTTGGCAAACGACGGCAAACGGATGCGCTCCCATCTGGTCAAGTCCATCGAATCCTACAATCTGGAGGAAACCGTTTCCACCACCGAGCCGGAGATGCTCAACCAGGTGGAGGCCGACCAGGATGCCTTTGAACAGGTACGTCAGGGAATGCTGCGTGCCTCCCGTGATACCACACGCGGTACGGCAAGATACTACTTTGGCGATTATCCAATCGACGTTGCCTCCAAGACCGGTACACCGCAGGCGACCGGCAGCGACGACAACGCGACCTTCATTGCCTACGCACCAGCCAACGACCCGGAGATTGCAGTCGCAGTCGTAGTGGAAAAGGGTTACAGCGGTCAGCGCGGCGCGCCGGTGGCAAAGGCAATCTTTGACGAGTATTTTGGACTCAACGACCAGCAGACCGAGCAGCAGAGCAGCGACGGACAGCTGATTCCTTAAAATTTCACGCAGATGAAATTGCGGTTCCCTTTTGCGGACGAAATGTAGAAATCAAGAGGACGGAGGAAGTTACCTCCGTCCTCTTTGTGTAAAACGGCTTTCAACAGGTGAATATCCCGTGCTTAAAACGTGAATAAAAATGGTAAAAAAGAAGGATAACGGTGATAGCGTACAAAAAAGAAGATTTTCTTGATTGAAATAGACAAAAATCAGAGAAAAATAGTTTACAAAACAGAGCAATAATGATAGACTATAAATGGTAATAAGGAAAATGAAAAGCTTTAGAAGAAATGTGCAAAAAAAGGGTTTGCATATTTTTAAGCAAAAAGTGGGAAAAACAGGTATCAACCGAACGGGCAGTTTCTCCTGGTGCAAGGTCTGCGACAGAACGGAGAGAGGCTTGCAAGGCGCATCTGAAGGAAAAATCTTCAGGATGTTTTGATATTGTTTACAGAAAGGAATGAAAACAGATGAATATTGGTTTGATTGCTCACGATTCCAAAAAAGAGCTGATGGTACAGTTTTGCATTGCATACTGTGGTGTGCTCAGCCGCCACAATGTATGTGCAACGGGAACGACCGGAAAGCTTGTAGCAGAGGCAACCGGATTGGACATCCTGCGGTTCCTCAGCGGTTCACAGGGCGGAGATCAGCAGATTGCGGCAAGGATCGCCTGCAACGAACTGGATCTTCTGCTGATGTTCCGCGATCCAATCACAGTAAAACCAAATGAACTCAATGAGGCAAACATCCTCCGCCTGTGCGATGTCCACAATGTACCGGTGGCAACCAACATTGCAACGGCAGAGGCATTGATTCATGCTCTGGAACGCGGAGACCTTGACTGGAGAAATATCGGCAATCCGAATGTATAAAGGCGGGAAAACCAAAAGAAAATCGTACGGGATTTACAAAATTAGAATGCCAGAAGTAGATACAGACGGCATTCTTTTTGGTTTGCTCTGCAAAGGTTTTTATGGGTTGTTTGAAAGCGGGAAAACTTTCAAAAGAGGTCTTGACCTTAACAGCAGGATGATGTATGATAGGTGTATTCCATTTGGGATACACCTTTAAAATCATACCGAATAAAAGCGTTTGATGCATGGAGGAGTAGCAAAACATCGACCGACCAGAGAGGATCCTCACCGGCTGAAAGGGACCCGGGAACCGGATTTTGTGAAGACACCTGCTTAGCTGGAACGAGAAAAATCGCTCCCGTAGTTTCCGCGTTAAGGAAAAACAACAAGGAGCGTGCTGTAAAACAGAGCGCTTGAATCAGGGTGGCACCACGAAAAGCTGAAAGCTTTCCGTCCCTTGCAGCGACCGATGGCTGTGAGGGAGGGAAAGCTTTTTTTATTGGATTGGCAAGGAGGGGAGCAGAAATGACCTTTTTGGAGCCTTGCAAAAAGGGCGAATATTTTGGCACCGGACAGTTTCATCTGCGGCTGCTCAAAACCATTCCGGCACAGCCGCAAAAGAAATATCTGCCGGCATATCTCTTTGAGATGGTGGCAAACGGTCAGCCGGTAGGACGCTGCACGCTGCGGGTCGGATATAACGACCTGGTCGAGTATGCGGGAAATATCGGCTATGAGGTGGAGGAGGAGCATCGGGGACATCACTATGCTCTTATCAGCTGCCGGCTGCTGCTGCGGCTGGCAAGACGTCACCGGATGGAAGAGGTGCTGATTACCTGTCGAGAGGACAACTTTGCCTCCAGAAGGACCTGCGAACAGCTGGGAGCAACGCCGGCAGGCAGGGTGGATGTACCGGTAAACCATGAGATGTACCGCGCAGATTCGGACGCGCCGCTGCTGCAATACCGCTATCGATTAGGGCTGGAGCTTCGACCAATCACCGAGCAGGAGCTGGTCGAGGTAGGAAAGCTGTACGAATGTGTGACAGCCGACCAGCTGGCGGGAGAAAACTATTCCGGCTGGGACACCGAATATCCAAAGGAGTGGACCGCACGCGAGCTGTTTGCACAGGGCGGGCTGTATGGCTTGTTCGAGCAGCAGACCGGACAGCTGGTGGCATCGGCAGCGTATGACAGCTGCTTTGACAGCTGCTATCAGCAGGTCAGCTGGAGCCGAACGGTCGAGGATGAAAAGCTTTTGTGTGTTCACACGCTGGCAGTCCATCCCGATTGGCAGGGCTTGGGACTGGGCAGGCGCCTGATGCGGTTTGCCCAGCAGCAGGCGCAGCAAAGTGGGATGGAAGGGGTCCGCATCGACACCTGGGTGGGTAACCTTCCGGGACTCCATCTCTATCACCGGCTGGGATTTGCCGATGTGCAGACCTTGCAGCAGGACGTCCACTATGAGGGCGACCGGACAGAGTACCAGTTTTTGGAGTGGTACTGCTAATCAAGTATTTTATGCAGGAGTTAAAGAATGGATACAAGTAAAAAAGTAATACTATTCTTTGCTGTAATATTATATGTAATAGCTTTTATGCTACATGGATTGAATTTACAGAAAGAAGAAGAAAGAAATTATGAACTGTTATGTCAAGCTTATGAACAAAATGACTATGATAATGCAAAAAAATATCTAAGTGGGATAAATAACTTCTCAAAATATCCTGGAGCATTAGATATTGCTGAATCCATGAAACATTTAGACCGAATAGAATATTACGAAGAGAGATTGTCGGAAATAAAGGCTGGTGTATGGATAAAAAATGAAGCTAGTGACTATAAGTATATTTATGAAGATAAAGATATGGACCCTGATGTAAGAAGTTCGTTAATAGAAATAATGGAATGGAGTGCTTCTGGACAGTGGTCGGTTAGCGATTACAATAGTTTTTACAGGGAGGTGGAGAAATATCAGGAAGAAAAAGTAGATAAAAAAGATGATGTGTCTCAAAAAAAATTTAATCAGCTGAAAGAAAAAATAAATATAAAGAAAAAACACTCTAAAAAAGTGAAAATTTATCTGTTAAAAGTAAGTGGAGCAAATGGTTATCAAATTAGAATTTATACTTCGAAGAAAAGGGCGAAGAAAAATAAAAAAGCATTGATTACCAAGAACATAAAATCTTTTAGAAAAGTGTTTAAATCAAAGAAATTAAAAAATAAAAAAAGACTTTACGTGAAGGCAAGAGCATATAGGAATGTTGGTAAAATAAAAATTTATGGGCGATGGTCTAAAATAAAAAAAGTCAGAATCAGGTAGAAGAAGACTTGGTTTGGAAGGGCGGATAATTTATGAATAATAGAACAGAACAGTATATTTGGATTACATTTGGAAATGAGACAAAAAATGAGCCAATAAATTATTGCAAAAAAAACAGTAATGTTATGATGGGGCTTGGATATCATATTAATCCAAAAACAAGAGAATTAGAAAGTAATTATTATTGTAGTTCAAATAGTGTGGAAAGTGATTGGGTAGCAGATAAATATGCTTTTAATCCATTAGTAGCACATAAAATCAAATTAACGGTAGGAGAAGATGGTTATATTGTATGGGTTGATGGAGAAAGACAGATTGTTTATCCTCTACCCGAAAATTATAAAGGTGGCTATGTAGGCATAGGTACAGGATATACAAGTACAGAGATAAGAAATTTAAGAATAAATCTAAAAAAAGAAGAGCCAAATAGTTGTACATACTTTACAAATTGCCAAAATGAGGGATTTGAGATGCCTGTTTCAAGTTTTTATGAAAAGGGGAAGGATGTATATAAGCGAATTTTTAATGGTTCAGGAAGTTTTATTTCTAATATACCAATTATGTTTTTTGAGGATAAAATGGAAACTTTTGAATTAGAATTTGACTTATTCTTTGCTGAGTCCATAGAAGAGAATGCTCCGGCTTCAAAAGAATTCGAAGATCCGTTTAGGACATATTCTTTTGGTCCATATCCATTACAACTATTTACAGAGTGGAAACAGTATGATGACGTTTATGAAACCATTTTACATAAAGACAGTTTCGAGATTAAGACGAAGTCACCAGAGTGGGATCAAAAGGAACGCTCCTTGTTTATTTCGTGTCCTAATGTAGGTGGAATCAGAATATCTTCTGAAGCACCCAAAAATGCAGATGCATCTTATGTAGGAGATACTGCTATATTTGAACCGGAGTACTCACTTGCAATTGATAAAGCAGACTTTAATAATGAATTGATAGGAACTGATGGAACAAAAGTAAAAATAATATGCAAGACAGGTTATTGGGGGTTAGAGATATATAATGCTCAAAATCAACTGATACATACAATTAACAAATGGAATTTATCACGTTCTGACGACCGATTTGTTACACGTCAATATTCTCTTGAGTTGCCATTGAATAGTGATGAAATTATTTTTGGCACAGGAGAGAGATATAATCATTTCAATCAACACGGATTGAGAATGTGTTTTTGGAATACAGATATGTGTTATCAGGGATATACATCTCTTGATACACATGAATTGTGGAGAAGTTACAAAAATGTTCCGGTAGTTAACAGCAACAAGGGGATTACATATTTTTTCAATACTACTTGTTATGGGGAAGGTGATTTTGGATATACGGACAAAACAAGAACGAGAATTTCTTTTGATGACAGCAGAGTAGATTTTTATGTATGGACAGGAACACCAGTAGAAAATATGGTGAAGTATACTGATTTGACAGGAAAGCCTGTATTACCACCAAAGTGGGCGTTTCGTTATCAGGCAGGCGGTTCTAATGGCTTTTGGGGACTAGGTCAGAATAGAGGGAAGGAATATCCAAGAGAAATTACGAGAACGATGATTGAAAAGTTCAGCGAGATGGGAACATTACCGTCTGTTATTTATATGGAAGGCGGAGGTGCTGATGATAAAGTATGCTATGATATGTGCAACGAAAAAGATATTAAGGTAATGCAGTGGAATTGTGGCGATTTCTGGCCGGAATTTATGCATAAAAATTATCCGGATAAGGATTATAAAGAAATGCCGATGGTAAAAAATATATATAATCCGGATGAGGTACACTATTTTGGCGATTTTACGCATAAAGATGCTCTTTCTGTTTTAAAGAAAATTCATGGAGAAAGAATCAGGTGGGGACTGCGTGGTGGAATGGTAGATTTTACCGAGTTAGTTCCTATAGATACAAAGTTTGACAATGGATTGATGGGAAATCGAATGCACAATTTCTGGGTATGGTGGTATGCAAAGGCATATCATGACTTGTATACAGAAATGACAGGTGGGGATTATCTATGTTACATGCGCGGTGCTTGTGCTGGTTCTCAAAAATGGAATTGTACATGGACAGGAGACCAGATGAATAGCTTTGACGGATTAAAACAACAGATAGTAGGTGGATTAAGTTTGTCGGCGAGTGGTTTTTCTATTTGGGGAACCGACATGGGAGGTCTTTCAGAAAAACCGGAGGATGAAGTATATATAAGAGCGTATCAGTTTTGCACATTTATGCCAATTATGCGTACCGGAGGGGATGCAACGAAACTTCCTTGGGATTATGGTGAAAAGGTTCAGGAAGTGTTTAAGAAATTCTATTGGTTAAGAGAAAATCTTCTTGATATGATTTATAGTTATGCCATTTATTCTCATAAAACAGGTATTCCAATGACACAGGCAATGGCTCTGGCTTTTCCAGAATGTAAAGAAGCTGCAGGAAATGAAGAACAATATGTATTTTGTGACAACATTTTGTTTGCATCTGTATTTGAAAAGGCGGATACGAAGAATGTTTATTTTCCTGCAGGACGGTGGTATTCACTCTTTAATGATGAAGTAATTGAGGGAGAAGGATATC
>ENA-ORVG01003282-ORVG01003282.1-human-gut-metagenome-genome-assembly--contig:-NODE-3282-length-13032-cov-4.791863_pt1 | contig 13032 bp, 10 predicted proteins | sample MGYA00242091_ERZ509233 | MGnify/ENA primary metagenome ERZ509233 (study PRJEB26280, sample SAMEA2338840) | human gut metagenome | biome: human gut; feature: human-associated habitat; material: faeces... | reverse complement strand
TGCTCCTGAGCCGAGGCGTCGAGCGTCGCGGCCATGCAGGCGGCCAGTGCGATCAAACGGATAGCTTTCATCGAATTTGAATTTAGGTTATGTAAGTTCTCGAATGTCATGGATGATCGTTCGCCCGTGACGGCGGGATTCACCTTTTCGGGAATACCGCGTGCCGGGAGCGACGAACAAAAGTAGCGTTTTTTTTCGGTTTTGCAAACGCCGGCGTCCGATTCCTTTCGATTCCCTTTCATTTTCTTCCGGCCGGTACGCCTTCCGTTTGCGGGGAGACGAAAACCGGAGCCTTTCGGAGGCTCCGGTCGTGTGTCGGGCGGAGGAACGTGTCCGCTCAGTATTTCACCTTGATGTAGGGGGCGTTCTCCGCCAGCCAGTTCTTGACGCGGATGGGCACGTCGGTGCACATCAGGTCGCAGCCCAGATAGGCGCCGAGCATGAAATCCTCGACCGACTGGCCGGGCCACAGGATGACGGTCAGCCCCTCCTTGTGCGCCTTCTTCACCGCCTTGCGGCTCGTGCCGTCCATCGTGGCACCCATGCGCTTGATGCCCATGGCCTTGCAGAGGTCGATCGTCTCGTCGTTGCAGGGCTTCGAGGTGATGAGCAGCAGATCGACGCCCGGATGCTTGGCTTGCAGGTAACGCAGGCCGCGGTAATCTCCCGAGGTGAAGACGAAGGTCGCGTCGGCCGGTTTGACGGCCATGACCGCGTCGTAGAGCTTGTCGCAATAGGCATGGAGCCGCTCCTCGGGATAGAGCGCCTCGGGTTTGGTCTTCATCTCGAATTCGACGTAGAGGCCCTCTTTGCCTTCGAGGAATTCGAGCAGTTCGTCGAGGAAGAGCACCTTGTTGCCCTGCTTGGTGCGCAGTCGGCGGATTTCGGCCTCGGTCTTCTCCTCGACGGTTCCCGTGCCGTTGGTCGTGCGTTCGAGCGAGCTGTCGTGGGTGATGACCAGCGCACCGTCGCGGGTCATGCGGATGTCGGTCTCGAAGCCGCGGTAGCCGGCGTCGTAGCTGGCCTGAAAGGCCGAAAGGGTGTTTTCATCATGTTCCATGCGTCCGCCGCGGTGCGAGAAGAGACGGATCTCCTGCTCCTGAGCCGAGGCGTCGAGCGTCGCGGCCATGCAGGCGGCCAGTGCGATCATTCGGATCTTGTTCATTTCGATCGAAGGGTTTGGTTCGTAATTTTCGGTTGCCGCAGGGTCTCTAACGGCCGTCGCCCATTCGTTTTCGCGCCCACTCCATCACGTTGGCGGGGGCGCGGCGGTGCATCAGTTCGTTCCGCATGAAGTCCATGTAGGGCTCCGCATGACGGAAAAACCGCTGGTAGCCCTTGCAGAGATAGTTCAGCCCGGGCTCGCCTTCGCGCGTGCGTTCGAAACGGTTGCGGGGACACTCGCCGTTGCAGGCGAACAGGTAGCGGCAGCGGCGGCACTGCGTGGGCAGCGCCCGCAGTTTGGCGTCGCCGAAGGCCGTCTGGCGCGGGCCGCGCATCAGCTCCGTGAGCGGTGTTTCGAGGATGTTTCCCAGCTTGTATTCGGGGAAGACGAAGTGGTCGCAGGCGTAGAGATCGCCGTTGAACTCCAACGCCCCCGCATGACCGCAGTTCTTCGAGAGCGTGCAGACGCCCGGCGCTTCGCCCACCCAGTTGGCCAGCGTGGCGTCGAACAGCTGCACGAAAATGCGCCCCACGTCGCCGACGACCCACTCGTCGAACAGCGCGCAGGTGAAGCGTCCCCACTGTTCGGGCGTGACCGAAAAATCGGCCAGCGGGGCGCCGGCGTCGGCTGCCGAGGCGAGCTGTCGGCCGTCGTCGTGCGGCAGGATGCGTTCCACGACGGGGGTGAATTGCAGGAACCGGCAGCCGATCGAGCGGAAGAACCGGTAGAATCCCGCGGGGTCGTCGGCGTTGCGGCGGTTGACTACGGCCAGCGCGTTCCACTCCACGCCGTGTTTCTGCAACAGCGCCACGCCCCGCATCACCGCCTCGAACGTGGGGCCTCCCTGCCGGTCGCGGCGGTAGAGGTCGTGCGCCTCGGGCGGTCCGTCGAGCGAGATTCCCACCAGCCAGCCGTTTTCGCGGAAGAACTCGCACCACGCATCGTCCAGAAGCGTGCCGTTGGTCTGGATGCTGTTGTCGATCTGCCGTCCGTCGGCGTAACGTCGTTGCAGTTCGATCACGCGGCGGTAGAAGTCGCGCGAGCGCAGCAGGGTTTCGCCTCCGTGCCATGCGAAGGATACGGCGTCGCCCGCCTGTGCGGCGATGTAGTCGCGGATGAAGCGTTCGAGCAGTTCGTCGCTCATCGTCTGCGCGGGTGCGGCGGGGTAGAGGTTGCTCTTTTCGAGGTAGTAGCAATAGGTGCACCGCAGGTTGCAGCGCGCACCCGCGGGTTTGGCCATTACATAGAAGGGCCGCACGTATTGCCGGTATGAGAGTATTTCGTCCATTGCGGTGTCAGCGTCGGTTTGTCGCACCTCCCTTCGGAGGAGCTATTCGGCCGTCCGGCCCTTCGCGGCGAAGACGGAGCCTTCGCATGCGGTCGGCCTGCCGGTCAGACTTCGGGGATCTCCATTTTGAAAAGCGGATTTTCCGGCTCGGTGTGCGAGGCGCGGATGAATTCCCACATCCGGGCCACCACGTCGGGGTGGTCGGCCGCCACGTCGTGCTCTTCCAGCAGGTCGTGCCGCACGTCGTAGAGTTCGAGCTGCGTATTTCCCTCCTTGACCTTGCGCAGCAGCCCTTTCCAGTCGCCCCAGCGCACGGCGACCCATCCCTTGCCGCCGGGGAATTCCCAGTAGAGGTAGTCGTGTTCCTGCTGGCGGCGCTCCTTGCCGCGGATCGTGGGCCACAGCGAGATGCCGTCGGTCGGGGGCGTTTCGACGCCGGCGATGTCGCACAGCGTGGGCATCACGTCGGGGAAGTAGCCGACGTGTCCGTTCACGTGCGGCCGGTCGATGCGGTCGCCCCACGCCACGATGAAGGGCATCCGGATGCCGCCTTCGCGCAGCGACGATTTGCCCCATCCCTTGCCGCTGCGGAAGGGATGCGCGCTCTGGAACCATTCGGTCGAGGAGCAGGAGTTCGACGCCGGCCCGTTGTCGCTCGTGACGACGATGATCGTGTCGTCCCAGATGCCCAGCCGCTTCAATTCGGCCACCAGCCCGCCGACCTGCCGGTCGAAATAGGTGATCATCGCGGCGTAGGTGGCGTGCGGCCAGCGCGAGGGGAAATACCCCTTGCCTTCGATCGGCGCTTCGTCGCCGAACTTCTCGACGTAGTACTGCACCATCTCGTCGGGAGCCTGCATCGGGCTGTGCGGGATGGGCGTCGTCCACATCAGGAAGAAGGGCCGTTCGCGGTTTTCGTTCACGAAGCGCAGCACGCGGTCGTACATGATGTCGGGGCTGTACGTCTGCTGCGTATATTTGTCGTAGCTGTGCGGGTCGAGCGGATCGGCGCCCTCGTCGAGCGGCGTGCCCGGGGGCAGCAGCTCGTTGTCCAGATAGATGCGGCGGTCGTTCTCCCAGAGGAAAGGCGGATAGTAGCAGTGCGCCTGTCGCTGGCAGATGCAGCCGAAATATTCGTCGAAGCCCATCTTGTTGGGCGTACTTTCGGTGGCGGGGCCGCCGACGCCCCACTTGCCGATCATCGCCGTGCGGTAGCCGCCCTGCCGCATCACCGAGCCGAGCGTCGGCGTGCCCGCTTTGAGCGGGGCCTGTCCTTCGAGCGTCGAGTCGCGCAGCATCGCTTCATGGTTCCACACGTCGCCGCGCGCGGTCATCTCGTCGTTGGCGCGGATCTGGGCGTGTCCCGTGTGCATGCCCGTCAGCAGGCCGCAGCGGGCGGGCGACGAGAGCGGCGCGGCCGAATACATGTCGGTGAAGCGGATGCCGCGTGCTGCCAGCGAGTCGATGTTGGGCGTTTCGATGCGCGTCTGGCCGTAACAGCCGAAATCGCCGTAGCCGGCGTCGTCCATCAGGATGAAGATCACGTTGGGCTTGCGTTCGGGCGTCTTGTCGCACGAAACGGCCGTCAGCGCGGGGACGGATGCGGCCCCCAGGACGAGTGCGCGGGAGAGGGTGGAAGTTTTCATTTCGGGTTTCTTTTTCGGGAAGTTTTTAGTAGTCTTGTTGCTTTTCGTTTGCAAATATAGTCTTTTCAGGTGAAAAAGAGCTTCTCTTCCCGAAAACTTATAATTTTCTCACCGACCGGCAGACGATCAGCGAAGGCGGCAGACGCCGTTGCTCCTCCCCGCCGGTTTCGCCCGCGATCCGTTGCAGGAGAATTTCCATCGCCTGCGCGCCGATCTCGTCGCTGGGCTGGCCGACGCGGGTGACGGCGGGGTCGAGGTAGTCGAGGTAGTCGTAGTTGTCGAACGAGACGAGCGAGATGTCGTCCGGAATGCGCAGTTTCATTTCGCGCACGGCTTTGAGCGCACCCAGCAGAATCGTGTTACTCAGCGCGAAGATGGCCGTGGGCCGCTGTCGGACGTGCAGCGCCCGCAAGGTCTGTTCGTACCCGTTGCGGATCGAGAACCCGTCGCCCGTGACGCGGGCGTAGGCGCTCAGCCCGTTGTCTTCGAGCGCCTGCCGGTAGCCCCGCACGCGGTCGGCCGACGGGATCGAGTGGCGCACGCCCTGGATGCAGAGGATCCGCCGGTGGCCGCGGTCGATGAGGTGCTGCGTCGCCTCGCGGCCGCCCCGCAGGTTGTCGGTCACCACGTAGGGCAGCGACGTCTTCGCGAAGTGGCGGTCGATGCAGACGACGGGCGTCTGGCGCGCGGTCGCTTCCAGAAAGGCGGGGTCGTCGCCCGCCGGGGCGATCAGGATGCCGTCGACCTTGCGCGACAGGAGCGAACGGACTCCCTCGCGTTCGTTGCGTTCGTCCTCCGACGTGTCGATCAGGATGACTTTGTAGCCCTTCGCCCGCGCTTCGTGGACGATGATGCTGGCGATATGGGCGAAATAGGGGTTGTCGATGCTGGGGATCAGCAGACCGAGCGTGTCGGTACGGCTGGTGCGCAGCCCTTTGGCCAGCAGGCTGGGCGTGTAGTTGCAGCGTTCGGCCTCGCGCGCGATGAGCGCGACGGTCTTCTCGCTGATACGGTATTTGGCGGCCTGTCCGCTCAGTACGCGGGAGACGGTCGAAACCGAAAAGCCGGTGCGTTGCGCGATGCTGATGAGGGTCTCTTTCGACATAGGCGGGTCTATTTCGAGACAAAGTTAGAAAAATATGTGAAAAACAGGGCCGCGATTTTGTTTTTTTACTTTTCGTTTTTACTTTTGCAGAACTTGCACAAACGTTTGCGTTGAAGCTGGACGGCTGTTTTGCGGGATGATGACCGCGGTTGTCCGCACGCCGGATGCGGAGCGTTTGAACCTGAAACTTTACTAACTAACCGATTTGTTCGATTTATGGGAAAAATAGTGGTGATCGGTAGCGCCAATACCGATTTGGTGGTGAAGACCGACCGGATGCCTTCGCCGGGCGAAACGATTCTCGGCGGCAGCTTCATGATGTCAGGCGGCGGCAAGGGGGCCAATCAGGCCGTCGCGGCTTCGCGGCTGGGCGGCGAAGTGACCTTCGTGGCGCGCGTGGGGAACGATCTGTTCGGCGAGCGTGCGCTCGCGGGCTACCGCGCCGAGCGGTTGGACGTGCGCCATGTGACGCGCGACGCAACCGTGCCGTCGGGCGTGGCGCTGATCTGCGTCGATGGGGCGGCCGAGAATTCGATCGTCGTGGCCCCGGGCGCCAACGAGCGTTTGTCGCCGGAGGACGTCGACCGGGCGGAGGCCGAGATCGCGGCGGCGGATTTCGTCGTGTTGCAGCTCGAAATTCCGCTGCCTGCGGTGATGCGTGCGGCCGAGGTGGCCGAGCGGCACGGCGTGCGGGTGATCCTCAATCCCGCCCCTGCGGCGGCGATCCCCGACGAGCTGCTGCGGCGCTGCTACCTGCTTACGCCCAACCGCGGGGAGTGCGCCATGCTCACGGGAATGCCCGTAGCCGATGCGGCCGGTGCGGAGCGGGCGGCCGACGCGTTGCTGGCGCGCGGCGTACGGCACGTGGTGGTGACGCTCGGCAGCGAGGGCGCACTCGTCAAGGGGGCGGAGAGCTGCGAACGGGTGGCGGCACGGAGGGTCGAGGCGGTCGATACGACGGGTGCGGGCGACACCTTCAACGGTGCGCTGGCCGTGGCGCTTTCCGAAGGGCGTCCGCTCTCGGAGGCGGTGCGTTTCGCCACGGCGGCTTCGGCGATCGCCGTCACGCGCATGGGCGCCCAAAGCGCCGTTCCGATGCGCGAAGAGGTCGATGCACTGCTGGCGGAGGTCTGACTACGATGCACGTGCGAAGCGTGCGGCGGGGCTGTGATCGGATCCCGACGTCGAAAATAAACGAGATCCGGCGAATTTCAGAATTTGAAATTCGCCGGATTCTCATTGCCGAAGTCGCGGACCCGCGTCCCGACGGCATCCCGACCTACTCGAACCGCTCCATCACGCGTTCCATCTTGGCACGGATGCGGTCGTTGCAGAGATTGCCGATACTCCCTTCGTGGGTGTGGCGCCCCTCGCGCGTGGGCCGGTACGTTCCCGCCTGCACCTGCTCGCCTACGCGGCGGTAGGCCTCGCGGAACGGCACGCCCTGCAACACCAGCCGGTTGACGTCCTCCACGGTGAAGAGGTAGTCGTAACGCGCATCGTCGAGGATATTCTCCCGCACGCGGATATGCTGCAACATGAAATCGCACATCGCAAGGCATTCGGCCAGCGTCGCGGTGGCAGGAAAAAGGATGTCCTTCAACAGTTGCAGATCGCGGTGGTAGCCCAGCGGCAGGTTGGTCACGAGCAGCGCGATCTCGTTGGGAACGCCTTGCAGGCGGTTGCACTTGCCGCGCATGATCTCGAAGACGTCGGGATTCTTCTTGTGGGGCATGATGCTCGATCCGGTGGTCAGCTCGTCGGGGAACGACACGAAGCCGAAGTTCTGGCTCATGTAGAGGCACACGTCCATGGCGAAGCGCCCCAGCGTGGCGGCCACGGCGGCCACGGCCGCGGCGGCGGCGCGTTCGCTCTTGCCGCGGCTCATCTGCGCCGCCACGACGTTGTAGTTCAGGTCGGCGAACCCCAGCAGCCGCGTGGTCATCGTCCGATCCAGCGGGAACGACGAGCCGTAGCCGGCCGCCGACCCCAGCGGATTCTGATTGGCCACGTCGTAGGCGGCCGCCAGCAGTCGCATGTCGTCCACCAGCGTCTCGGCATAGGCGCCGAACCACAACCCGAACGACGAGGGCATCGCCACCTGTAAATGCGTATAACCGGGCATCAGCACGTCGCGGTAGCGTTCGCTCAGCTCCTGCAATCGGTCGAAGAGCGTGCGCACGCGGTGCGCCGTCTGCCACAGTTCGTCGCGCAGGAAGAGTTTCAGGTCGACCAGCACCTGATCGTTGCGCGAGCGGCCGGCGTGGATCTTCTTGCCCACTTCGCCCAGACGCCGCGTGAGCTGCAGTTCGACCTGCGAGTGGACGTCCTCCGTCCCCTCCTCGATCTCGAACCGCCCCTCCTCGATCTCGCTTCGGATCTGTTCCAGCCCCGCCAGCAGGGTCTTCAACTCGTCGGCCGTCAGCAGGCCGATGTGTTCCAACATCCGGATGTGGGCCATCGACCCTTCGACGTCGTACCTGGCCAGCCGCATGTCGAGCTGACGGTCGTCGCCCACCGTGAAACGTTCGATCATCTCGTCGGGTTCGAAACCCTTGTCCCATAATTTCGCCATCGTCAATATCTTTTCGCCAGTTCGGCAATGTAACGTATGTAACCTTCCACCCCCTGCTCCACTTCGCTGCGGAGCACGTATTCGTCAGCCGTATGCGAGCGCGCCGAATCGCCCGCGCCCATTTTGAGCGACGGGAACGCCATGAGCGCCATGTCCGACGTGGTGGGCGAGACGAAGCGTTCGACGCCGAGCGCCGCGGCCGCCCCGACCAGCGGGTGTTCGGGCGCGACGGCCGAAGCGCGGATGCGCGTCGAGCGCGGCACCGCTTCCGAACGCATGTGCCGGCGCACGATCTCGACCGTCTCTTCGTTCGTATAGGCGTCGGTCGTGCGTACGTCCACCACGAAGCGGCACTCGGCCGGCACGACGTTGTGCTGCGTCCCCGCCTCGATCTGCGTGGCCGTCATGCGGATCGGCCCCAGCAGCGGCGAGCAGCGTTCGAAGCGGTAGCCGCGCAGCCATGCGATGTCGTCCGCAGCGATGTAGAGGGCGTTGATCCCCTCGTCGCGCGCCGCATGGCCGGCGCGGCCGTGCGCCGTGCAGTCCAGCACTACCAGTCCGCGTTCGCCGACGGCCGCCCGCATCCGCGTCGGCTCGCCCACGAGCGCCATGTCGATCGGCCCCAGTGCGGGCAGCAGCGCCCGCGTGCCGTGTTCGCCCATGCACTCCTCCTCGCCCGAGAGGGCCAACAGCAGGTTGAAAGGCAACTCCGCATCGTAGTAGTGGCGGAAGGCGGCCGTGAGGGCCGCGACCGACGCGCCGGCGTCGTTGGCTCCCAGCCCGTAGAGACGTTCGCCCTCCCACGTCGCCGCGAAAGGGTCGCGCGTCCACGCCGCCGTGGGACGCACCGTGTCGTGGTGCGAGTTGAGCAGCAGCGTGGGCTTCGCGGCGTCGAAATGCGCCGCGCGCGCATAGACGTTGTTGTACAGCCGCTCGGCGGCGATGCCGTGCGCCGCGAGGTGGCCCCTCAGCAGATCGGCCGTGCGCGCCTCGTCGCGCGACACCGACGGAGTGGCCACCAGCTTTTCGAGCAGTGCGACCGCCTCGGCCTGCAATTCGTTCAATCTCTCCATAACCGTCTGCGCAATCGTTTCGTCAACCCCGGATCGTCGTGCCGCCCGCGTCGAGCAGCGCCTCGGCCTGCTTGATGACCACGCTCTCCACGCCGCTGGCGACGGCGCGCAGCGCCCCGTCGATCTTGGGCAGCATCCCCGCGCTGATCGCCCCTTCGGCACGCAGCGCGGCGTAGGTGTCGGGCGTGATTTCGGCGATGACGCTCCGTTCGTCCTCCACGTCGCGCAGCACCCCCGCCTTCTCGAAACAGAAGACGAGCTGCGTCGGCGCGATGCGCGAAGCGGCGACCGCCACGGCCGACGCCACGCTGTCGGCGTTCGTATTGAGCAGCGTTCCCCGCCCGTCGCACGTGATGGCCGAGAAGACGGGCGTCAGCCCCGCATCGAGCAGCGTGCGCAGCAATTCGACGTTCACGCCCCCCTCGGCGATGTCGCCCACATAGCCGTAGTCGACGGCTCCGGCCGCACGCCGCACCGAGGTGACGGCATCGCCGTCGGCACCCGACAGCCCGATCGCGCGGCAGCCTGCGGCCGACAAGGCCGCGACGAGCCGCTTGTTTATCAGTCCGGCGTAGACCATCGTCACCACGTCGAGCGTCTCGCGGTCGGTGATGCGCCGCCCGTCGACCATGCGGCTCTCGATACCCAGTTGCGCGGCCAGACGCGTGGCGAGCTTTCCGCCGCCGTGGATGAGCATCTTCGGCCCTTCGAGCGCAGCGAAAGCCTCGACGAAGCGCGCCGTCGCCTCGGGCGAATCGATGACGTTGCCGCCGATCTTGACTACGGTGATCCGTTCCATAGCTATTCCAGTCCCTCCAACAATCGTTTGAGCACCACCTGGGCCGAGATCTCGCGGTTGGCCGCCTCGGGAATCACCAGACTGCGCGGCGACTCGATCACCTCGTCCGTGACGATCATGTTGCGCCGCACGGGCAGGCAGTGCATGAAGAAGGCGTCGTTCGTGAGCGCCATCTTCTCGGCGTCGACCGTCCATTCGCGGTCGCGGCTCAGCACCCGGCCGTAGTTGGGATCGGCATAGGCCGCCCAGTTTTTGGCATAGACGAAATCGGCCCCTTCGAGCGCGCGACGCTGGTCGTGTTCCACACGTGCGCCGCCCACGAAGCGGGGGTCGAGTTCGTACCCTTCGGGATGGGCGATCACGAAGTCGTAGTCCGCGGCGTTCATCCACTCGGCGAACGAGTTGGGCACGGCCTGCGGCAGCGCATTGGGATGCGGCGCCCACGTCATCACCACTTTGGGACGCGCCGTGCGCTTGTGCTCCTCGATCGTGATCAGATCGGCGAAACTCTGCAACGGGTGGCGCGTAGCGGCCTCCATCGAGAAGACCGGACGCCCCGAGTAGCGGATGAACTGTTCGAGCACGCGCTCCTCGTAGTCCTCCGTCTTGTCCTGAAAGCGGGCGAACGACCGCACGCCGATCAGGTCGCAGTAGGAACCCATCACGGGGATCGCTTCCAGCAGATGTTCGGCCTTGTCGCCGTCCATCACCACGCCGCGCTCGGTTTCGAGTTTCCATGCGCCCTGATTCACGTCGAGCACCATGACGTTCATCCCCAGGTTCATCGCCGCCTTCTGCGTCGACAGGCGGGTGCGCAGGCTGGAATTGAAGAAGATCATCAGCAGGGTCTTGTTCCGCCCCAGATGCTGGTAGGCGAAGCGGTCGCGCTTGACTTCGAGCGCTTCGGCCACCGCCGCCGCGAGATCGCCGATGTCGGCGACACAGGTAAATTTCCGCATGGTCGTATCCGTTTTTTAATGAAAATCCTCCAACAATGCTTTCAGGCGCGCGACGAATTCGTCGGCCTGCGCCTCGCTCAGCCCCAGTGCCGGCAGCAGCCGCACGGTATGCGCTCCCGCGCCGCCCGTGAAGACGTGCTGCTCGAAGACGAGCCGGCGCCGCAGCTCCGAAGCCGAACCCTCGACGTCGAAACCGATCATCAGGCCGCGTCCGCGCACGTCGTGCAGCGCGGGCAGCGTGCGCAAACGTTCGAGCAAGCGGTCACCCACCCTGCGGGCGTTCTCGACCAGCCCCTCGGCCGCGATCGTGTCGGCCACGGCGATCGCCGCCGCGCAGGCCAGATGGTTGCCGCCGAAGGTGGTGCCCAGCATCCCCTTGCGGGCCTCGAACTGCGGCGCGATGAGTACGCCGCCGATCGGGAAGCCGTTGCCCATGCCCTTGGCCATGGTGATCAGGTCGGGACGGATGCCGGCCCACTGGTGGGCGAAGAAGCGTCCCGTGCGGCCGTAGCCCGACTGGATTTCGTCCAGCACGAGCTGGGTGCCCGTTTCGGTAGCGGCTGCGCGCAGGCCGCGCAGGAATTCGTCCGTGGGGCAGTGGATGCCCGAAACGCCCTGAATGCCCTCGATGATGACGGCGGCGAATTCGCGCGTCGCGAGCTTGGCGCGGGCCGCTTCGAGGTCGTTCAGCGGGGTGAATTCCACGTTGGGCGTCCCGTTGAACGGCGAACGGATGGAGGGGTTGTCCGTCGCGGCGACGGCGCCCGACGTGCGGCCGTGGAAGGCTTTGGAGAAGGCCAGCACTTTGGCGCGGCCCGTCTGGAACGACGCCAGCTTGAGTGCGTTTTCGTTGGCCTCGGCGCCCGAATTGCAGAGGAAAAGGCTGTAGTCGCCGTAACCCGATGCGCGGCCAAGTTTTTCGGCCAGCGCGGTCTGAAGCGAGTTTTCGACCGAATTGGAGTAGAATCCCAGCCGGGCGGCCTGCTCCGAGATCGCCTTCACGTAGTCGGGCTGGGCGTGGCCGATCGAGATGACGGCGTGTCCGCCGTAAAGGTCGAGGTACTCGGTGCCTGCGGCGTTGTAGACGAAGCAGCCTTTGCCGCGCACCGGCTCGACGGGGTAGAGGGAGTATACGTTGAATAGTGTCATGGCAAAAATTGTTTGGCATCTTGCTTCCGATTGCGGTAATCACGGCGTGCCGCCGTGTATGCAAGTCTGATCCACCCCCCCCCAAACCCCCGCCTCAGGCAGGGGCTTGGTCCGCCGCATGCGGCGGAAAGCGAATCCCGGAAAGCGATTTCGTTGTTTCTAAAAAGCGGACGCTTTGAGCCGAAGTCCTTCGCCCTCGTCCAGTCCGAACATAAGGTTCATGTTCTGCACGGCCTGTCCCGACGCGCCTTTCAGCAGGTTGTCGATGACCGACACGACGTGCAGTTTGCCGTCGTATTTGGCCACGCTCAGCAGGGCCTTGTCGGTATTGACGACCTGTTTGAGATCGACGCTGCCGGCGGCGACGTGCGTGAAGAGGGCCGGGGCGTAGAAATCCTCGTACAGCCTGCGGGCCGCCGTCTCGTCGAGCGGGCAGTCGGTGTAGACGCTGGCGAGGATGCCGCGGGCGAAATCGCCGCGCATCGGCACGAAATTGACGGCTTTGCCGAAGCCGGGCTGCAGGCGTCGCAGGTTGCGTCCGATTTCGATCAGGTGCTGGTGCGTGAAGGCTTTGTAGACCGAAATGTTGTCCGTCCGCCAACTGAAGTGGGTCGTGGCCGAGGGTTTGACGCCCGCGCCCGTCGAACCCGTGACGGCCGTCACGTGCACCTCGCCCGTCAGCAGGCCCGCCGCCGCGAGGGGCAGCAGCGCCAGCTGGATCGCCGTGGCGAAACAACCCGGATTGGCGACGCGCTCCGCCGTGCGGATGCGGTCGCGGTTCAGCTCCGGAAGTCCGTAGACGAAGCCGTCGCTCTCGTCGCGGAAGTCCTGCGCGAGGTCGATGATCTTCACGCCGGCGGGAACGTCGTTCGCTTCGAGCCATTTGCGGCTCTCGCCGTGCGCCGAACAGAGGAACAGCACGTCGATCGACGCGAGGTCGCAGGTGTCGGCGAAGCGCAGTTCGGTGTCGCCCTCCAGTCCGCCGTGCACGTCGGCGATGCGGTTGCCCGCATTGCTGGTGCTGTGGACGAAGGCGAGCCGGACCTGCGGATGGTTTACCAAGAGGCGGATCAGTTCGCCGGCGGTGTAGCCGGCGCCTCCGATGATGCCTGCGCGTATCATTTCTCGTTGCGTTTCTGGACGTTATGGTAGATTTTGATCTGGTTGCCGAGGATCTTCGTGAAGCCCTTCACGTCGTCGGCCGTCCACGCCTTGTTCACCTCGCCGTATTCGCCGAAGTCGGTCTTCATCAGGTCGAAGGTCGAATCGACGC
>ENA-ORVG01003280-ORVG01003280.1-human-gut-metagenome-genome-assembly--contig:-NODE-3280-length-13037-cov-2.503081_pt1 | contig 13037 bp, 8 predicted proteins | sample MGYA00242091_ERZ509233 | MGnify/ENA primary metagenome ERZ509233 (study PRJEB26280, sample SAMEA2338840) | human gut metagenome | biome: human gut; feature: human-associated habitat; material: faeces... | reverse complement strand
GCCGCGAAGAGTGATTTCTCCCGTCATGGCAATATCTGCTCTGACTTTCCATCCTGTCACCGCAGAATATAAGGCCGTTGCCATTGTAACACCTGCAGATGGTCCATCCTTCGGCACGGCGCCTTCCGGTACATGAATATGAATATCATGTTCTGCATAATAAGAGTCTTTCACCAGCTTTGCGGTCTGGCTTCGCACATACGTTAATGCGATCTGCGCTGATTCCTTCATGACATCCCCTAACTTGCCGGTAAGCAGCAGCTTACCGTTTCCGGGCATAATACCAACTTCGACCTCTAACGTCTCTCCACCAACAGCCGTCCATGCCAATCCGCGAACAATACCGACTTGCGCTCTCTTATTCGCCATCCGGATGGTATGCACTTCTTTGCCAAGATACTCTTTCAGATTGCGTTCCGATATACGAACCTTATCTTTCTCACCTGTTGCAATGCTTTTCGCTGCCTTCTGGCACAACAATATAAGTTTGCGCTCCAGATCACGCACTCCTGCCTCTCTGGTGTAACGAGCAATAATCATACGAATTGCCTTATCCGTTATTGTAATCTGTGAATTTGTCAAACCATTGGCATTTTTCTGTTTTTTCCACAAAAATTCTTTGGCGATATGAAATTTTTCATTGTCCGTATATCCGGACAGTTGAATGATCTCCATACGGTCACGAAGCGGCAGCGGAATTAACTCCAATGAATTAGCAGTACACCAAAACATCGCATGAGACAAATTGATCGGTATTTCCATATAATGATCCGAAAAATGCTTATTTTGTTCAGGATCTAACACCTCTAACAACGCTGCGGACGGATCCCCTTTATAATCTTTTCCGATCTTATCGATCTCGTCCAGCAAAACCAATGGATTATTGGTTTTTGCCTGACAAAACGCCTTTACGATCCGTCCCGGCATAGATGCGACATACGTTCTTCTGTGTCCACGTATCTCCGCCTCGTCATTGACACCGCCAAGACAAATGCGAACATAACTGCGTCCCAATGCCCTTGCGACTGAACGGGCGATCGATGTTTTACCGGTTCCCGGAGGACCGACCAGACAAAGGATCGGACTCACTGCATCTTTCTTCATTGCCTTTACCGCCAAACATTCCAAAATACGTTCTTTTACTTTAGTAAGACCATAATGATCCTCATCCAACACCTGTGCTGCATACGCAAGATCTAAGCTCTCCTCAGACTTTTTCTTCCATGGAAACGCAAACAGATTATCCAGATAATCACGGATCATTTCACTTTCCGATGGATTTTTGGCAAAACGCTGATAACGCATAATTTCTTCACGAATCGCCTTTTTAACACGCTTAGGAGCCTTTAGTTTCTCTAATTTATGAAGATATTTAGCTGCCTGAGAGCCTACGTCATCATCACCAAGTTCCTCATGAATAGCATCGATCTGCTCTCGCAGATACATCTCCATCTGCTTCTTATCTATATTTTCTCTGATCTTTTTTTGAATCTTCTCCTGTTCAATAAACAGATTGATCTCCTGCGTCATGTAGACAGCAAGCCGCTTTTCGCGTTCGTCAATGGATGGCTCCTCCAAAAGCTTTTGTTTTTGTGTATAATCACTTTCTAACAATCCGCTAAGTTGATCGACATAAGCCCCGCGGTCCTTCTCATCAGCGATAGCATCCCATACTGTAGCAGGAACATCTTCTCTAAATTCCGCATATTTTCTTTGCAGGGCATTGAGAATGCTGCCCATCGCAAGGATCGTCTGGGAATCTTCCTCTGACTCTATTTCTTGAAATTCACTATATTCACAATAATAACAATCCGATTCCCGATGGACTTCTTCAATCATAACACGGCAAACGCCACGTACAACAGCCTGTGGATGTCCTTTTCTCGGCGTATTCATCTGTTTGACTTCCAATAACGTTCCCACCGAATATAATTTTGAATGATCATCGTCTGCCGTTTCTGCCGACATCCTTGTGACTCCAACCAGTTTTCCACCCGGTCCAATAGCTTGTGATACCGCATTTTCGGAGCGACTGTCATACAAATTCAAATACACAGAACTTCCCGGAAATACAACACACTCTGACAGGATGATCATTGGAATTTTTTGATTATTCATTCCATTCTCTCCTTGTATCTTATCCACAAAAGGGGCAACGCATCTTACGTTACCCCTGCAACATTCGTAAAAAGTACAAAGTTTGTTTATGCAGTTGCATCTTTATCCACTGTCAACTGCTTAACTTCGTCCTCTTTTGTGATCAACTTTGGTTCTTCCTCACCTAAAACTGCCTGCTCTGTAATAACACATTCTTTAATGTCATCCACGGATGGAACCTCATACATCACATTCTGCATTACATTTTCCATGATCGCACGCAGTCCTCTTGCGCCGGTCTTACGTTCTGACGACTGTTTTGCAACAGCCTGGATCGCTTCCGGTTCAAACGACAATTTCACGCCATCCAGTTCAAACAGTTTTTGATACTGTTTTGTGATCGCATTTTTAGGCTCTACCAAAATCTTTTCCAGTGCTTTCTCATCCAAAAGATCTAATGCTACCGTAACCGGAAGACGACCAATGATCTCAGGGATCAAACCAAACTTCACAAAATCTTCCGGCAATACCTGTCGGAACAGATCTCCAATTGTCTCATCACGCTTATCTGCGATCTCAGCATTAAATCCAATGGATTTCTGACCGATACGTCCCTCTATGATCTTCTCCAAACCATCGAACGCTCCACCACAAATAAATAGAATATTGGATGTGTCTAACTGGAAGAACTCCTGATGAGGATGTTTTCTTCCGCCCTGCGGTGGTACACTGGCTACCGTTCCCTCTAAGATCTTGAGCAGTGCCTGCTGTACACCTTCACCGGAAACATCACGGGTGATGGACACATTCTCAGACTTACGTGTGATCTTATCGATCTCATCGATATAAATAATTCCATATCATAATCCGCTGCCTGAATGATCTTTAACAGAATATTTTCAACATCTTCTCCGACATATCCTGCCTCCGTCAGTGCAGTTGCATCTGCAATGGCAAACGGAACGTTTAATATCTTTGCTAATGTCTGTGCCAAAAAAGTCTTACCGGAACCTGTAGGTCCCACCATGATAATATTACTCTTTTGAATCTCAACATCCATATCTTTTGCAGACAACACACGTTTATAATGGTTATAAACTGCTACGGAAAGAGCTCTCTTTGCGTCATCCTGTCCAACTACATACTCATCCAAAAAATCCTTGATCTCTTTTGGCTTAAGCAAATTAATCTCAGTATCATTGTCGACCTGCTCTGCCTTCTGTGTCATCTCATCTTCCATGATCTCCGAGCAAAGTTCTACACACTGGTCACAAATATACACACCCGGTCCTGCGATCAGACGCGTCACCTGATCCTGTGTCTTTCCACAAAAAGAACATTTTAATATATCATCTTTTTTTCCTGACATGACTACCTCCCTGCCTGATATTCCCCCACTCTTACAATAACTTTATACAGATCTCTATTTCACGATCGTAACAGTGAATACAATCTGTTATTTACGGTTAGTCACGATCTCATCGATCAAACCATACTCTTTTGCTTCTGCAGCCGTCATATAGTTATCACGCTCTGTATCAGCCTGGATAACTTCTAATGGCTTACCGGTATTTTCTGCCAAAATTTCATTCAAACGACTTCTTGTCTTTAAGATCTGTTCTGCGACGATACGAATCTCTGTTTCCTGACCTTTGGCGCCGCCGGATGGCTGATGGATCATAATCTCCGCATTTGGAAGGGCAAGTCGTTTTCCTTTAGCTCCTCCTGCTAACAAAAATGCACCCATGCTTGCCGCAAGGCCCATACAAATTGTAGAAACATCACATTTTACATAATTCATTGTATCATAGATGGCAAATCCTGCACTAACAGATCCTCCCGGACTGTTGATATAAAGGCTGATATCTTTGTTTGGATCCTGAGATTCCAAAAACAACAGCTGAGATACCACCAAACTCGCAATATCATCATTTACCTCGTTGGATAAAATAATAATGCGGTCCTGCAACAATCTGGAATAAATATCATACGAACGCTCTCCGCCACTCGTTTTTTCAATAACATAAGGAATACTATAACTCATTGTGCTCACCATGCCTTTCCATGTACCTGCAAATACTAAGCTGCAGGACATACTCTCTTAGACTTAACAAAAACGCCAGCCCATCAGGCAGCTGAAACAGCTTCCTGATGCGGATGGCGTTAACTTCTGTTTGTATTATTTCTCAACAGCTTCCTTTACAACAAATTCCACTGCTTTCTGCACTGCCAGATCCATTCCGATCTGTTTCTTCTCATCATCGCCGATTAACTCTTTTAACTTGTCGATCTCCATCTGATACATAGAAGCCATATTCTCTAACTCTTTATCGATCTCTTCATCAGAAGCCTCGATGTTCTCTGCAACAACAACTGCCTCTAATACCAAGCGACTCTGGATACGCTTCAAAGCCTGTGGCTCTAAATCTTCCATCATCTTCTGTGGAGTAAGACCTGTAAACTGCATATACTGCTCCAAAGACAATCCCTGAGACTGAAGACGCTGTGCGAACTCCTGTGTCATCTGACGTGTCTGTGCAGTGATCATCTGCTGTGGAATCTCCATCTGTGCATTCTCAATGATCTTCTCAATGATCTGATCTTCCTGCTCACGTTTGATCTGATTCTCTTTGTTCTCTAAGATTTTCTTCTCAACGTCAGCCTTGTACTCATCCAATGTATCAAAATCAGATACATCCTGTGCAAAATCATCATCCAGTTCAGGAAGCTCTTTCTTCTGGATTTCTTTGATCTTTACCTTGAACAATGCAGGCTTACCCTTAAGCTCGTCTACATGATACTCTTCTGGGAATGTTACGTTTACATCGAACTTATCGCCAATATTCTTGCCAACGATCTGATCCTCAAATGTATCAATGAAGGAGTGTGAACCAAGTGTAAGCTTGTAGTTCTCGCCCTTTCCACCTTCGAATGCAACATCATCTACAAAGCCTTCGAAATTGATTGTAACTTCATCATCCATCTGTGCAGCTCTGTCTGTTACATCGATCTTTCTTCCGTTTTCCTTCTGATCCTTCAGGATCTCTGCCATAACGTCTTCGTCTGTTACTGTTGTATCGATCTTCTCGATCTCAACACCCTTGTAATCACCAATCTTGATTTCTGGCTTTACAGCTACAGTTGCTGTAAAGATGAAATCCTTACCCTTCTCGATCTGTGTTACATCGATCTCTGGGTTTGAAGTGATCTCTTCCTCACAGTTCTCGAGTTCCTTTGGATAATACTCATTTATAAGCTGATTTGCAGCATCTTCATAAAAGATAGCAGCACCGTACATTTTCTCGATGAATGCCTGTGGTACTTTTCCCTTACGGAATCCAGGTACAGAGAATTTACTCTTCTGCTTGTTGTATGCAGAAGTGATTGCCTTTGTAAACTCCTCAGCTGGTACTGTAATTGTTAATTTTGCCATGCTTCCGTCTAATTTTTCTACTGCTAAACTCATTTGTTTTTTTCCTCCTTAACTTGCAACGCCTACTATCCATTGTAAGCACTATTCTCTGCATTATATCATAAGATTTTTCGCAAGTCTATATATTTGCTCAAAAAAAGAGCTTGTTTCTATATCTTATGCAATAATGTTTCCCATTATCACCGATATAGAAACAAACTCCCTTACATGGTCTTACTTAGCGCATATCCATCTGGTCAGATTGATTACTTACCAGACATCTGCTGCTCCTGCTTCTTGATCATCTGTCTGACCATCTCGCCACCGATTGAACCGCTCTCACGGGAAGTAAGATCTCCGTTGTAACCCTGCTTCAGGTTTACACCGAGCTCGTTTGCTACTTCCATCTTGAACTTGTTCATAGCTTCCTTAGCCTCTGGTACGCTTGTTGTGTTGTTTGAGTTCTTCATAATTATCTACCTCCATACTTTTAAATTAAGACATGTTTGTCTTACTCTTATTATGTTCGGTACGCGAAGAACTATAACTGTTAATTTTTAGAAACTTTTTCTCTTTTTGATCGTAACTACGATTCCTGCACCTGCAAATACGATTGCACATACAAGCAATACAATTGGTGTTGCATCACCCGTCTGCGGAGAACCAGTCGCTCCCATATATGTATACTTCACTGGGTTCTTTGACGTGTTCTGTCCACCGTTTGCTCCGTTACCACCCGGTGTCACATTTGCATTCGGTGCCTTTGGTCCCTCCGTTGTACCCGGTTGCTCTGTCGTACCTGGATTTTCCGTTGTGCCAGGATCTTCCGTTGTATCATCACGCTTTGTCGAATAGAACCATGCGAGAATGACCATATCCTTTGTGACATTTGTATAATCCTGATCCCAGCCTTCAAAGGTGTATGTGTAATCCTTTGTTGGTGTCTTCGTCGGTGTTCCCTCTGGCGGTGTTGCAGAAGCACCCTCTTCTACAGTCTCTGTCTTCAGGATATTTCCATCGCCGTCCTTCCATACAACCATGTAAGTCTTCGGCTGTGTCACACGATACAGTGCGTAGGTTGAGAAACGGTCTGTATTGATATCATGCGTCAGTGTAACCTCACTTGCATCTGTCCAGCTCTTGAACAAATAATCCGTTCCCTCTGCATGCAGCGATGCTACCTTGATGTTCTCACCTGCCAGATCCTCCAATGGGAAGGAGATCGTCACAGGCTCATACAGTCTTGTCAGATTCTGTGAATACTCTAAGTTTCCAAACTCATTATATACATTTTTCACGATGTATAATCTTATATAACGAACAATTTCTGTCCGGCTGCCAAGCTTATCTGCGAAGATTCCCTGCTCTTCGGATGTCACATCGCTTACCTTAATGTAGCTTGCATGCAAAGCAATATCGATCCGGCCACCATTTTGAACGATTCGAAGATCATCATCCGTTACATTTCCCTTGTAGTAGCTGTTGTTGTAGATCTTATCCAGACCATCCACAGCAATCTCTACATCGCCATCATCCAAAATCACATCCGTAGACAGACCGGAAAGTACAAAGTTGATTCCTCCGGTTGTCGAATAGGTCTCTGGATAGGTGATCATGCCATCGGCAACTGTCACGGATGCCTCTTTCGTCAGAGTACCGTTTGTTGCAACGATACGATATGTTCCATCGGATACACCGGTGAACATATACCGTGTATTGTCTGCGCTTGTTACAACCTCACCGCCGACAATCGTATTGCCACGGTACAGGTTAATGTAGATTGGCTTATCCTTCACATCATCTGGCAGTGAATCGTTATAAGCTGCCGTACCGTAGATCGTAGTCGTCGAATTGCCAGACAGCGTCTTAAAGCTTCCTTCGATCACACGCTCCTCAGAAGAATTCAGTGTCGCTGCATGTACACGGTAATTATATACCGTATCTGGTGTCAGCTTGCTGAAATTGTAGATCATCTCAATTCCGCTTGCAGTATCTGTCTTATTGACAAGTACGGTATCGTAGCCTGTCTCAGTCGCTTTCTTATACTCGATATAACACAGGCTCTTTGACAATGGGTTTGTTCCCTGAATTACCTGCGCCTCGATATGTGCAGTTGTATTTGTGATTGCTGTTACCGGTGTTACTTCCAGTCCAAGCGGCTCAAAGCTTACCTCGGCGGACTTGTTGCCTGCATTATCATAAGCAACAATCGTGTAAGTTGCACTGCCATCTGCCTTGAAGCTTCCCTTTGCCACGCCATCTGTATCTGTTACCGATACAGCGTTGCCATTTACGAGTACCCGGTCAGTATCTACACCACTGATCAAATCAATTGCCTGGAAATTGATTGTTACATCTCCATTTGCATCAACCACAGAATCTGTGATCGTCACAGCCGGTCCATCAATATCAACCTTTGCATCCTCAGAAGCAGTATCACTCTGACAGCCCGCCTCGCTGACTGCCCACGCTTCCACTGTCACATCACCCAGTCCGTCCAGTGCAAATGTATAACTCTCTCCGGTAAAACTATCCTGTGATTCATGCTTTCCACTTGCGTCTGTATAAATCACTTTGTAATATGTCTTGACCGGAACCTTATCACTTGTTTCCGTTGTTGACTTGATTGTTACCTTCGGCTTATCCTCGATCAACCAGCCTGCATTTCCAATCGCACCATTATCGCCCTTTGCGATTGATACGCTTGGCTTGTCTGGTCTCTCCGAAGAAATATGGCTGTAGGTTACCTGCTCGATAGACTGATTACCTGCAATATCCGTTACAACTAAGATATAGGTTCCACTCTCTGTTACATCATAGCTTTCTGTCCAGCTCTTCGCGCCAGCGGCAGACCATGTCTGGATCGGCTCACTGCCTGTGCTGTCCTTGTACAGTGCGATGCTGTCAATACCACTTTCCAGCTCGCCCTCTGTCGCTTCCATCGTAATCGTGACATCGGACTGGAACTGTGTCTGGCTTTCTCCATCATCAGACAATGTCACTGCCGGTTTGATGCCATCGAAGAAGAATGGACCCTGCTTCTCTACATCTACCGTATTGCCTGCATTATCCTTTACCACTGCCGAGATATAATACTCACCCGGTGTGTAATTATTCGATGCACCACCTGTAATGATCTGGTGGAATGTATAATCTGTAATCTTTGCATTCTTTGTCGCATTGGCACCATACGCAGATGTCGTAGCTGTCACAGTTGTACTTGGTGTCTCAACACTCCATGTCACTTCATCCAGTCCACTGTCGATATCCGTTGCTGCAATTGCTGCATCCAATGTATTGTACCACTTATCTGTCAGCGCAGCCTCTCCATTTCCCTGTACGCTCAACGCAGCAGTTGGTGGGGTTCCTTCAACCATCCACTCATAATATTTATCTGTCAGACTTGCGTCAGTGTTCGTTGTATAACATACCAGCTTTGTATGTGCAGATTCCTTCTGTTTTGTATCAGTTGCCCATACAACCAGCTGTCCGGCATAGCCGCTTCCTACCAGAAGTGTTGCCTCATACAGACCATTTCCCTTCGATACCATCTTTGTCTGCATCGTCGTAGTCGGAACCGTACTTGCGTCCTCGCCTGCGAAATAATAATGCAGGTAATCACAAGGGCTTTCGTCTGAGCGGTATGTAACTGTCAGTGTCATACCTGTGACATTGTTCTGCGAATGATAATATGTACCAAACCCAAGCTGATTTACAAAACCGGTCGGTTCCACTGTATGGCTTACATAAACCGGAATCTTTGTATCTACAATGATCGTCTCTTTCACCGTATAGATGGTAGAGATTGCATCGGTTGTCGAATTGTACAACTGGAACCGGATGTTCGTGTATGTGCCATCCGCTGTAATACCTGCGGACTGGTTCTTGAACAACGCTTTTGCCTGTGTACGTGTCATCGTGTCAGAAATATCAACCTCGCCATCACTCAGGATTCGAACCATATCATATCCGTTCGTTGCCACGATCGTATAACTTGGATAATATCCACCAACCGCAGTCTCCTTGATGGAGAAATGTCCATCGGAGCTTTCTCTTGTCACCGAGAATTTCGGCGGATTTGCAACAACTACTTCATAGTTTCCGTTGCTTGCAAAGGTTGGACGGATATAGTAATACGCATTTGCCGGGCTGCTATAAATCTTGCGGTTTGTCTCCCATGCATCCTTGTTATTCAGTCCAAGATATCTTGTCATAAATGTATTCGGATCTGCCGCATATGCATTCTGCTCTTCATTGTTATTTCCCTGTGCAATATTATCTGGATTCGTAATCGTCAGTGTACATTCCGGACTATCCTGTCCAAACAATACAGAATCCACATCATATGCAACCTCCACGTTCAAGGTACGCTTCGTTACAATAGCTGCGTTTGCCACATCGAGGTGTCCCTCTTCTACATTCAGCAATTCATAGCAGTTTGCATTATTTCCAGATAATCTTGGTGATGTCAGACGGATCGTCTTTCCAGTTCCGACATCCTTGCCCTTTACACTTCCTGTATCAAGCATCTTTGCGGTTGCATCGAACGTTACCTGAATCGCATCGTTTGTTATACAATCCGGTACACTGCCGTCCTGTGCTGTGACAGACGCTGTCGTCTGCACCTGAATGGTATCCGAGTTATCATATACCTTTGTCAAAGTTCCTCCCGTGGAAGCATCCTTGACCTCACCGATGATAACCGGAAGCTTTTCAACGACAAACACAAGATTGAAGGTTGCTGTCTTACTTGTGTCATTCGTATCTGTCACCGTAAATTTATAGCTCTGTGCATCCGTTGTCACATTGTTCGGTGTACCTGTTATCGTATAAGAATTTGCCGATTCGTTTACAGAAAGTCCATAAGTACCAAGTCCGGTTGTAACCGCCTGCATACCATTTGTAAACTGGATGGACTCACTCTCTGCGCCATCTTTCTTGTACTTTGCTGTAATGACATGGTTCATAGCTGTACCGTACATGCCTGTCACAGCCGCATCACTGCCATCGACCTTATTGCCGTCGACATACAGCTCAATTTCCTTATATTTCCACTGACCGATCAGCTTAACCGGTGCAACATTCGTTGCATCTGTCAGTGCACCACTTTCTTTTACAAGTCCACTGTCAGTCGTCGCAGCCATCGTTGCTGTCTGGGATGGATCAATAATCGTATCCGTGCCCTCGATCTTCCAGCCTGCGAAATAATATCCTTTATTCTGAATATAAGCACTCTCATCCAAAGTCATGATAGAGACTGTATCGCCATATGCAAAAGCTGCACTCTCAACAACTGCATCGGCTGACTCTACCGGATTAAGCACACCTACAACCGATGGATCATACAACTGGTATGTCAGCTTCATGTCCTTGATTGGCTCCCAGCCTGCCTTTACCGTAATCGTGTTCGTACGGACATCAGAAGATTTCACCTCGATATTCTGACCAATCGTCTTATCTCCAAGACTGATATACTTATATCCTCTCTTATAGAAATGATAGGTAGCATCTGATCCCGGTACTGCAAATGACATTACCTGTTCCACATTACCGGTATTTGTCTCATTTGTCGGTATTGTAACACTTGCGACGTCTCCCTGATCACCACAGTCAGAAAATGCAAGTGTATATGCGGTTCTTGTAATCTTTACAAATACCTGATAGGTTCCATTTTCTGTCGTGGTCATCTGGTTGCCTGCGATCGGCATTGTACACTGTGCATCGCTGTACAATTTTCCGTCTGTTGTAAAATATTTTGCATCCAAACCAAATCCCTGCAGAATTTCTGCATTATCGTTCATCAAAGTAATGGTAGAGTCTGCAACTGCACATGCCTTTGAAAAACCGGCAATTGTCTGAGATGAGGTTGTATATGCATAGTATGTAACATTTGCTATTTCTGCATCCGCCGTTCCGTCGTCTGCGACATCGGCATTTCCGCCTGCATCAAGCAACTGGATCGGATCATTCGCTCCATCCCCGCTGTTCATCACACTGGTTGCATCCGTAGCAGTGTTCGTGAGTGCCGCATTTGCATCATCACCATTATTTACAGCGGATGACGTCAGGAACAGCGACTGCGTGATCAAAAGTGCCAAAACCATAATTGATGCGACCATCTTCTTGCCATTTCCGCGTCCCCAGCAGATGACATGCGAGATTGCAGTTACAACCGCAACCAAAGCAAGCATCGGATAGACTAATATCCGGTGTTTCTTTCCGATATCCAATAATTTACTTACCAGCTTGTCTTTAAAGTTCATAGTTACACCTCTCTACCTTATAAACTCTCTATATCCTCGATACATTTTCCATAATAATTCAAGTCAAACTATACCTGTCCGCAATTATAATTCATTGTACCATACTGATATGTAAAATCAAATACTTTTTATAAAATTCCTACAAAATATTGGGGTTCATTTAGAAAAAATGACTTATTTTGTATCTTCGGGTGCTGGCCAAAGCTCCTACTGATACCACGACTGCTTCCAGAGCGGAACATATGAACCTTCATAAAACGATGACAGGTTCTGATTGAGATATGCGAGTTCCTTTTCATATTCGCTTCGGCTCATCCCTTTGTAATAAAATGGTTGTTCCTCCACGATCGAAGGGTTACGGAATGCATCATACTCAGCCAAACTCTCATACTCAAGTTTTCTTGGAATGTCCTGTTCTTCTCCCATACAACTCCTCCTTCCATCCTTACCTTATAATTAAGATGATAAGAGGTTTGCATGGGATTTTCAAGACATTTTGCAAAATGCAACAAATACGCGCATTTTGTGGATATTGTGGATAACTATTCCGGATAAACAAGTCTCTCTTCCGAAATATTCTCCAATACTTCCGTCAGATACTTCTTGCTCAGATATTTCGCCATCGGCAGGTTCATGTCGAGATAATTTCCGCAATCCCGCGCACACGCGCCCGGCACATCGCCCTCGAACTCGCTCATAAATGTATACAGTTCCTTCAGCAACGGCACAATATCCTTCGATTCATACTCACCTGCCAAGATCAGATAAAAGCCTGTCCGGCATCCCATCGGTCCAAAATAGATAATCTTCTTTCCGTATTCCTTATGATTCCGGAGAAAAGTTGCTGCCAGATGCTCGATCGTATGCACCTCTGCCGTATTCATCACCGGCTCATAATTCGGTCTGGTCATACGCAAATCAAATGTTGTAATTACATTTCCGCCGACGTTATCTTTTCTTGATACATACACGCCCGGCAACAAATTCAAATGGTTCACTGTAAAGCTTGCTATTTTCTCCATGATTTTACCTGCTTTCTTATTGATTCTATATTGCTGTTTTATTTCTATATCGTTCTTGTTTTTATATGATTCATATTCTGCGTTTCTATCCATCATATTTTATATGTGATTCCATTTACACACGCAATCACATATCACACCGGCTCCTATTCTATGCATTCGCATATCCTGCAACGATTGCCTGCACGAGCTTTACGCTGTGCGCGATTGCCTTCGCCTCAAAGGTTGGATAATCCTCCGTCG
>ENA-ORVG01003269-ORVG01003269.1-human-gut-metagenome-genome-assembly--contig:-NODE-3269-length-13072-cov-3.041100_pt1 | contig 13072 bp, 11 predicted proteins | sample MGYA00242091_ERZ509233 | MGnify/ENA primary metagenome ERZ509233 (study PRJEB26280, sample SAMEA2338840) | human gut metagenome | biome: human gut; feature: human-associated habitat; material: faeces... | reverse complement strand
GAAAAGAAATTTAAAGAGGCATCGGAAGCATATGCCGTGTTAAGCGATGCAGAAAAACGCAGACAGTATGATCAGTTCGGACATGCTGCGTTTGAACAGGGCGGCGGAGGTGCCGGAGGATTCGGCGGCTTTGATTTCAACGGCGGCGATATGGGAGATATCTTTGGTGATATTTTCGGAGATCTTTTCGGAGGCGGTCGCAGCAGACGTGCAAACAATGGACCGATGAAAGGTGCCAATGTCAGGACAGCGGTAAGGATTACCTTTGAAGAGGCAGTATTCGGATGCGAAAAACAGCTGGATCTGAATCTGAAGGATGAGTGTACAACCTGCCATGGAACAGGTGCAAAACCAGGAACCAGTCCGGAGACTTGTCCGAAATGCGGCGGTAAAGGTCAGATCGTATATACACAGCAGTCCCTGTTTGGCACGGTAAGAAATGTACAGACCTGTCCGGACTGTAACGGAAGCGGTAAGATCGTAAAAGAGAAATGTGCGGACTGCCATGGAAGCGGTTACATCACAAACCGCAAGAAGATCGCAGTGACGATCCCGGCCGGTATTGACAACGGACAGAGCATCCGTATTCGTGAAAAGGGTGAACCGGGTGTAAACGGCGGCCCAAGAGGGGATCTGCTGGTTGAAGTTCAGGTAGAACGTCATCCGATCTTCCAGAGACAGGATATGAATATTTATTCTACTGCTCCTGTCACCTTTGCACAGGCAGCACTGGGCGGACAGATCCATATCACAACCGTAGACGGCGATATGGCATACGATATCAAACCTGGAACACAGACGGATACCAAGATCCGTCTTAAAGGAAAAGGTGTGCCTTCTCTTCGCAACAAAAATATCCGCGGAGACCATTATGTAACACTTGTTGTTCAGGTTCCGACAAAGCTGAACGAAGAGGCAAAGGAATACCTGCGTAAGTATGATGAGGCAGTCAACGGTAAGATTAACGATAGTAAACAGGAAAAGCCGAAAAAGAAGAGCTTTATGGAAAAAATAAAAGAAACATTTGAAGACTGACCCTGAGAACAATAAAAAAGCTGAAATTCAAAAAATGCACCCGGGAGAGATCCGCGGTGCATTTTTGTACATGAAAGTTATCGGAAAGGAAACATTTTCACCATAAAAATACTTGCTGTTTTGATATGCAGAAACATGATTCGTGTATGACGTAACAGAAACTTAAGGTTTCTGACGTTGACAAGAAAGCTTGAAAAGAATAGAATATGATGTATAGGTATAACTATAGCTTTATACATAGATTTGGTGAAAGCAGGTAAGTTGGATATGAAATTAAAATTACTGAAAAAGTTAATGATTATATGTATGTCTTTCAGCCTGTCAGTTTCCATGGTTCCGGCATCTGTGCTGGCGGCAGGAAAAGACAGCTCTGAGGGCGATACGCAGGCAGTACAGGTTATTTCAAGTGATACAGAAAGTGAGTCTGCAAATACAGAAACAGAGACAAAGCATCAAGAGACAAAAAACCAGGAGACAAAACATCACAAAGACAAAGAAACTGAGATCAAGGGTGGTTTTGTCCCGGAAAGTGAGTCACAGGCAGTTATTGAGAGCGAAGCAGTGATAACAGAGCAGACACCTCAAACAGAAGGCGAAGCCGGACAAAAAAAAGGTGCGGTTGGAAAAAAAGTAAAGACAGCCGGAAAAATAACTCCGAATGGTACACCGAACGTGGATTATAAAAATGAAAATGGAAAGTATACTATTTTGGAAGATAAAGCAGTTACATTAACTTTAAGTGATGGTGCTTCTCTTGGAGAAGTTATCGTAAAATCTGGAGCAACGCTGACGATTGTTTTGAAAGGAACAACGACTAATATAATCGGTACGATCAGCGGAGAAGGAAAGGTTCAGTTCGCAAAGACCAGCAATGGTAAGGCAAATCTGAAGGGCAGTATTGATGTAGCTGAAACAACCGTAGAAGGTGGAACATTATTTGGAAGTGGTACGATCAAAAGTACACAGGTTTCTCTTAATGGTGGTTCTATTGCATGTAAAGTCACAAATGATGTAAAATCAGGAGATCTTACGTTAAAAGCATCGGAGTTTACCGTAGAGAAAGATGCAGTATGCACGATTGATAACGTACAATTAAATGGTGCAGATGTCAGCATGGATGCCAATACGGTCTGGAGCGACAGCAACGGAAAAGCAGTTGTATATTTTCAGCCTGCATCTACCGTAGCATTTTCCATCAAAGCAGTTACCTTTACTTCTTCTGAGGAAACAACGGACAGCATCACTGCAAAAGAGCAGAACTACACTTACGAAGACGGTAATCTGAAAAAGGGCAAGAGTGCGACGGCGTATACTGTAAAGGTCGGAGCAGACCTCACGACAACATATGGTGAAAAACTGGAAAATGTAGATATTATCACTGTCAGTGCGGCAAAAGATTATACGCCAGAGGTTTCCTTGAGAGATTATGATGAAGCAATGGATTCTTCTCTGGAACTGAAAGACGGAACAGCAAAAGGTTATAAAGTAACAAAGAAAAATATAAAAGAAAAACCGGATGAAAAATCGTTTAGTCTGAATGAAGTGCTTGTGACGGATACTTTTGGTTATGATCACATATTGTCCGGAACCGTAAACTATAAAATCGAAAAGAAAGAACTGACACCGCTGATCAGTGTCAATAAAACAAGCACAACATCTAAGAACAAAGCAACCAAAGTGTATGACGGTACGACCGATGTTCCGGATGATACCTGTACCTTATCCGGATTTTCCGGTATCGTAGACGGTGACAAAGCATCAGATGTTCTTGCTGTGGCAAAAGCAACTTTTGTATATGACCATGCGGATGTGGCAACAGCAAAGAATATCAAAGCAGAAGTGACACTTTCCGGTGATCCAGCAGAGTGCTACACCGTTGCTTCCGTTGATGATATCTCCGCAGAGATCACAAAGGCTCCTCTTACTGAGGAACTGATGAAATCCCTCGGCATCACACTGACCAAGCCGGAAGTGACCGAACGTCATTATCAGTATCTGAAATACAAGACCGTAGCCGGTCAGGAATATGCTTATTCGGAAAAGGCAAAGGATGATGAATGGAAACTGGCGAAGAAAGCTTCCACGATCACCTATGTCAATGAAGTAGACGGTGAAGAGCAGGATCTGAAGGCGGGAACAAGCTATAAGATTTATACAAGAATCCCGGAATCCGACAATTATCTGGCAAGTGATCCGGTTTCGGTATCGGTAAAGACATTGCGTGCTCCGCAGGAAGCAAAAGAGAGTGATGTGAAATTCACCGGTGTAACGGATAATTCCACACAGAAGTTAAATACGGCACTGACATTTACAGCAACCGGTTCTACTTATGTGGATGACAAGGATTACAAACCGTCAGCAGATGATGAAAAATATGTACCGTGTTCCTGGAAACTGACGGATACTACAACCTGGAAGGGAGATAAGTCCACACAGACCTTTACGATGACTCCGACACAGGCCGGCACTTATACGATCGTGGCAACATTCCGCAAATATGTATATGATGGCAAGAAGTGGGTATACAGTGAGGGAGATGATGTGAAGAAATCCATCACGTTTAAGGCAAATGAAAGCGGAACATCCAGTTCTACTTCCGGAAGCGGAAGCAGCAGCAGCTCTTCTTCTGGCAGCACCAATACAGCAGCAAAGACCGGGGATACTACACCGGTTGTGCCGGTGGCAGCAGCACTTGTTGTTTCCGGAGCAGCACTTGCACTGACGCTTAAGAAGCGGAAAAAGGAAGAAAAATAGTACTTTTAAAAAGTAAGCACAGATGTTATGATAAGGGGTGTGTAAAAACACCTCTTATTTTGTGGCTGTAAAGTACGAACAGACATGTATGGATTATCATACTATTTTGTACAGGAACAAACGGTGTAGCATCATTTTGAAATAAAAAATTTTGTTAATCTGGCATTATATATACGAAAGGATATTTGACATTTATGAGATGGAATAAATTTACGTTAAAAACAAGATCAGAAGTAGAAGATATCGTGATCTCCACACTGGCAGAAGCCGGCGTGGAAGGCGTAGAGATTGAAGATAAAGTACCGTTGACGGAGCAGGACAAACAGCAGATGTTTGTCGATATTCTTCCAGACGGACCGGCAGATGACGGGATCGCTTATCTGAACTTTTACCTGGATGAGAAAGAAGATAAAGAAGAGTTGCTTGCAAATGTAAAAGATGCTCTGGAAGAGCTTCGTATGTTTGTGGATATCGGAGAGGGAACGATCACAGAATCCCAGACCGAAGACAAGGACTGGATCAACAACTGGAAACAGTATTTTCATCAGTTTTATGTAGATGATATCCTGATCATCCCGTCCTGGGAAGAAGTAAAACCGGAAGATAAGGATAAGATGATCATTCATATTGATCCTGGCACGGCGTTTGGTACCGGTATGCATGAGACGACACAGCTTTGCATGCGTCAGCTGAAAAAATATGTGAAGGACGGTATGGAGATCCTGGATGTCGGCACCGGAAGCGGTATCCTGTCCATCGCAGCACTGAAACTGGGAGCAGGTCATGCGGTCGGTACGGATCTTGATCCATGTGCGATCTCTGCTACCAGAGAAAATCTGGAAGCAAACCAGATTCCGGAAGGCAGCATGGATGTGATGATCGGAAATATCATTGATGATAAAGCCGTGCAGGATCAGGTCGGATATGAAAAGTATGATATTGTAACGGCAAATATTCTGGCAGATGTCCTGATCCCACTGACGCCGGTGATCTGCCATCAGATGAAACCGGGAGCTCTTTATATTACTTCCGGTATTCTGGATGTAAAAGAAGACGTTGTCGTAAAAGCAGTAAAAGATGCAGGACTGGAAATTCTGGAAGTTACACATCAGGGCGAATGGGTTTCTGTCACTGCAAGAAAACAGGCATAGTACCGGAGGAAGATTATGTACGATTTTTTTGCAGACTCATCTGCAATCGGTGAAAAAGAGATCATCATCCGCGGAAGCGACCTGAATCATATGAAAAATGTACTACGCCTTCAGATTGGAGAACAGATCTGCATCCATGAGGAAAGTACCGGAAAAGAGTATCGCTGCGAAATTGCCGGATATGAAAAAGATGTGGCACATCTGCACATTATGTGGGTGGAAGAGGCAAACCGTGAGTTGCCATCGAAAATTTATCTGTTCCAGGGGCTGCCAAAGGGCGATAAAATGGAACTGATCATTCAGAAAGCAGTAGAGCTTGGAGTGTATGAGATCATCCCGGTGGCAACGAAAAGGGCAGTTGTAAAATTGGATGCAAAAAAGGCGGAAGCGAAGCAGAAACGCTGGCAGAGCATTGCAGAAAGTGCAGCCAAACAGTCCAGGAGAAATATCATTCCGCATATCCACGAGGTTGTGAAATTTGGTCAGGCTGTGGATTATGCAAAAAATCTGGATATCACGCTGATCCCTTATGAGCTGGCGGAAGACATGGAAAAGACAAAACAAATATTTGAGACAATACAGCCGGGGCAGTCTATCGGTATTTTCATTGGCCCGGAGGGCGGATTTGATGAAAGTGAGATTGCACTGGCACAGGAAAATGGCATCAGCCCGATTACACTGGGAAAACGGATCTTGCGGACGGAAACTGCCGGTATGGCGGTGCTTTCGGTTCTGATGTTTCAGTTGGAGGGCAGAGAATAATGCAGGCATATTTGGATAATTCAGCAACGACAAGATGTTCCGAAGGTGTGCGTGACATCGTCGTAAAAGTGATGATGGAGGATTTCGGAAATCCGTCATCCAGACACGACAAGGGAATGGAGGCAGAAAAATATCTTCGCGAAGCCAGAATGGACATTGCGGCTACTTTAAAAGCAGATGAAAAAGAGATTTATTTTACTTCTGGCGGAACCGAGTCAGACAACTGGGCACTGATCGGAACGGCGATGGCAAACAAACGTGCCGGAAAACACATTATTACAACGGCGATCGAACATGCTGCCGTGATCCAGCCGATGATCTATCTTCAGGAGCAGGGATTTGAGGTCAGTTACATACCGGTAGACCGCTATGGAAGAATAGATCTTAAGAAGTTTTCCGATGCGATCCGGGAAGATACGATCCTGGTGTCCACCATGTATGTCAATAATGAGATCGGGACTCTGGAGCCGATCGAAGAGATCGGGAAGATCATCAAAGAAAAAAATCCAAAGGCACTCTGGCATGTGGATGCAATCCAGGCCTATGGAAAGTACCGTATTTATCCGAAAAAACTTGGCATTGATATGCTCTCGGTCAGCGGACATAAGCTGCATGGACCAAAAGGAGTTGGATTCCTTTATGTTCGAAACGGAGTGAAGATCCATCCGCTGATCCTGGGCGGAGGCCAGCAGAAAGGGATGCGTTCCGGGACAGATAATGTGCCTGGAATCGCCGGACTTGGTTGTGCGGCAAAAGAAGCCTACACAGATTTTGATAAAAAAGTGACACATCTCTGTGAGCTGAAACAGTTTTTCATGGAAGAAGTGCAGAAAATACCGGATACGGTTCTGAACAGCCTTCCGGGGGATCAGGGAGCACCGCACATTGTAAGTGTGAGCTTTGCAGGCGTGCGAAGCGAAGTGCTGCTCCATGCACTGGAAGAGCGGGGGATTCAGGTATCTTCCGGTTCAGCATGTTCTTCCAACAAAAAACTTCCGGTCAGTCCGGTATTAAAAGAAATTGGTCTGAAAAAAGATTTGCTGGATTCTACCGTGCGATTCAGTTTCTGTGAGAATACAACAAAAGAAGAGCTGGAATACTGCCTGCAGCAGTTAAAGGAACTGCTTGTGGTGCTCCGCAGATACAGCAGACATTAAAAGATATGATGTAACTGTGAATATACGAAACAACTGCGATACAGGAAAAGAAAAGGAGAAAAGAAATCTATGTTTCATGCATTTCTAATCAAATACGGAGAGATCGGTATCAAGGGAAAAAACCGTTATCTCTTCGAAGATGCACTGGTAAAACAGATTCGCCATGCACTGAAGAAAGTGGAAGGTGAATTTAATGTACGAAAAGAACAGGGACGTATCTTTGTGGAGAGCGAAGGCCTGTTTGATTTTGAAGAAGTAGTGGAGGCACTGCAGAGAGTTTTCGGTATTGTGGGTATCTGTCCGGTACTGAAAGTAAATGATGAAGGATTTGATCAGCTTTCTCAGGAAGTGATCGATTATATGGCACGCGTATATCCGGATGGAGAGCATACGTTCAAAGTCAATGCAAGAAGAGCAAGAAAAAATTATCCGAAAAATTCCATGGAATTAAATGCAGATCTTGGCGAGCGTATTCTGGAAGCGTTTCCGAATATGAGCGTTGACGTGCATCATCCGGAAATCACCCTGAATGTGGAGATTCGTGAAAAGATCTATATCTATTCAAAGATCATTCCGGGACCTGGTGGTATGCCGGTCGGAACAAACGGAAAAGCTATGCTTCTGTTATCCGGTGGAATTGACAGCCCGGTTGCAGGCTACATGATCGCAAAACGCGGCGTTAAGATTGATGCCGTTTATTTCCATGCACCGCCATACACCAGTGAGCGTGCAAAACAGAAAGTGGTTGACCTGGCACGTCTGGTGTCGAAATACAGCGGACCGATCGTTCTGCATGTCGTAAACTTTACGGACATTCAGCTGTATATTTATGATAAATGCCCTCATGATGAACTGACAATCATTATGAGACGTTACATGATGCGTATCGCAGAGCACATCGCGAAAGAGACCGGATGCCTGGGACTGATCACAGGAGAAAGCATCGGACAGGTAGCAAGCCAGACCATGCAGAGTCTTGCAGCGACCAACGAAGTCTGCACCCTTCCGGTATTCCGTCCGGTGATCGGTTTTGATAAACAGGAGATCGTGGATGTATCCCTGAAGATCGATACTTATGAGACATCGATCCAGCCGTACGAAGACTGCTGTACGATCTTTGTGGCAAAACATCCGGTTACCAAACCGAATATCAAAGTGATCAAACGCAGTGAAGAGAAACTGCAGGAAGAGATCGACGAGATGGTGAAAAAAGCAATCGATACAGCTGAGACACTCTGGGTAGAATAAAAAGACACGGAAAAATGGTTACAAAAAAGCTGCCGCAGGAGAACTGCGGCAGTTAAAAATATCAAAATCAAAAGAAATCTGAAATTTTATGTGGTTTTTCAGTCGATGATGTATGGTTTTAATGCCTGAAGAATTACATCGGAATCCTCTTCAGCATGGATATTCAGGTCGATAGGCTTGGAAAGGTCCAGACTGAAAATACCCATAATAGATTTTGCGTCGATTACGTATCTTCCGGATACCAGATCAAAATCATAATCAAATTTTGTAATTTCGTTTACGAATGACTTTACTTTATCAATCGAATTTAAAGAAATCTGTACAGTTTTCATTGTCATAAAACCTCCTGTAATATGTGTTTTTGTATACATTAATCATACCCATTTCGGAGGAGACTGTCAAGCTTAAAAGAAAGGAATTGGATAAAATATGGAAAAACGCAAAGCGGCATTCCACAATCTGGGATGCAAGGTAAATGCATATGAGACGGAGGCGATGCAGCAGCTTCTGGAAAAAGCAGGGTATGAGATTGTGCCGTTTGCACCGGGGGCGGATGTTTATGTGATCAACACCTGTACGGTGACGAATATGGCAGACCGCAAGTCCAGACAGATGATCCATCGTGCCCGAAAACAGAATCCTGATGCAGTGATCGTAGCGGCCGGCTGTTATGTGCAGGCGCAGGCGGATATGGGTGAGCTGGATGAGAATATAGATATTGTAATCGGGAATAATAAAAAAAAGGATCTGATCCGCCTTCTGGAAGAATATTTTAAAGAAGACATTCCGGAACAGATGCAGGAGGTCATTGACATTAACCATACCTTCGAGTATGAGAGCCTCCATCTTTCCCGGACAGCAGAGCATACAAGGGCATATCTGAAAGTGCAGGATGGCTGCAACCAGTTCTGTACCTATTGCATCATTCCTTATGCGAGAGGACGCGTGCGCAGCAGGAAAAAAGAAGACGTAGTGGAAGAGGTGCGTACACTTGCGGAACATGGGTATCAGGAAGTGGTACTTACCGGAATCCATCTCAGTTCTTACGGACTGGAATGGAAAGATGAAAATGGAAAGCAGACAGAAGGACTCCTGGATCTGATCCGCGCGGTACATGGAGTTGAAGGGATCAAAAGGATCCGTCTGGGTTCTCTGGAACCGCGTATCGTGACGGAAGAATTTGCAAAAGAACTGGCTTGCCTGCCGAAGATATGTCCGCATTTTCACCTGTCTCTGCAGAGCGGATGTGATGCAACCCTGAAACGGATGAACCGCAGATATGATGCGGCAGAATATCGGGAAAAATGTGAGCTTCTCCGGAAGTATTTTGAAAATCCGGCACTGACAACCGATGTGATCGTAGGATTCCCGCAGGAATCAGAGGAAGAATTTGAAGCCTCCCGGGACTTTGTAGACAGCATCAATTTTTATGAGACTCATATATTTAAGTATTCAAAACGCCAGGGAACGAAGGCTGCGAAGATGGACGGGCAGATCCCGGAACATGAAAAAACGCGAAGAAGCAATATCATGCTGGAACTGAACCGCAAAAAAATGCAACGCTATGAAGAAGGATGGCTTGGGAAAAAGGTGGAAGTTCTATTTGAAGAGATGACAGAATGTGATGGGAAAAATTATGTCACAGGGCACACCAAGGAATATCTGCGGATTGGGGTTCCATGCGAACCGGAACAGGCAGACCGGTGGACCAATCAGTTAAAAGAGATAGAACTTACTTCACTTTCACAAATTATGCATTGAATTTTTGTATAGATTATATTAAAATGAATATGAAGTATTGGAGGTCGTAAGATGAAAGATATAACGAATACACAATTTTTTCAGGTAGAGACAGGACCACAGATCCAGGCAAAAGATATTCTGGAAATTGTCTATCGGGCATTGGTTGAGAAGGGATACAATCCGGTCAACCAGATTGTCGGATATATTATGTCCGGTGATCCGACCTATATCACAAGCCACAATAATGCCAGAAGCCTCATCATGAAGGTTGAGCGAGATGAAATTCTCGAAGAACTGATGAGAAACTACGTAGAAACATGCATTGAAAGAAAAGGCAGAGAGAAAAAGTGAGATTATTAGGACTCGACTATGGTTCCAAGACAGTGGGAGTGGCGGTTACTGATCCGTTGGGTTACACTGCTCAGCCGTTAGAAACCATTACAAGAAAAGAGGAGAATAAATTGCGGCGTACACTTGCGCGCATTGAACAGCTGGTAGGAGAATACCAGATCGAAAAGATCGTTTTGGGTTATCCAGTCAATATGGACGGATCAGCAGGAGAGCGTGCAGAGCTTGCGCTTGCGTTTAAAGCAATGCTAGAGCGTAGAACCAAACTTGAGGTGATTATGCAGGATGAGAGGCTGACAACAGTGGCAGCTGATGAAATTCTGCAGGAGTGCGGTATGCCTAGGGAAAAACGAAAAACCGTGATCGATCAGGTAGCAGCAGGGCTTATTTTGCAGGACTTTATGGAAAACACAAAGAAGGGCAGTAAACTTGCTGATAGCGAATCGGACACAGAAGAAAAAAATAATAATAAAAACCTGGAAGTTATGAATAGCACAGCAGACTAGGAAAAAGAAAAGACTGGAGAAGGCGAATGGAAGATAAGATCATTTTGACAGCAGATGATGGAACAGATGTAACGTTTTATGTGATTGAGGAAACAAGACTCGGTGCAAGCAATTATCTGCTGGTGGCAGATTCGGATGATGAGGATGCAGAGTGTCTGATTTTAAAGGACACATCACGTGATGAGGATCCGGAGGCCGTGTATGAGCTCGTTGAAGATGAGACCGAGCTTGACGCTGTTTCGAAAGTATTTGAAGAACTCCTTTCTGATGAGGATATTACCATTGAGTGATGCACAGAAAATGTAAGTGCGCTATGGTAATAAAGTGAATGAAGACTCCAATCAGTTAATTGGATGAAACATTGGACAGAGAAGTTACGACAGAAAAAAGAGCTGTTTCATAAATGAACAGGAAAAAGGAGGTAAGATTTGAGTACAGTTGAAACAAGTGTCAAGGTCATACCATTAGGAGGTCTTGAGCAAATCGGAATGAATATGACGGTGTTTGAGTATGGAGAAAGCATCATCGTTGTAGACTGCGGTATGTCATTCCCGGGGGATGAGATGCTCGGTATTGATATGGTCATTCCAGATATCACGTATCTAAAACAAAACATTCACAAGGTAAAGGGCGTATTTATTACGCATGGTCATGAGGATCATATCGGTGCATTGCCGTTTTTCTTTAAAGAAATCAATGTTCCGCTTTACGGAACAAAGCTGACTCTTGGAATTATCGAGGGAAAGCTTGAGGAGCACGGCATTACAAAGAGTGTAAAGAGAAAGGTAGTAAAGTATGGCCAGACAATCTCAGCAGGTGATTTTAAAGTAGAGTTTATCCGCACAAATCACAGTATTGTTGATGCAGCAGCACTTGCCATTACTTCTCCGGCAGGAACCATTATTCATACTGGAGACTTTAAGATCGACTATACACCTGTATTTGGTGATATGGCAGACTTACAGCGCTTTGCAGAGCTTGGAAAGAAGGGCGTACTGGCACTTCTTTGCGATAGTACTAATGCACTGCGCCCGGGCTTTACAGCGTCTGAGCGTACAGTGGGCCATACATTCGATACAATTTTCTCTGAGCACAGAAACCAGAGAATCATCGTTGCAACATTCGCATCTAATGTAGACCGTGTGCAGCAGATCATCAATACTGCCTACAAATATGACCGCAAGGTTGTTGTAGAAGGACGAAGCATGGTTAACATCATTGGAAAGGCAAGCGAGCTTGGCTATATTAATATTCCAGAGGGCACTTTAATTGATATTGAGCTGCTTCGCAATTACCCACCGGAGAAGACCGTTATTATCACAACAGGAAGCCAGGGCGAGTCTATGGCAGCACTGTCTCGTATGGCAGCAGCCATTCACAGAAAGGTTAGCATCTGCCCAGGTGATCTTGTCGTATTTTCCTCAAATCCGATTCCTGGAAATGAGAAATCTGTATCAAAGGTAATCAATGAATTATGCGTTTTAGGCGCAGAGGTTATTTATCAGGATACGCACGTATCTGGTCACGCATGTCAAGAGGAGATCAAGCTGATGTACTCACTTGTTCGCCCGAAGTATTCAATTCCTGTTCATGGTGAGTTCCGTCATAGAAAGGCACAGGCTGAGATAGCAGAATCTCTTGGAATCCCGAAGGATAATATCTTTATGATTCAGTCCGGCGATGTGCTTGAGTTAAGTGAAGAAAGTGCACTTGTTACCGGACAGGTAACGCACGGCGGTATTCTTGTGGATGGACTTGGCGTTGGTGACGTTGGAAATATAGTTCTTCGTGATCGTCAGAATTTGTCTCAGGATGGTATTATTATTGTTGTTCTGACATTGGAGCGTTACACCAACAACCTGCTTGCAGGTCCAGACATTGTATCAAGAGGATTTGTTTATATCCGTGAGTCTGAGAATCTGATGATTGAGGCACAGCAGGTCGTAGAGGATGCTGTATTTGATTGTCTGGATCACAAGATTTCTGATTGGTCAAAGATCAAAAATGAGATTCGCGACAGCTTAAGCAACTACCTGTGGAAGAAGATGAAGCGCAGTCCGATGATTCTTCCGATCATCATGGAGGTATAAATGCCTGTTACATTTTGAGCGGGCAACCGATTATATTCGCTCCCTGGAATTACCAGGGAGCGCTCTGAGTGAAGAAATTCAAAAAGATGCGCTGGCAGGAGACGTGCCGATTATTCGGCCGGAGACTGCCAGTTTTCTGCTGTTTTTAATTAGTTTGAAAAAGCCGCTTTCTATTCTTGAAGTTGGGACAGCAGTGGGCTACTCGGCGATTCGCATGAGCGAGGTGATGCCAGTTGGTGCAACGATTACAACGATTGAGAAATATCCGCCGCGAATTG
>ENA-ORVG01003256-ORVG01003256.1-human-gut-metagenome-genome-assembly--contig:-NODE-3256-length-13114-cov-2.873344_pt1 | contig 13114 bp, 10 predicted proteins | sample MGYA00242091_ERZ509233 | MGnify/ENA primary metagenome ERZ509233 (study PRJEB26280, sample SAMEA2338840) | human gut metagenome | biome: human gut; feature: human-associated habitat; material: faeces... | reverse complement strand
CTCGTTTCAGAGGGGGTTATGGGGTTCCTAGGGGATTTAAGGGGGAGAGGTCGAAATCTCCCCCTAATCCCCTAGGCTCAGCGGAGCGCGTCCCCCGCATTGCCCGCAGGCAATGCTTCACACTCCGCGTTTTTCAATACATATCTCCTGATACAGCCTCATCCACATTCCCGCGATCCGCGGCCACGCATATCCATTTGCACCTTCCACACATCGCCGCGACCGCTGGGCATACTCCTGCACAACCCGCTTCAGCGCTTCCGTCTGCGCCTGCACATCGCCGCACGGCACGGCATAGCCGATCTCGCCCTCCGGGAACTGGCCGTCAAACCCCTGCCCCTTCGTATACAGCACAGGCACGCCCTGGCTCATCGCCTCCAGATAGACCATGCCGAACGTCTCCGCCGAGGACGGCACAAGCAGCACGTCGCAATCCGCGTAGAACGCCTTCATCGCGTCCGTGCCCGATATGCGTCCCAGATAGCGGTCGCCTGCCCGCATCGCCGCGCAGAACTTTTCCTCAAGCGGCCCGTCGCCGCACGCGACCACGTCAAAGCCCGCCGCATGCGCCGCATTCAGCGCGTCCAGTGGATGCTTCCGTTCGTTCATCCGCCCCGCAAAACCCACGCGCACAGGCGCATGCGGCGCGGTTCGGGGTTCGCCATCCAGCCATGCGGGATCGATGCCGTTGGGAATGACATGCAGCTTTTCATCCAGCGCATCCCGCGCCGCGCCCGAAAACCAGCCGAGCACCTTCTCCCGCGCCGCGCTGCCCAGACAGACCACCCGCGCCGCGCCGCGCAGAATCCGCCGCGCCATCGGCCGCAAATGCGGTTCATATTTCCAAATCGCCGAAAGATCGCTGTATCGCAGCGTGACGACATACGGCAAGCCGCGCTTTTTCGCCAGCCGTTCGGCGATTGAACCGTCGGTGAACAGCGTATGCGCGTGGATCAGCGTCACGCCGGATAAATCGATCTGCTTTTCAATCGCCGGAACGCTCCTCTGCGCCTTGCGGAAGAAAAACAGCGCGTCGCTCTGCTTTACCGTCATCGCGCGGACGGTCTTCACCCCGCGCGGCTCGTTTTTATTCAAATCCGCCGCGCGCTTTTCCGGCACGAACACGATTTGCTCAATTCCCTGTGCATCCAGCGCTTCAAACAGCTGCGGAAAGACAGTCGAACCGGCGAGGTTGCAGCAGATATGCAGCACGCTCACCGCCTGTCACCCGCCTTTTTCTTTTCCTTCTCCGCTTTTACGAATTTCGGCAGCGCCGCAATGCCGCACAACGAACCGAAGCCGTAAGCAAAGTGGAACGCCGGATAGAGGATGATTTCAACCGGCAGGAACTTCCATCCCTTCTCCTTCGCGATCGTATACGAATAGAAAAAATCCAGCAGCAGATACGCGCCCCATTCCAGCGCCAGCAGGCCGCCGAAGAGCATGCTCCGCGTGAGCAGCGTCAGCAGCACGAGCAGGATCGTAGAGAGCACGAACGCCAGCGGAACGAAGTGGCGCACGCCCATCGAACCGGGCACAAGCGTCATCGTGATGACGTTCCATTTGCCGTTCATGTAGCCCATTTTCATAATGCCGCGCATCGTGTCGCGGCAGTAATACTGCACGCGGATGTTGTGGTTGAGGTAGATCTTGCCGCCGTTTTTGCGGATGCGGAAATTCAGCTCGTTATCCTGATTGCGGGTCATGCGCTCGTCAAACCCGCCAATGCGTTCAAACAATTCCCGCTTGAAACAGCCGAAGGGCACGGTATCCACATAGCCGTCCTCGGTCGTCAGGCGGTAGGTCGCGTTGCCCACGCCCAGCGGCGTTTTGAGCATCTCCGCGATGGCCTCGCCCATGAAGCCGCGCCCGTGCGTCTCAAAGACGCCGCCCGCATTGTCGCAGTCCTGCGTGAGCAGCGTCTCCACGGACAGACGAATATAGTCTGCCGGATATTCCGCGTGCGCGTCCAGCCGCACGATCACCGGCGCGCTGCTGTGCGCAATGCCGATGTTCATCGCATATGGCACCGTGCGGTTCGGGTTATCCAGCACCACGATCTGCGGATGATTCTTCTGCATGGCATGCAGCATCTCGACCGTGCGATCCTCCGAACGGCCGTCCACAAAAATGACCTCCATCTTCTCAGCGGGATAATCCTGCGAAAAAATGGAGTCCACGCACGCGGCGATATAGCGCTCCTCGTTGCGCACAGGCAAAATCACCGAAATGAAAGGCAGCTGCATGCTTATCTCCCAACTTCCTGACAAATAATCACAATGGTATTCGATTGATTATAACACAAAGCCCGCCATAAAGAAAGACGCATGCGGATTCCTTACAAAAAATTGAAATTCAGGGTTGACAATCCCGCCGTGTCATGCTATACTATCTTTCGTTCCGAGTGACCTGGTCTGTTGGCTCAGTTGGTAGAGCACATCGTTCACATCGATGGGGTCACTGGTTCGAGTCCAGTACAGACCACCATAATAAATCCATGCAAGTGCAAGTGCTTGCATGGATTTTCTTTTCCCCGTAAAGTTTTTGAGTTCACATCGATGGGGGTTTTTTCCGCCGCCTGTGGCGGTTTCAGTTTCTGTATTCCGATGCGCATCGTTGTTCCTTTTTCATCTTCATATTTTCCGGCACTAAATGTCGCCGGGCCGATTGCGCGAGGCATTTTTCGGATTGTCATGCGCCATATGTCCGCCACAGTCGCCTGATTTTCTGTTTTCACTTTTTCCGTTATATAAAACGGCTGTCAAGTTTTTAGGCTTAACAGTCGTTTTTCTTTATTTTCCCTCGTCCAGCGCTTTGATCTCGATGACCCTGCCGCCAAGTTTTTCATAGACGCGATGAGAAATGGAGAGCACCGTCCGCCCGACGGACGTGCGGCGGAGCGCCTCCAGCACCCGCGCTTCCGTTTCCGCGTCAAGGTTCGCCGTGATCTCGTCAAGCAGAAGCACGGCGGGATCGGCCGCCGCCGCGCGGGCGATGCAGAGCAGCTGCCATTCGCCCTGAGAAAACAGACCGTCCGAACAGGGCGTGTCATAAGCGGCGGGCAGCGCGTCGATGGTGGCGTCCAACCCGGCCAGCCGTGCCGCATTCTGCGCCATTTCCCGGCTGATGCGCGGATCGCCCAACGTGATCTGGTCCAGCACCGTGCCCGGCACACGGGCGAAATGCTGCTCCACACAGCCGATGCAGCCGCGGCGCTGGCGATCCGTGATTTGCGAAACATCCACGCCGCCGATGGTGATCGTTCCCGCTTTCGGCTGATACAATCCCATCAACAGCTTGAACACGGTGCTCTTGCCCGCGCCCGTGCGGCCGACAAGCGTCACCTGTTCGCCAGACTTCACCGTGAAGGACAGATCGCGCAGCACCGTCCGCTCGTCATAGCCAAAGGTCACGTGAGAGACAACCACGTCGCCGCGCGGCATGGACGCGCCCTCTTCGGCGAGCATTTCCCTTTCCGGCTGTGCGAGGAACGCGTCGATACGCTTCACGCCCGCCATCGCGGATTGAATCGTCTGAATCTCCATGCCGAGACTCTCAATCGGCGTGAAGAGGCGCGAAATGTAGTTGATGACCGCGACCGACGTGCCGACGGACATGCCGAACAGCGTCAGCACCTTCGCATTGCCGGAAGCCGACAGCAGCATGACCACGCCCACGACGACGGCGTTGAGCACCAGCACGACCGGCGAATAGATTGCGTCGTAGAAATTCGTCTTCTCCACGGCGGCATAGCTTTCGCCGATGCGCTTGTCGTAGCGCCGCTCCATGTATTCTTCCAGCCCCAGCGCATGAATGGTGCGGATATTATGCAGCGCTTCCGGCACCTGACCGGAAATGGCGGCTACCGCGCGGCGGTTTTCCAGCTGCGCGACGAGCATCCGCTTCTGCACATGCCGCGTGAACACGGTCAACAGCGGCAGAACCAGCAGCAGCAGAATCGCCAATCCCGTGTTCTTCACCGCGATCACCACAAAAATGGAAAGGATTCTGCATGCGTCCGCCGCCATAGAGATCACGCCGGAGGTGAACAGCGCCTCAACCGTGTCCACATCGCCGGAGAACCGCGCGGCAGTCTCGCCGGGGTTCTGCGCCGAAAGCGTCGCGGCAGAAAGCCTCGTCAGCTTCCGGGACATTTCGGAACGGAGCATGTGCGTCATCCGCTGGCCAAACATCTCCAGCAGGGTCTCCTGCGCGGAGGCAAGCACGCCCTCCAACGCCAGGCTGCCGAAATACAGCAGCGCGGTGCTGAACGCAAGCGGCATGCCGCCCGTCAGGTTATCGATGATCCGCGCCAGCACCAGCGGCGGAAGCAGCGAGGCCAGCACCGAAGCCGCCGCGCAGAGCACTGTGCCGACGCTGAGCAGCTTATGCTTAAAGGCCGCGTCGCGAACGGCGGCAAACACTGAATTATGCTTCATGATCCACACCTCCCGTCTGACTTTCATACAGGGAACGATAGGCCGGGACGGACGCGCGAAGCGTTTCGTGTGTCCCCACCGTGGTCTTTCCGTCTTCCATGAAGACGATCTGCTTCATCTCCGGGAAATGATAGAGCCTGTGCGAAATCAGAATCACAACTTTATCCCGCGCATAGGCTTTAAGGTTGGCAAAGACCTTGTCTTCCGTCTGCCTGTCAAGCGCGGAGAACGGATCGTCCAGCACAAGCACCGGCCGGGGATGCGCCAGCGTCCGCGCCAGCGCCAGCCGCTGCGCCTGACCGCCGGAAAGGCGCACGCCGCTGCTGCCCACCACCGTCTGCGCGCCCTGCTCCATGGCCTTCACCTCACCATCCAGCGCGGTCATTGCCAGCGCCTGCATGGCGTCGCCGGCATCGCCGCAGAGCACGTTCGCCTCGACCGTATCGTTCCAAAGTTCCGGATCATGGCCGAGGTAGCCGACCGCCGCCGCAATCTCGCGCGGCGCAAAATCGGACAGCTCCCGCCCGCCGATGCGCACCGAGCCTTCATACGGACGCTCGCAAAGGAACACGCATCCCAGCGTGGATTTGCCACAGGCTACCGGGCCGGTCACGCCGATGATATCGCCCGGCTCTGCGGAGAAAGACAGGTCTTCAAAGACCGGCTCACCGCCGTCATAGGCGAAGGACAGATGACGGGCCTCCACCGTCTGCGCGGCAGACAGGGAGAGCGGCTGAAGCGTCTCCTGCGTTTTCATCATGGGCTTGATGCGCTTCCACGAAACCTCCGCGCGCTGCACGGCGTTGAACAGCTTCGCCGCCTTGGAGGACTTGGTCGCCATCTTCGCAAAGCAGGAGAGGAACGTCGTAAACGCCGCAATATCCCACGCGCGCCAGCCCGTGCCCAGCACGTTTTTCGCGCCGAACCAGAGAATAAACGGCACGCTCAGGTTGGAGATCACCAGATAGAGCGGCGGCAGCGCGGCCTGCCAGACGTTGGCGCGCACGGCGTTTTTCTCGTAATCGGTCAGCGCCTTTTCATACCGCGCTTCCCGCACATCCTCGCAGCCGTATACGCGGTAGGTGACGGCGTTTTTCGCCCGGTCGAGCGTCGCCGCGCTGAGCGCCGAGGCCGCCTTTTTATAGGCCGCGCCCGCACGCTGAACCGGCTTTTTCATCAGCTCTGCGCAGACATAGGAAACCGGCATGAAGATCATACATAACAGCGCCAGCCGCCAGTCGTAGACAAACAGCATAACGACATAGCCCACCAGCGCGACGCCGGTATCAAAGATCTCCGTCGTGAACTTGCGCATGCCCTCCGCGCAGTCGTCCACGTCGGAGATCGCCTTGGTCATCAGTTCACCCGCGCCCTGCTCTTCCAGCGCGCCGCGGCTCTGGCGAACGAGGTTGGCGTAAAGCACGCCCTTCATTCGGCGGTTGATGTTGTTGGCAAAGCGGCGCACATAAAACCGCTTCACAAACCGCGAAGCCTGCACGATCAGCGTTACGACGATGTAGCCCGCCACCAGCGCCGCCATGGTGGAAGCCGTTTCGCTTCCGCCCAGAATATCCGCCAGGCATTGCGCCAGCCTGCCCTCAAACCACGGCCCGGCCAGCAGACCGATGTTGTAAATCAGGCCGGACACGGTAATCAGCGCTATCGGCAGCCATTCCAGCCGGAAATACGCCAGAATGCTGTCCGGCCTGAAATCACGGTTATGCTTTCGGCTCATTCGTTTTTCCCTTTAATACGTCTTTCAGATGTGAGAAGCCCGCGCGGCTTTCCGCTTTGGAGCGGCGATAAACCACGTCGAGCAGGTTTAAAAACGTCTCTCGGTCGCTTTCGCTGAGACCATCCATCAGATAATCGTAAAAAGCGCTCTCCGTTTCGGCCTTTGCGTTGCGCAGACCTTCGGCCTGCGGCGTGGCAAAGAGCAGCTGACTGCGGCCGTCTTCCGGATTCGGCTCCCGGCGAAGGTAGCCCTTTCGCTCCAGGCTGGCCGTTCGGCGGGCGATGGCGGGCTTGTCGGCATGCAGCATGCCGGCCAGTTCCGTCTGTGTGATGCCCGGATGATGGCGCAGCGCATGAATGCAGTCGATTTCTGCCGTGCCGATATCGTCCTGCCGCATGGCCAAGAGGACGATATGTTCCGCCTCGCGGGCAATTTGGGTGATTTTTCTTGCGGGATGTTCCATCTTCTCGCCTCGTTTTTTTAAATTGCTTGCATGTACAACCATATGGTTGTATGTGCAACTTGTTTAACGCGGACAGTATAGCACAAGCAAAAACAAAAAGCAAGACGCCCGCGAACATTCGGAGAGCAGCTTTCGCGTTCCATGGCGCATCTATCGCATAATCTCATCCGTTTTTTATCTATTCTGCACATTCCATCTTGACAGTTTCCCGCAAAACGCCGTATAATTGTAAAAAATATGTTTCGTTTTTGAAAAATCCACGTCAACAATGAAGGAGGATGTATCTCATGAAACGACTTCTGCCTCTGGTTCTGGCCGGCGCGATGATGCTGACCACCGGCGCAACCGCTCTGGCCGACAACGTGAGCGACGCGCTGGAAAAGGCCGCGACGATGACCAACGACGAGCTTTACGCCAAGGCGCAGGAAGAAATGGCCGCGGGCGCGCAGCTCAACTTCTACTCCACCACGTCTTTTGCCGAGAAAGCCGCCGCCAACTTCATGCAGGCTTATCCCGCTCTGGATGGCAAGGTGATTTATGCCGAGATCGACGACGGCGAATCCTACACCATCCTGACCAACACCATCGGTTCTGGCGTGAAGGATTCCGCCGACATGGCGCTCACGCAGAACGGCGCAGACCTGAAGACCTATCTGCTTGACGACGGCCTGAGCTATGCCTACTTCCCGAAGGCGCTTGAAGACGTCGTGGACGAGCAATACCGCAATCCGGCGGTCGTGACGTTTGTCAACTCGCTGCTCATTTACAACAACACCGAAGGAAGCGTCGGCCTCAAGAACGTCTGGGAACTGACGGAAGAAAAGTGGAAAGACAAGGTCTTCTTCAAAGACCCGACCAACGAGACCGTCAACATCAACTTCCTGATCATGCTGACCAGCCCGGAGTGGAACGAAAAGCTTGAAAAGGCTTACGAAGATTACTACGGCAAAGCCTGGGAAAAGGGCGAGTTTGAATCCGCCGCTTACGAGTGGATCGCGGGCTTCCTGGGCAACGTAAACTACACCTTCACCTCCGCCTCCAAGATGGCGACGGGCATCGCTTCCGGCGCGGCGGGCAACATGGGTCTGTTCGTGTTCTCCAAGCTGCGCAAGGTGGACGAAGCCGACCGCGGCAAGCTGACCGTCGTGCAGTTTGAAAACGACGTGGACGGCTTCTCCGGCTTCATGTATCCGATTTACGCGACCGTGTGCAAGGACACCGAGTGCCCCTACACCTGCGCGCTGTTCATCAACTATCTGCTAAGCGAAGAGGGCTTCGCGGGCGAAAAGAGCTGGAACTCCAGTCAGGGCTATTACTCTCCGAACACCTCCATCCAGAAGCCGGAAGGCCTTGAGGACAAGCCGTTTGAGTATTGGCAGGATAAGCTGGTGCTCGAAGACCTCGACTACCTCTACGAGCACTACATCGACGTGTATGAGTTCATCGCGACCCGCGTCGGCTGATCACCGGATCTAGAAATCGAATAAGCGAAGCGCTGTTGCATGAACCTCCTTTCCGTTATGCTGTGACAGCTCTCCCCTTCGGGGGAGGCCGGAGGGGAGGCCATGCAGCAGCTCTTTTCTTCAAAGCGGAGGATAAACGATGGTTCATACGCGCGATTTAAGGCACGAGCCGTGGCGCTATCGGCTGCGGGCGTTCGTCTCCAAGCCGGCCAACCTGCTGCTGGTCTTTTTCCTGATTGTGCTGGTGGTGCTCAGCCTGCTGCCGATGGCGACCATGCTGAGCAATATGTTCACCGTGCACGTCGGCACGGAAAAGAAACTGCTGCGCCTGCCGGTCGACTCCACCACGCTCTGGCACTTCCAAAAGCTGTTCGCCGGGGACGAATGGAGCCAGGTCAACTTCTGGCAGCCCCTTTGGAACTCGCTGATTGTCGCGCTCGGTTCGGGCATACTGGGCATTGCGGTCGGCGGCACGGTCGCGTGGTTCATCACGCGTTCCGACCTCAAATGCAAAAAATTCATTTCGGCTGTTTTCGTCTTTCCCTACATGATGCCCGCATGGACGCTCGCCCTGTTCTGGACGAACATGTTCCAAAACAGCCAGGTCGGCGGCGGCAACATCGGCATGGTGGAATCCATCTTCGGCGTGTGCATGCCGGAGTGGTTTGTCTACGGCCTGTTCCCGATGATCGTCGTCACGGGCCTGCATTACTCCCCGTTCGCGTATCTGCTCATCGGCGGCATTCTCAAAAATATGGATGCGACGCTTGAGGAAAGCGCAACGATTCTCAAGGCCAACCGCGCGACGATTATCCGCCGCGTGACCATCCCGATTGTCATGCCCGCGATTCTCTCGACCTTCCTGCTGATCTTTTCCAGCGGCTTCAGCTCGTACACCGTGCCCGTGTTCCTCGGCTCTGCGGTGAAGTGCTATACGCTCTCCACCAAGATGCGCGCGCTGATTCAGGCCGGCTATCAGGGTCAGGGCTACATCATCGCGTTTGTCTCCATCCTGCTGGGCTGCCTGATTCTGGGCGTCAACCAACATTTCACCGGCAAGCGCAAATCCTTCACCACCGTCACCGGCAAGAGCGGCCAGGTTTCGCTGGTCAAGCTGCGCAAGGCCAACTGGCCCATCAGCATTGTGCTCATCGTCTTCACGGCGTTTTTCGCCATCATGCCGCTGATCTCCTTTGCGCTGGAATCCGTCATCCGCCAGCCCGGCAATTACAGCTTGAGCAACATGACGCTGCATTTCTGGATCGGCACGGAAGACTCGGCCTATGAAACCGGCATGATCGCGGGCATTCTGCTCAACACGACGATGTGGAGCGCGCTGCTGCGTCAGGTGCTGCTGGCGCTGGTCGTCGCCGCGATTGTCGGCACGTGCGGCATGCTCATCGGCTATGCATGCGTGCGCCGCCGCGGCAGCAGGCTCTCCCGCATGGTGGAAAGCCTCGCCTTCTTCCCGTATCTGATGCCCGCAATGGCGTTCGCGACGATCTACCTCGCCGTGGCCACGTCCGCCAATTTCAAATTTCTGTATGGCACGTTCGGTGTGCTGGTGCTGGTGGCCTCCATCAAGTTCCTGCCGTTCGCTTCCCGCAGCGGCGTGAACAGCATGATGCAGATCGCCCCGGAAATTGAAGAGGCGGCCGTCATCTTCGGCGTGCCGTGGCGCACGCGCATGACCCGCATTCTCTTCCCGATTCAAAAGAGCAGCATCATCTCCGGCTATCTGCTGCCGGTGATTTCCGTGATGCGCGAGGTTGCGCTGTTCACCCTGCTGGTGCCCTATGCGCGCTATCTGCTGACCACGATGCTCTTCTCCTTCAACGAAACCGGATACGCGCAATACGGCAGCGCCGTCACGCTGCTGATCATCCTCATCATTATTCTCATCAACTTTGTCACCAATAAGCTGACGGGCGCATCCTTTGACAAAGGCATCGGAGGCTGACAACATGCCGGAAATTATTTTGCAACACGTCACCAAGCGCTTTGACAAATTTGTCGCCGTGCAGGATCTGGATTTGCAGATTCAGGATCGCGGCTTCATCACCCTGCTCGGCCCTTCCGGCTGCGGCAAAACGACCACCCTGCGCATGATCGCCGGGCTGGAAACGCCGACCAGCGGCCGCATCCTCATCGACGGCACGCCGGTTTTCGATTCCGAAAAGGGCATCAACCTGCCGCCGAACAAGCGCGACATCGGCTTCCTGTTCCAGAATTACGCGCTCTGGCCGCATATGACGGTGTATGAAAACATCGCTTTCGGTCTGGAAATGCTCAAGTGGGATAAGGCGCGCATTCGCAAACGCGTGGACGAGCTGCTCGCGCTGCTCAAAATCGAGCAGTTTGAAAAACGCTATCCCGCCGAACTTTCCGGCGGTCAGCAGCAGCGCGTCGCCATCGCCCGCACGCTCGCACCCAGCCCGAAGGTGCTCTTCATGGATGAACCGCTGAGCAACCTCGACGCGAAACTGCGGCAGGAAATGCGCACCGAGCTGAAACGCCTGCATTCGGACACCAACAGCACCTTCGTCTACGTCACCCACGACCAGCTGGAAGCCATGACTCTGTCCACCAAGGTCTGCCTGATGGACACGGGCGTTTTGCAGCAGTACGCCCCGCCGCTGGAGATTTACGGCCATCCGGCAAACCTGTTCGTCGCGGAGTTCGTCGGCAACCCGACGATGAACTTCATCCCCGCGACGGTGAAATCCGCCAGCGGAAACCGCGCGTCGCTCTCCCTGCTGGGGCACGACGCAGCATTCGCCGCCAAAGCGCCGCTCGACGGGATAAAAGGCGACGTCGTGCTCGGCGTTCGTCCTGAATTTCTGCCGATTCAGCCGGACGGCCCGTTGCGCGGCAAGACCTATTCTACCCTGCCCGCCGGCATGGAGACGACCGTCAAGCTCACATGCGGCGGCGCGATGCTCACCAGCGTGGTTTTCGGCTGCGTCGATTACGCCGTGGATACCGAACTGCCGCTGAATATCGTCGGCGATAACATCGCGCTGTTCGATAAAGCCAGCGGAAAGAGCGTCGGCTTCGGCAGTGTAACCTTCTGATTGACACACAAAAACCTCTGTCCGGTTGGAACCGCATTCCTTCCGGCAGAGGTTTTTTTCATGCAATTTGGATGCTTACGCCTTATTGGCCGTATACACGCCCGCCACGATCACCGCTGCGCCGACAATTTGTCCAACGCTCAGCGGTTCGCCCAGCGCCAGCGCGCCGGCCAGAATGGAAACGATCGTGGATACGCCGATAAACGAGGACGTTTTGTTCACGCCGATTTTTGCAATCGCCGCATTGGATAGGAAAAACGCCGCAACCGAACAGCCGATGCCCTGATAGAGCACCGCCGTCCGAAACGTTCCGCTTCGCGCCGGAAGCGTCAGCAGCTCCGAAAGCGCGCCATGCGCTGCCGCTTCGCCAAGCGCCAGCAGGCCGTAAAACGCCGCGCCGGAACACAGCATGACATAGGTGATCTCCGCGCCGGTGTAATCCGCCGCAAGATCGACAAACACGCTGTACAGCGCATAGGCGACAACCGCCAGCATCAGCGCCGCATACCCCACAGGCGACAGGCTTGAAGAAAGGCCGACCGCGACAACCGTCGTCATCACGCCCAAAAACGTGACCAAAATGCCGATAATCTGCCGTTTGGTGGGTTTCTTTTTCAAAATGACCGTCGAGGCCAGCAGAGACAGCGCCGGAACGCAGGCCAGAAAAACGCCGCTCTCCGTCACCGTCGTTTCGCGAATGCCCACCGTTTCGCCGATGAAATACAGGCACGGGCAGAACAGCGCCACGCGCAGCAGCGGCCCAAGCCGTCTGCCTTTCAACCGAACGGGAATGAATCCCAGCGCCACACACAGGCTCATCGCCGCCAGCGCAACAACAAACCGCCAGCCCAGCAGCGCAAGGGGGCTCGCCGTTTCCGCCGTCTGTTTGGTAAACAGATAGCTCAGGCCGTAGAGCACTTCACACCCCAGCGCGCACAGGCTGCCGGTCAAAATCCGATTGTCTTTCATCTTATACCCTTGTTCTGAGCACCTGCATCCGCCCGGTCAGCTCATAGGTTCCCATGCCTGCGGGCAGGAACACGCTCTGCCCCTTTTTCAGCGGATACGTTTCACCCCGGTAGCTCAGCGTTCCTTCGCCCTCCACCGTCAGCAGCGAAACAAAGCTCTCGTTGGACACGCTGTCGCTCATCGTCCCTTCCACCGTCAGCACGGCGGTCGTGAACTTGTCGCAGGCGAACAACGGCTGAACGCTGCCCCCAGCAACACTTTGCTCCGGCTCAGTCGGGCCGACAGGCGTTTGCGGCGGTTCGCGGCGGGTAACGGCCAGCGCCTTGTCGATGTGCAGGGGACGCGGCTTGCCGTCCGCGCCAAGGCGGCCGTAATCGTAAACGCGATAAGTCAAATTGGAGCTTTGCTGCACCTCGGCAATCAGCAGCCCCGCGCCGATGGCATGCACCGTACCCGCCGGGATGAAGAAACACTCGCCTTTTTTTACCGGAACCCAGTTCAGCAGCTCGGTCAGGGTGTTGCTTTCAATGGCGGCTTTCATCTCTTTAAGCGTGGTTTCGCGCTTGAAGCCGTAATAAATGCCCGTGCCCTCGCCGGCGTCCAGCACATACCACATCTCGGTTTTGCCCAGCGCGTGCTCCACCCGTTCCGCATAGTCGTCGTCCGGGTGTACCTGCACAGAGAGCGGCCCCGCCGCGTCAATCAGCTTGATGAGCAGCGGAAATTCGCCCGCCTTTTCGGCTTTCGTGCCCACAAACTGCGGGTGCGCGGCCAACGCCTGTGCGAGCGTCCGCCCCGCCCATTCGCCGGACGCGACGACGGACGGCCCGGCCTCGTGGCAGCTCAGCTCCCAGCTTTCCGCCAGCGGCGACAGATCCGTCCGTTTGCCCCAGTCGCGCTTGAGCCGTTCGCCGCCCCAGATGTAATCCTTGAACGCGGGCGCAAGCATCAGCGGGCGCTCGTTTTCCCCG
>ENA-ORVG01003244-ORVG01003244.1-human-gut-metagenome-genome-assembly--contig:-NODE-3244-length-13175-cov-3.104040_pt1 | contig 13175 bp, 7 predicted proteins | sample MGYA00242091_ERZ509233 | MGnify/ENA primary metagenome ERZ509233 (study PRJEB26280, sample SAMEA2338840) | human gut metagenome | biome: human gut; feature: human-associated habitat; material: faeces... | reverse complement strand
GCAACAGGTATTTACGCTTACGAGAGATACAACCTGACCGTGGGAACAGAAACCACAGACGCTTGGTGGGTCCTAAAAGAAAATAGCAATGGCACCGATTTGGATTTGATCACTCCTACCAAGACCATGCCCAATTTTATCTCCAGCATCAATGGTAAACAGATGGCCGGGGCCCCGGTATCTTTAGCTTTCACTCGTTATTATAGCGAATTCGATTCAACAACGAACGCTAACGTAAAGGTTAGTTCTGTATTTGTCGCTAGCGAACAGGACATCGTGGCTTTAGACTATTATAGTGGAAAATTAATCAGAGATTATGACAACTTCTTCTATGAATTCCCTCAAAATCGGAAAGTAACCCACCTGTTCAATGGTCCCAGTGATATTCATGCTGTGGTTGACAATCACCTCTACACCATCCCGGCGATGAAAAATAGCGCCCCTTACACCCAATTTTCAATCAAAGTGGACGGCAATTATCGGTTGTCTTCTCAATACCATGCTGTCGGGGCAAAACAACCGCTGTTGTATGATGAAATCTCTTCCTCTTTTTGTAGTGTAACAAGAGGTACTTCCCTTCTAATGTACACAGACAACTCCGGCATTTCACCCAACAATATGGATATGGAATTGATTTTTATGGGTAGCAGATCCCCCAGCATATATGCTCAAGGAGATGTGGCGTATGCTATCATGAAAAATGGAAACAAATATTACTTGATGAACATTGATGGTACTCTAATCAATCGAGTAAACAGCAATCCCATCAAAGAAATGGTAGAGATGCCTTCCGATTTAGGTGTATTGAATGCAGATTTTACAACCTGTTGTTTACGGTCCTCTTCTGCATTTTCTTCATGAACCGCTCTCATCATTTCCAGACCAACCACTGTTGTGCCATATTCACTGACGATAATGTCTTCAATATCATAAGGCTTATCGTTACGATACATAAAAACAGTTCCCAGTCTTTCGCCGGCAATATCGATTGGATTGATAATACCCTGACAGTTGCTGTTTACATGTTCAAATCCAAGTGTCTGAAGATTCACATTTTCCTTTGTAGACAAAACGCCAAGGAAACGCTCATTTAACAGAGAATCTACATGTCCGCCTACGTTATCTTCAATCAGCTCGGTAATTTCTTCAACGCCCGGACATAAACTGATTCCAAGTACTTTACCCTTTTTGCTCAGTACCAGGATATTGGAACTTAATGTGTCCATCAGCACCTGACAGATATCATTAAATACAACTTTACTGGAACTGCTGTTGTGCAAAAGCTTATTGATTTTTCTGGTTTTATCCAACAACTGAACGCTCATTACGGCCTCCTTCTCCTGTTTTTTCGATGTTTTCAATCTTATGGTATAATAGTACACGTTTTGCAACGAAAATACAAGATATTTTTATATTTTTTTCGATTTTGTCCGCATTTTCAGAAAATTTATATATTTAATCTTCTTTAGACTTCTGCTCTACATAACCGCAAGTTGTCTCACTGCAGACAATCTTGTTTCCTTTTTCGACCATATAGCTTCCACAAACCGGGCATTTTTTTGCTGATGGCTTCTGCCATGACATAAAATCACATTCCGGGTTGTCGATACAACCATAATATTTACGACCCTTCTGGGTTTTCTTCAACACAACATCCTTTCCACATTTCGGACATGCCACACCGATTTTTTCATAATACGGTTTGGTATTTCTGCATTCCGGAAATCCAGGACATGCAAGGAATCTTCCATGTGGTCCGTATTTGATGACCATATTGCGTCCACAGACATCACAGATTTCATCTGTAACTTCATCCTGAATTTCAACTTTTTCCAGTTCTTTCTCAGCAGCATCCACATCTCTCTTAAGATCCGGATAAAAGTTTCTGACAACCGTTTTCCACTGCACAGTACCCTCTTCAACGCAGTCCAGAAGGCCTTCCATCATTGCAGTAAAACGAACATCTACAATGCTTGGAAATGCCTGTTTCATAATATTATTAACAACTTCTCCAAGTTCCGTCACATAAAGATTTTTCTGTTCTTTAGATACATAACGGCGGCTGATGATCGTGGTAATCGTCGGAGCATAAGTACTCGGACGTCCAATTCCCTGTTCTTCCAGTGCCTTTACAAGAGATGCTTCTGTATAATGTGCCGGTGGCTGTGTGAAATGCTGTTCCGGTTTCAGTTCAGTAAGCTGCAGCTTCATTCCCTTCTCAAGACTCTGACTGAGTACATTGCCTTTTTGATTATCTTCTTCCTGCATGTACACAGACATAAATCCGTCAAATATGATCTTGGAGGCAGCAACCGTAAAAGTATACTCTCCTGCACTGATTTTTACTGATGTTGTTTCATATTTTGCTGCAGACATACGGCTTGCTGTAAAGCGTTTCCAGATCAGCTGATACAGACGGAACTGATCTCTGGAAAGAGATTCTTTGACCGTGACTGGCGTTCTGGTAATATCAGTCGGACGGATTGCTTCATGCGCATCCTGAATCTTCTGGTCTTTTTTTACCATCTTTCCACTTGTAGAAACATAGTTTTCTCCATACTGTTCACCAATGTAGGTTCGCGCTGCTTCATCTGCTTCCTGTGAGATTCGAGTGGAATCCGTACGCAGATAACTGATCAGACCAACCGTGCCGCTTCCCTTAATATCAATACCTTCATATAACTGCTGGGCAAGACGCATTGTTTTCTGTGTAGAAAAATTCAGTGTTTTGGCTGCCTCCTGCTGCAAAGTACTGGTTGTAAACGGCAGGGGTGCATTCTTGATACGTTCGCCTTTTTTTACCTCTGTAATTTCATACTCTGCATTTTCCAGTTTTCCAAGAAGTTCATCCATCTCGGCCTTATTATGGATTGGAAGTTTCTTATCCGTGCCATAGAATTTTGCCTGAAGAGGTTTCTTCTCTCCTTTTACACGAAACTCACCTTCAAGACTCCAGTATTCTTCCGGAATAAAAGAATTGATCTCATCTTCTCTGTCACAGATAATACGCAGTGCTACAGACTGTACTCGTCCTGCACTCAGGCCTCTTTTCACTTTTACCCAAAGGAGCGGACTGATCGTATATCCTACCATACGGTCAAGCATTCTTCGTGCCTGCTGTGCATCTACCAGGTTCATATCCAGATCCCGCGGCTGTTTGATGGAATTCTTTACAGCAGTCTTTGTGATTTCGTTAAAAGAAATTCTGCGCATCTTAGACGGATCTTCTTTTAGCGCCTGCATCAGGTGCCAGGAGATTGCCTCTCCCTCGCGGTCAGGGTCAGTTGCAAGATATATCTTATCTGCTTTTTTGGCCGCTTTGCGAAGATTTGAAAGCAATTCTCCCTTTCCTCTGATCGTAATATATTTTGGTTCAAAATCATTCTCTACATCAATGCCAAACTGACTCTTCGGGAAGTCACGCACATGTCCGTTTGATGCCTGTACATCATAGTTACTCCCAAGAAATTTCTTAATGGTTTTTACTTTTGCAGGTGATTCCACTATCACCAGATATTTCGCCATGCTATCTCTCCTACTTCTCCGTTACTGTTCACTCCGTTACAGCAACACTTCTTAAACTTCCCGGGAGGCTGATCCGTGTCTTATGTTGTCTTTACATAATAATGCCTGCCTATTTCCCGGGCTAACCCCGATATTTTCAACTCCAGCAGAAGACCGCCGACTTTTTCCGGCGAAAGTCCTGTCTTCTGGATCAAAAATTCCACAGATTTTGGTTGCAAATCGAGACAACTATACACCAATTTTAAATCGGTTGCAAGTCCTAACTCATTTTTTGTCTTTACTTTAACAATTTTTTCACAATCTATTCCGAGTTCCCGAAGCAGTATTTCCGGTGTATATGCGATACCTGCCCCGTCATAGATCAATTTATTACACCCCATACTAAGTTCCTCTGTTACCGGTCCCGGTATGGCAAAAACACTTTTTCCCTGATCAAGTGCCCACTGTGCAGTGATCAATGAACCACTTTTTTCTCTTGCTTCAACAATCACAACAAGATCCGCCAGTCCGCTGATAATTCTGTTTCTTGCCGGAAAAAAATAATTTCTTGCCCGCGTCCCCGTCGGCTGTTCACTGAGTATACCACATTTTTCTCGCAGAATTCGCTGATAAAGTGCTCTGTTACCCGAAGGATAACAGATATCAACGCCATTTCCAAGTACCGCCCATGTGCCTCCTTCTCCTTCCAGTGCACCTCTGTGTGCCTCAGTATCAATCCCATATGCCATCCCACTTAATATTTGCACTCCTTCTTCACTGAGTCTCCTGGCATAACGAAACGCCTGCATACGCCCGTATGGACTGGCTGCCCTGGCTCCGACGATTGCAACTGCCGGTCGTCGTGGATCCGGTAATGTTCCCCTGACATATAAAATCTCCGGCATTCCCTCATAATGCAGAAGTTTCTGCGGATATTCCGGACTTTCTTTCGAAATCTCACGCACAGACATTTCCGTGTCACTTTTTCTGATGTTAAGAGTTCCTTCCATATAAATTATCACTCCTCTTCAGATTTTATACCCTGATTAATTCCAGTATTTTTTGTCAAATGCCCGATAGGATAACGCTTCTGCTATGTGATGTCTGTGAATACTTTCTGTCGCTTCCATATCTGCGATTGTCCGTGCCACCTTTAGAATCCTGTGATAGGCACGGGCACTGAACGGCATATTCTGAAATGCCATCTTCAAAAGCTGCCGGGCGTCTTTTTCCATCTTGCAATATTTCTCAATCTGAGCACCACTTAATTCTCCGTTAAACTGAATTCCTTCTATTTTATATCGTTCTCTCTGAATATCCTGTGCGCAGATAACCCGCTCTCTGATCGTTTGTGTACTCTCCCCTTTTCGTCCACTGCTCAGTCCTTCAAAATCTACCGGGGACACTTCAGCACAAAGATCCAGTCTGTCCAGAAGCGGCTGACTTATTCTTCCCAGATACTGCATTACCTGTGCCGGTGTACACCGACATCTGTTCATATCCGGATAATGACCACAGGGACATGGGTTCATTGCCGCACACAACATAAAATCTGCCGGAAAATCATACGTCCCATATACTCTGGAGATACGTATCACCTTGTCCTCCAGTGGCTGTCTGAGAATCTCCAGGCTTCTTCTGGAAAACTCTGGCATCTCATCCAGAAACAATACACCTCTGTGTGCCAGTGTGATCTCCCCTGGTCTGGGATTTCGGCCACCACCAGCCAGAGCCTGTGCTGAACATGTATGATGCGGACTGCGAAAAGGTCTTTCTCTGATCAGAGGATCTCCTCTCGAGAGCAATCCGGCAATACTGTAGATTTTTGTCAATTCCAGCCCTTCATCAAATGTAAGTGCCGGCATAATTCCCGGAATTCTTCTCGCAACCATCGTTTTTCCTGCCCCCGGAGGCCCGATCATAAGCAGATTGTGAAAACCGCTGACTGCAATCTCCACGGCTCGTTTCAGACTTTCCTGTCCTCGAATATCACTGAAATCCAGTTTTTCTTTACCCGGAGATTCTATTGTTTTTCCCACTTCTTTTCTATAAGAATCCGGACTTTGCACATAGCGTATCATTTCCTGCAGATTGCGAACTCCAATCACCTTCATATCCGGTATCAGTGTCGCTTCCCGGAGATTCTCATATGGAACAACACAAAACCGGCACTTTTCCTCCCTCGCCCTGATGATTATAGGCAAAATCCCTGATATTGCATGAATTTCTCCATTAAGGCTTATTTCTCCGGCCATCATCACCCGATCCAGCTGTTCCGATTTCAGAATATCTGACGCCGCCAAAACAGCAGCTGCTAACGGAAGATCAAATCCAGCTCCTTCTTTCTTAATATCAGCCGGAGCAAAATTCACGGTAATTCTCTTCGGTGGAAGTGCAATACCGTTATTCTTCAATGCCGTTCTGACACGATCCTGTGCTTCCTTTACCTGTGCCGAAGGAAATCCAACCATCGTAAATGTCGGCAGACCATCACTGACGTCTGCCTCCACCTGGATTGGATGAACATCCATGCCTAAAATCGCTGCTGATAGTACACTTGCAAACATAACAACCTCCTGTATGCACATGCACCTCGATCTGCACTGCTATATTTTTTAATTTATAATTGTATTATGGGAATAAAAAAAGAAATGATTTTTATTATAGTCCATTTTGCTCCGTATTGCAATAGCACATTTCGGACTGTTTTATAATTACAGAAAATGAAGGAGGTATAAGAATGAAATTTCAACGAATTCAGGATCTGCGTATAGATTCCGATCTCTCTCAGAAGAAAATTGGTGAAATTCTTCATATCAGTCAGCGTTCTTATTCTCATTATGAAACAGGATCTCGTAATATTCCAATTGAAATGCTGATCCGCCTCGCTGATTATTATGATACCACCATTGATTATCTGGTTGGAAGAACCGATAACAAAGAACCGATCAAATGACGCAGAAAGCGAGTCAGTTTCCCTGACTCGCTTTCTGTTCTTCCCACTCAGCAATCTTTGAAATATTTGCAAGCTCATATTCATTGAAAATAGAATTCTGTTCGGCATCAAAAGTGTCCGGATCTATCGTACCCTGATACCAGGATTTACTGTTAAAATAATCCGCAATATAATCTGTTACAAACTGACGTCCATGGCGTGCATAGATTTCATTCTTTGCAAGTTCCAGCTGATCTGAACTATATGCTGAAATCTCCTCATCTGTCAGATAACGATTACTGCTCTCCGGGAAGAAATATTCTCCTGTCTCAGCCGTATTCTGTGCCTGCTCGGCCGGCGTTGGTGTAACCGTCGGATCCGGTTGCAGCTGTACCTGTGTTCTGCTCATAATACAACTTACATTTGGATATACAGAAGAAACTGGTTCTGCTGTCGTCGCACGCAGATATAATTGACCATTGTCAAATGTCAGATTTCCTGAAGCTGCATTTCCCGCTGTATCTGTAAAGGAAAATGCTGCCGCAGTTCCGGCCACTTCCGCAGTTACATCAGCAGAAACAGACTGTGTCTGTCCTGCATCTGTCTGGCTGAAGCTGAATGATACACTGTCCTGACTGATATTATATATATTAATTGTCACAAGTCCATCTGTGCTATACCAGTAATCCCAGAAATCATCCGGATTAAAACTTACTTTTTCTTTTGGTATCGGCGTTGGTGTCGCTGTTGGCCTCGGTGTCGGACTCGGAGACGGTGTCACAGGAACTTCCGTAGGTGCTGCTGTCGGCAGACTTTCCAGCGCTGCCATTGCTTCTTTCTTCTTTTGTGCCTCTCTCTCACTTTTCTGAAATCCTGCCAGAAGAAGTGCTGCTGCACTGAACATGATAAATATTGAGACCAAAATCACCAGCAGTACCCTCAGTCTGTTTTTTCTTCTCATTCGCTCACCTCTGTTATTGCTTTTGTACTTTATTTTTTCTCTTTAATAATACCTTTTCTGTATGCGTCAAGCAACTGTCGCAGTTCACCGATACGTTCTTTCAGAGCTCTTCCTGTGTCTGTATCCCCTACTAAACGACGTTTGGATGTATAATGTACGGATACTCTGTTGGATACAATATCACTTTCTTTAGATATTGCCTGCTCCTTGGATGTAAAAGGCTCATGTGCCGTCAGCACCAGGCCATAAGAATTGTAGATCAGCGTATATCCGGCAATTCCTGTTACTTTCTGATAAGCTTTGCAGAATCCTCCATCAATAACAATTACTTTCCCATTGCATTTGACCGGACTCTCACCATCCCCCTGATGCACAGGAACATGTCCATTGATGATATGGCCGGTTTCCGGATCCAATCCAAATTCCCGTATCATTCCATCTACTACTTTTTCATTTTCAAGAAGATGATAATACGCACCTTTTGTTTCTTTGTGAGTTTCCTTATCCGCAATAAAATATCGTTCAAATGTAGTCATTTTATCCTTGCCAAATAGCGGCGAAGACAGACTTGCCCAGATAAACCACAAAATATCTCTGCCCTTACGCTGTTCTTCTCTGTCAACCGCATAAAATGCTCTCCGCACATATGCCTCCAGAACGTCATACAATTCACGTCCCTTATAAGTTTTTCCGTAAATCTGAATTTCCTTCAGACTTCCGTCTTCATTTAATGGAATACATCCATGAAACAGAAGATTTCCATTATATATCTTATAAAGTCCACCTTTGTCCAGCAACAACCGCATATGATTCTGCAATTTTTCGCAGTTTCGGAATGCAGTTTCCAGACGTTCCATCACATCCAGTTCTCCCGGAGTAAGTTCATACGGATGCTTCCAGTCAATCGTTGGAAATTCTGTATCAAGCATTGGATATTCTTTTCCATCTGCCAGTGTAACCGTACCTTTTTCCGGATTGATCCGGTGCAGCAGACATCTGTCTTCCATATGAAATTCTTTATGTCTTCGAAGCAGCTGTCCCTCCAGCTTAAACTGAATGATTGCAATTGCTTTATGCATCTTCTGTCCAAGTTCTTTTTCCAGTGCATTATAATTAGATGTTCCCTTCATTTCAAAAGCAGTACACGGATCATCTTTATATACTTCCATTGCAAATGTCGCAAGCGGAAGCATATTAATTCCGTATCCATCTTCCAGAATATCCAGATTTCCATAGCGGATACTGTTACGAAGCACCGTTGCTATACAGGCTCTCTGCCCAACTGCTGCCCCCATCCATACTACATCATGATTTCCCCACTGGATATCCAGAGAATGATACTGTATCAGACGGTCCATGATAAAATGCGGGCCCGGGCCTCTGTCAAAAATATCACCCAGAATATGCAGATGATCTACAACCAGTCTCTGTATCAGTTCTGCAAGTGCAATGATGAAATTCTCTGCACGGCCAATTTCAATGATCGTATTGACAATAGAATCATAATAAGCTTCTTTGTCGAGCACTTCCGCCTTTTCTGTGATCAATTCTTCAATAACATACGCATAATCCGGAGGTAATGCCTTACGTACCTTGGATCTTGTATATTTGGACGCTGTAGTCTTGCAGACTTCGATCAAACGGTACAAAGTAATCTTGTACCAGTTCTCCATATCTTCCTCTGTCTTTTTGACCAGCTGTATTTTTTCTTTCGGATAATAAATCAGTGTAGCCAGCGCCCTCTTGTCATTATTGCTCAGTGTATGGCCAAACACATCATCGATTTTTTTGCGTACAGCACCAGAACCATTGCGAAGTACATGCGAAAAAGCCTCATATTCTCCATGCAGATCCGACATAAAATGTTCTGTCCCTTTTGGCAGGTTCAGAATCGACTGCAGATTAATGATCTCAGTAGAAGCCTTTCCGATTGTCGGATAGAGTTCCGCAAGTCTCTGTAAATACCTTAACTCCTCTTTTTTCATAATTGTCTCCTTTTCGCTATGGTAACATACCCGGCTTTTCTATCGGTAATCCCCATTTTTTATAAATGATATCCATTCAGGCAATCACACCGTCAAACAATGAAAACTGATTAGACTGTGGAATATCTCCAAAGATTCCCAGATCATCCATCAGATCGATAACCGTCTTGCTGACCTTTGTCCGATCTCTGAAATCATCCTTCGACAGGAATTTTCCCTGTTTGGCAGCATCTACGACTGCCTCGGCAGCTTTATCCCCCATTCCGTCAATACAGTTCAATGCGGGCATCAGTTTGCCGTCAATGATCTGAAAACGATTTGCCTTGGCACGGTAAAGATCGATTGGCATGAACTCCAGACCTCGTGCATACATTTCCTGTACAATACGCATATCTTTGATCGTATCCTGTTCTTTCTTTGACGCTGCATCGCCCTTTTTGCGAAGTTCTGCAAGATAGAAATCTAACCTGTCACGTCCCATACACATCGTTTCATATGAAAAAGCCGTTGCACGGATACTGAAAAATGCCGCATAATATGCAAGGGGTTTAAATACTTTAAACCAGGCAATACGCCATGCCATCATAACGTATGCTGCTGCATGTGCCTTCGGGAACATATATTTAATCTTTTTACAGGACCAGATATACCACTCCGGAACATTGTGTTCACGCATGGTAGCTTCCCACTCTTCGCGCAGACCTTTTCCTTTACGTACAGCTTCCATGATCGTAAAGGCAAGGCTGCTTTCTACCCCCATGCTGATGAGATAGATCATAATATCATCTCGTGTACAGATTGCAGTAGAAATCGTTGCTTTTCCTTCTTCGATCAATGTCTGTGCATTTCCCAGCCATACGTCTGTACCATGAGACAATCCGGCAATACGTACCAGGTCAGAAAAATATTTCGGTTTCGTATCAATAAGCATCTGCATGGCAAAATCTGTACCAAACTCCGGTACACCCAGACATCCGAGCTTGCAGCCTCCAATATCCTCCGGTTTGATTCCCAATGCATCCGTACTTGCAAATAAAGACATAACTTCCTTGCTGTCCAAAGGAACATCACGGGCACTTAAGCCTGTCAGATCCTCCAGCATACGGATCATTGTCGGATCATCGTGTCCGAGAATATCCAGTTTCAAAAGGTTTCCATCAATAGAATGGTAATCAAAATGTGTTGTGATAATATCACTGTTCTCATCGTTTGCCGGATGTTGTACCGGCGTGAACTTTTCAATTTCCACACCCACTGGAAGGACAATGATTCCACCCGGATGCTGGCCGGTCGTTCGCCGGATACCGGTACATCCCTGCACAATACGGTTGATCTCACAATAACGTTTGTGCTGTCCCCGTTCCTCATAATAATTCTTCACATAACCAAATGCCGTCTTCTCCGCAAGTGTACCAATCGTTCCGGCCTTAAAGGTCTGCCCTTTGCCAAAGATAACCTCTGTATATCGATGTGCATTCGCCTGATACTCACCTGAAAAGTTAAGGTCAATATCCGGTTCCTTATCTCCCTTGAATCCAAGGAATGTCTCAAAAGGAATATCAAAGCCTTCCTTACTCATCTTAGCGCCACACTTCGGGCATACTTTATCCGGCATATCGCATCCGGCCATACCTCCGAATTTCTTGACTTCCGGCGAATCAAAGTCACTGTATTTACATTCCGGACACAAATAATGCGGTGGCAGAGGATTTACTTCTGTGATACCAGACATAGTTGCCGCCAGTGAAGAGCCTACTGATCCTCGCGAGCCAACCAGATAACCATCTTCATTAGATTTCCATACCAGTTTCTGCGCGATGATATACATAACAGCATATCCATTGGAAATAATAGAATGCAACTCCTTGTTCAAACGGTCTTCTACAATCTTTGGAAGATTTTTACCATACATCTCATGTGCACGGTTAAAACAGATATCTTTCAGATCCTGATCCGAATTTTCAATAACCGGTGGAAATTTATCCGGATGAATCGGAGAGATCTTCTCGATCATATCTGCAATCTTGTTGGTATTGGTAATAACCACTTCTTCTGCTTTTTCACTTCCCAGATAAGAAAATTCTTCCAACATCTCTTCTGTAGTGCGCAGATATAGAGGTGCCTGATTATCCGCATCTGAGAATCCGTTTCCGGCCATAATGATCCTTCTGTAAATCTCATCCTGTGGATCCATGAAATGCACATCACAGGTTGCAACTACCGGTTTCTTAAACTGCTCTCCAAGCTTAACGATCTTCCTGTTTATCTCCTTCAGGTCTTCTTCGGAACTGATCATATCATGCTTATCATCTGCTATCATAAATCTGTTATTTCCAACAGGCTGGATCTCCAGATAATCATAGAAATTTACCAGTCTGGCTATCTCAGTATCCGGTGCATTTCTCAGAATTGCCTGATACAGTTCCCCTGCTTCACAGGCACTTCCCACCAGAAGTCCGTCTCTGTACTGCTCCAGCACACTTTTGGGGACACGTGGACGTCTGTGATAATACTTCAGGTGCGACTGACTCACTAATTTATACAGATTAATGCGCCCTGTCTCATTTCTGGCAAAAATGATCACATGGTAGGTCGGCAGTTTCCTGATAGTATTTACAGAAACAGCTCCCTGCTCATTCAGCATATCCACATCCCGGATATCACGCTCTTCCAGCATCTTTACAAACTTCACAAAAATCTCTGCAGTACATGCGGCATCATCTACTGCCCGGTGATGATTTTCCAGTGAAACCCCAACTGCTTTTGCTACCGTATCCAGCTTAAATCTGTTCAATGCAGGAAGCAGGAAACGGGCCATACCGACCGTATCTACATAAGTAAAATCATGTGCGATTCCCAGTCTGTCACAGTTTTTCATAATAAATCCCATATCAAAGTCCGCATTGTGTGCAACCATAACCGCATCCTTGCTGAATTCAAGGAATTTCGGAAGCACTTCTTCGATAGTCGGGGCATCCATGACCATACTGTCATTGATACTGGTCAGCTGTTCAATGCGAAAAGGAATCGGTACCTTTGGATTTACAAATGTGGAAAAACGGTCCGTAATCTCACCATTTTCTACCAGTACGGCGCCAATCTCTATGATCTGACAGGTCAGCGAAGAAAAACCTGTTGTCTCAATGTCAAAGACCACGAATCTGCCGTTCAGCTTCTGACCTTTTCCATTGGTCACCATACCTTTTAAATCATCTACCAGATAGCCTTCCATTCCATAAAGGACCTTAAAATCAGAATCCTTCGGCACACATCCGCCCCAGGCATCGAAACAGTGATTTGCCTCCGGAAACGCCTGTACAACCCCATGGTCTGTAATGGCAATGGCAGGATGTCCCCACTCATAAGCACGTTTCACCAGAGATTTGGCATCCGTAACCCCATCCATATCGCTCATCTTTGTATGACAGTGAAGCTCTACTCTTTTCTGTGGGCTGGTATCTACTCTGGCAGTTGTAAAATTGGCAATTTTCTTAATCCCGGCTATGGATGCAATAGTCAGTTCACTGTCAAAACGGTCTACTGTTGTCACACCGCGAAACTTCAGAAAAGCCCCCTTCTTTACATGTTCTGTCACTTCCGGCACCTGTTCATTGCGCAAAAACATCTTCACAACAATACTGTCCGTAAAGTCTGTGATCGGGAAGATAAGAATTGTTTTTTCATTACGGATTTCTCTGGCTTCAACCTCCATAACCTGTCCGCGGACGATCACCTCACCCATCTCACCGGTAATCGTCTCAAGTGCAACAGGCTCTCCTTCGAAATCTCT
>ENA-ORVG01003226-ORVG01003226.1-human-gut-metagenome-genome-assembly--contig:-NODE-3226-length-13233-cov-10.076491_pt1 | contig 13233 bp, 9 predicted proteins | sample MGYA00242091_ERZ509233 | MGnify/ENA primary metagenome ERZ509233 (study PRJEB26280, sample SAMEA2338840) | human gut metagenome | biome: human gut; feature: human-associated habitat; material: faeces... | reverse complement strand
CACGTTCTCCGCTAAACAAACTTCCTGAGGGCTATCCCTATGCCGAGGCCGTACTCATAAATTGCACGCTCGAAAATATCGCGCCGGAAGGTTGGGGTAACATCGGGGGACCGGCACATCACTTGCGTTTTTTAGAGTTCGACAGTAGGGATAAAGATGGCAATCCCATCGATACGAGCCGTCGCCACCCGCTCTCAAAACAACTCAGGTTACCGGCTGACGACCGCTTGATCGAGATGTACCTCGACCCTGCAAAAATCCTCAACTGGCAACCCGAGTGGTAAATCTTATTATCCTCGCACCGAACTGATTACTTCTTCTCTGACAGACTTCCATTCGGTATTTCTACCGAATGGGGAGAATGCATGCTTCCCCCGTTCTCTTCCCAATGAAACGGTTCGAACTGCGTATCGCTGTTTTTCCAGCTCGGTTTACGCGAAGCATAAATCACAAAAGGTGCTATAACGACAATCAATGCGCCTATGATAAGGACCGAGAACCATACGGCATTGCTACCGGTGGAAATCTGGCTTGGAGGGATGAAGCTCAGCACAAATGCAAGCAATGAACCACAGAATCCCAAACCACCGATGAACCACATCAGGCCGTTGCCGCCTTTGCCGATGCGGAACGGGCGGTTCAGCTTCTTCATCTTGTAGCGCAAGGCAATGGCTCCGGAGAACATCAGCATGTACATGATGAGATAAAGAATAACCGTCAGCTGTGACAAAATCTGATAGAAACTCTGCACCGAAGGCATAACCACGAACAAGAGGCTCAATACGGTTACGGCTATACCTTGAACATAAAGTATGTTCTTTTGCACTCCCAGCTTGTTTGTCTTCTGGAAGAACGGAGGCAGATAACCCGCCTTGCCCACTGCAAAGATACCTTTGGACGGACCGGCAACCCATGTCAATACACCTGCCAGCACACCGAAAGCCAACGCAACGGCTATGATAGGTGACAGCCAGGAAGCATGGATATAATGGAAATAATTGTCGAAACCCACCAGCAGGCTCTGCGTCAGGCTGATGTCTTTTGCAGGAATAATGACACCGAGGGAAAAAGTGCCCAGTACAAAGATTATGACTGTGATCAACGCACCGATGAATACCGCTTTCGGATAGTTCTTGGAGGGATTGTTTACATCCTTCACATGGATACCGCCCATTTCCATTCCGGCATAGAAGAGGAAGATACTTGCGGCAAGCACCACATTGTCAAAATTCGTCAGGTCAGGGAAGAAACTGCTGTGGAAGTCCATGTTGGAGTGGCCGCCCGTAGCGAGATAGACAATGCCCAAAATAATCAGCAGGGCTGCCGGGATGATAGTACCGACCATGCCACCCACCTTTGCCACTTTTCCTACCCAGCCCATGCCTTTCATTGAAATGAAAGTTGCCAGCCAGTAGATTACGAGCACCACTGCCAGCGTGTAGTACTTGTTGTTTGCCAACGACATGTCGTGCACATCGTTCATACCGATGAAAGCAATGGATACGGCACCGAATGTCAACACAGTGGGATACCAGATTGTGCTTTCAATCCACTGCACCCAGATAGCGAGGAAGCCGAGTTTCTTTCCGTAGGCTTCACCCACCCAGCGGAACACACCGCCTTGCTTGTCCTGAAACATGGCAGCCAGCTCAGCGGCGACAAGTGACGTCGGGATGAGAAAGACTATGGCTGCAAATAAGTAGTAGAAAGCCGAACTCATTCCGTATACGGCTTCGGCGGGCAGTCCGCGAAGGGATACTACTGCCGTCACATTCATGATTGCCAGGGTAAATACGCCCAGCTTTACTGTTTGTTTAATATTTGCCATAAATTAAGGTTTTAGGTGAAAAAATCATTCTTTTTGTAATAGTCCTGTTTTTCCTTATTACGCCTCTCTACCAGACTTGTTACATATACTGTGAAAATGGGAAACATCATCATCCCTAATGCCGCCAACAGAACGGACAACACCCGCCCGGTGGCAGTGACCGCTATGATATTGGAACCCACCGTTGTCACATCCATGAACGCCCACCACAAAGCATCGCCATAACCTGTTACCAAAGGATTGGTTCCATGCTCCATGACATAAAAGGCAAGACTTGAAAAGTAGACGGTAGCCAATAGCATTGTCAGATAGGACACGAACAAGCCCGATGCACGATTGTACGTCAGCCAGCCCACCACGATAGCCATTGCATATCCGCCCCGCACCAGCGGGATGAAACGCAGCATATAAGTAATCTCAGGTGAAAATGTCCAACCCATGTAGGCAATGATATTCTGATAGGGAATGGCAACCAAAAGGAAGATGAAATGTGTGGCGACATAGCGCTTCCAGTTGGTTGCCAAAATCCATTCCAATACAAAATCAGCCAGAAACAATGCGCAAATCCATAACTGCACTTCCATGTACACCGATTGCTCGTAGAAAGGGATGCCTTTGAACGTGTCAACGGATATACTGATAACCAAGAACAGCGAAAGCAGCAAGATGATTACATGGAGTATGCCGTATATTCCTTTTTTCCGCACTATGAATTCTGATAGAGCTGTTTTCATATCTATTCCGTAATTGTCACATTGTCACCGTTGAATACACCCAGGCCGAGCCTGTTCATGATGAACCTGATAGACATTTGTGCTTTGACGGAGTTTCCGGCTTCATCCAGAGGAGGAGCGAAAGCGGAAATGCCCATTACACCGGGAAGTACAGCCATCACGCCACCGCCTACACCGCTTTTGGCAGGGATTCCGGCAGTGTACATCCAGTCGCCCGAATGTTCGTAGAAACCTACACTGGAAATCATGGAAGTGATTTTAGGCGCGAGTCCGGCTTCGAATACGTGTTGCCCGGTGACAGGATTAACGCCATTGTTGGCGATTGTTCCGGCTGCAATGCTCAGTTGCCCGGCTGTGACGCCCAACGAACATTGGCGGGTATAAAGGTCGAGTGCCAATTCCGGATCATCGTAGATACGGTCGTAGTTTTTCAATAGCCATGCAATGGAACGGTTATTGAAATTCGTAGCTGTCTCCGATTGGTACAGCTCGTCGATGAGCTGTGGAGCAGAGCCGCACAACTCGGTGATGTTCTGTACGATGACATTCCATTTCTTGTCGGAATCACCCGTCGGCTGCACCATGGAACAAGCGGATATAGCGCCCGCATTGACCAATGGAGTGGAGGGGTGGTCGTTCTCCAATAAAATGGCAATGATAGAGTTGAATGGCAGGCCCGTGGCATCGGCGCCAATCATGTCCAATACTTTCTGTGCACCGTACTGGCGCAGGATGAGTATGGCCGTATGTACTTTTGATACGGATTCTATGCCGAAGCGGTAATCTGTATCTCCGATATTGATGGTCTGTCCGTTTGTCAGGCAGATGCTGAGACCGAACAGGTCGGAATCTATGTTGGCAAGATAAGGGATGTAATCCGCATTCTTGCCTCCTGTTTGCTTTTTCACCTCATCATAGGCTTCTTGGGCAACTTCCCTGATCTGTGAAATTGATATTTTCTTTTCCATAATCTATATAATAATATGGAATAAGGAATAGGAGATTTGAGTTTCAGTCTCCTAAAGCCTTATTCGATATATTGTTTAATGTATTAAAACATAGAGCAGTGGAGTGATAAGCTGATTCTTGCTTTATCATTTTTTGTGGCGTCTTCCGCCATGATTGAATATTTTGCTTTCTACCGGCAGATTCTTCTCCTGAGCCATGCGGGTAGGGGTGGGGTAGTCCAGCTTTTCCAGTTCGGCAATGGCATTCTTTATGTCGCCCAGCAGCATGTCTGCCATGTCGCGGCTGAATCCCTGACGGACAACGACACGCATCACAATATATTCCTCCAGTTTGGAAGGCAGCGTATATGCCGGAACCATCCAACCATGTTGTGAAAGTTTGTCCTGCAAGTCGTAGAGAGTCCATTTGGCTGTCTTGGCGTATTCCGGTTTCAGATACCAGATGAACAACGGATTCACCACCTCATTAGAGTAATTGACAAACGGAGCCATTTTCCCTATTTCATCATGGATGTACTTGGCTATTGTGAGTGAATTGTATTGTACCTCTTTGTAACCTTGAAAACCTAAACGGATGAATTGATAGTATTGCCCTAAGATTTGTGCGGCAGGACGGGAGAAGTTCAATCCGACTTGGGTAATATTGGCGCCGAGATAGTTTACACTGAAGGACATCTCTTCGGGCAGGTATTCCTTGCCTTTCCAAACCACCCATCCCAGACCCGGATACACCAAGCCGAACTTATGGCCGCTGACACTGATGGAGAGCACCCATTTCAGACGGAAGTCCCATTTCTTTTCCGGATACAGGAACGGAAGGATGAAACCGCCGCTTGCAGCATCCACGTGGATGGGAATGTCGTAACCGGTTTTGGCATTGTAGGCGTCGAGCGCTTTGTCAAGGGCTTCGACATCATCATTCAGCCCTGTCCATGTGACACCCTGTATAGGCACGATGCAGATTGTGTTTTCATCACACATCTTCAGGGCTTCTTCGGGGTCGAGTGTGGTCTTGTCGAGGGTCAAAGGCACTTCGCGCATTTCGATTTGCCACAACTGGGCAAACTTCTCCCATACCACTTGGAAACCGGTTGAAATAACGAAGTTCGGCTTGTCGAACGGCTTGCCTTGCGCCTGACGTTTTTTGCGCCAGCGCAGCCACGCGGCTACACCGCCCAGCATACATGCTTCTGAAGAACCGATGGCGAGTGCGCCTGTCTTCCACGTATCTTTTTCCGGAGAATTCCACAGATTGGCGACGATGTTGATGCACTTGCCGTTCATTACGGCGATGCGGGGATACTCGGTTTCGTCAATGTAGTTGATGTTGATGGCTTCGTTCATTAGCTTGGTTGCATATTCGTCCATATAGGTCGTGACGAACGTAGCCAGATTCAGGCGGGGCTGGGTTTGGGCAAAAGTCTCATCTTTCACCATCTGGTAAGCGATTTCGGGAGTGGTGGGCCCATCGGGGATTTTTTGCACCGGTGAGGGTTGTAACATACGGTTTGAACCGAATACGTCTGTTTTGGCATCTCCCTTTCTGAAATTCAAATCTTCCATATAACTATAAGTTTTTAAAGGTTTAGGCGGCGGGGACCTTCCCCGTCGAATTGTCCACAACAACGACCCTCGGAAAAGAAAGTTCCGGCGTTTTACATTATTTGGCGTTTATTAAATGGGGGAGAAATGAAAGAGGCCACAGAGTTTCTTATTCTTGCAAGAATGAGAAACTCTGTGGCCTCCGGATGTGAAAACCGTTTTTTTTTATACTTTTATCTCATCATATTTCATTCCAAATACATCTGCTACTGCTTTATAGGCCACTTTTCCTTCCACCACATTCAGGCCTAACGCCAATGCCGGATCGTCTTTGCAAGCCTGTTTCCAACCTTTGCAGGCTAAAGCTACGGTATAGGGCAATGTGGCATTGGTCAGCGCCATGGTGGATGTGAACGGGACAGCGCCGGGAATATTGGCTACTGCATAGTGCACAATGCCGTCTACGACATACGTAGGCTCACTGTGAGTAGTGGGGTGGGAGGTTTCAAAACAGCCACCCTGGTCAATGGCTACATCCACAAGTACGGTTCCGGGCTTCATCATTTTCAGCATGTCTCTTGTAATCAGGTGGGGAGCTTTATCGCCGGGAATAAGGACAGAACCTATCACCAGATCTACGGTAGGCAGTTCCATTTTGATGTTATGAAGTGAAGAATAGAGTGTTTTTACGTTTTTGGGCAATACTTCACTGAGATAGCGCAAGCGTGGCAGATTCACATCTGTAATCATTACCTCGGCTCCCATTCCGGCAGCCATTTGTGCGGCATTAGTGCCTACGATGCCGCCCCCTAAAATAAGTACGCGTGCAGGACGTACCCCCGGCACGCCACCCATTAGTTTTCCTTTTCCACCCTGCGGTTTCTCCAAAAAACGGGCGCCCACTTGAGTAGCCATGCGCCCTGCCACTTCGCTCATAGGGGTGAGCAATGGCAATGAATGGTCTTCTTTCTCTACGGTTTCGTAGGCGATACATACGGCACCGCTTTCAATCATGGCTTCTGTCAGAACTTTATCGGCCGCAAAGTGGAAATAGGTAAATACCACTTGTCCCTTTTTAATCAGTTTGTACTCCGGTGCAATGGGTTCCTTTACCTTGACAATCATGTCGGCTATGGCATAGACGTCTTCAATGGCAGGCAGGATTTGCGCACCTACGGCGATGTAATCGTCGTCAGAGAACCCACTGTTTATGCCTGCTGTTGCCTGCATATATACCGTATGACCTTTCTTCACCAACTCGGCTACTCCGGCAGGGGTCATTCCTACTCGGTTCTCGTTGTTCTTGATTTCTTTGGGGACTCCGATAATCATAATGTCATCTGTTAATGGTTAAACATGCTGCAAGATAGCGATTTCTCTGTCTCATTGTCATTCTGTACCAGGTGTTTTACAACAGAAAATGCCGGGTTGTTCGATGAGGAAGGTGGCAGGATTATTCTTTTTTGTTTAGGCGGAGAGAACTATTCTTGTTATATTTGCATGCATTTAAAAAATAAGATATGGGCTATAAGAATATAAAACACTCTATACTTTTTTCTTTTTTATTTTGGGTGGGCAGTGTGCAAAGCGGGCATGCACAGGAAACCGCCGGGCAGGAAGCTGTTCCGGAGATGCAAACGGCTGTTTTCACTCCTCCTTTTGATTTCCCTATCACCTTTTCAGGCAATTTCGGCGAGATACGTTCCAACCACTTTCATGGCGGGCTGGACTTCAAAACCGGTGGTGTTATAGGCAAACCTGTGCATGCTTTGGCAGACGGGCATATCTCCCGTATCCGAGTGACGCATGGCTCAGGGTATGTGCTTGATGTGGATTATGATAACGGTTATTCCACTATCAACCGCCACCTCAGTGCTTTTACAGGCGATGTGGCCCGGAGAGTGAAAGAATTGCAGTATGAAAAGGAGAGTTGGGAAGTGGAGATCGTTCCCGAACCGGGAGAATATCCGGTAAAGGCAGGGCAGGTGATAGCCCTTAGCGGGAATACGGGATATTCTTTCGGCCCTCATCTGCATTTGGATATGATTGAGTCGGCAACAGGGGATTATATTGATCCGCTGCCTTTTTTTATGGAAAAAGTGAAAGACAACACTGCTCCTCATGCCGAGGGCATCATCCTGTTTCCGCAACCGGGCAAAGGGGTGGTAAACGGAAAACAGACGCGCCAGACCTTTCCGGTAAGTCCAGCAAAGCCTATCACAGCCTGGGGATTGATTGGAGTGGGAATCCGCGCTTATGACCATATGGATGGGGTGGGCAACCGTTATGGCGTGCATACCGTTATTCTGGAAGTGGACGGCGTGGAAGTGTTTCGCAGTGTGGTAGACCGCTTTGCTTACGAAGAAAACCGTTATATCAACTCATGGACACATGGGCAGTACATGAAATCGTTCGTCGAACCGGGCAACCGTCTGCGTATGCTGCATGCGTCTAGCGGCAACCGGGGACTGATAGAAATCAATGAAGAGCGTCCCTATCGTTTGGTATATACCTTGAGTGATGCTTTAGGTAACACCTCGAAAGTCCGTTTCACCATACAGGGCAGGAATACCGCTATCCGTCCGGTGGAGCATCGCGAAAAATATGCCTTCAAATGGGATAAAACCAATTATCTTCAGGAGCCCGGACTGGAACTGGTTGTGCCGCGGGGAATGTTGTATGATGATGTGTGGTTGAACTATTCCGTACGCGCCGATAGTGGCGACGTGGCTTTTACCTATCAGTTGAACGACACCCGTATTCCCATGCATGGAGCGTGCGAGATGCGTATCGGCTTACGTCGTGATGATTTGGAAGATAAGTCGAAATATTATGTGGCCGGCGTTACCGCCAAAGGCGGAAAATATAGCGTAGGCGGGGTTTATGAGGATGGTTTTATGAAAGTCCGCATCCGGGACTTGGCCACCTATACGGTAGCAGTCGATACCGTACCGCCGGAGATCATTCCACTTAATCCTCAGCAATGGGGACGTACGGGCCGCATAGTCTTTAGAGCTAAGGACAAAGGGACGGGGGTCAATAGCTACCGCGGAACGATAGACGGGAAGTATGCACTGTTTGGCAAGCCCAATTCCATTAGTGGCAATCTGGTTTGCGAGCTCGACCCCGAACATGTGAAGAAAGGCGGTAGGCATACTGTGGAAATGACCGTAACGGACGGTTGCGGCAATCAAACTGTCGGGCAGTTCCATTTTGTATGGTGAAATAGGAGGGGCTGTATCCTCTGAAATCCCTTTATAGCATTGTGATATAATAAATTCAATAATAATTCAAAGTATGAAAAGATTAACTCTCTCCGTCATGTTGGTAGTGGCAGTTGTGGCAAACACTTTTGCCTGCACCAATCTTATTGTAGGTAAGAATGTATCTACGGACGGTTCTACAATTGTTTCCTATTCTGCCGACTCCTATGGATTGTTTGGCGAGTTGTATCATTATCCCGCAGGCATGCACAAGAAAGGCACATTGATTGATGTGCACGAGTGGGACACCGGCAAGTATCTCGGTCAGATAGAGCAGGCGCGCCAAACCTACAACGTTATCGGCAATATGAACGAATTTCAGCTTACTATCGGTGAGACGACTTTCGGCGGGCGTCCGGAACTGGTGGATACTACCGGTATCATTGATTATGGAAGCCTTATTTATCTCGGTCTGCAACGTTCGCGCACAGCCCGCGAAGCTATCAAAGTGATGACAGACCTTGTGCAGGAATACGGTTATTACAGCAGTGGTGAATCCTTTACGATTGCCGATCCTAATGAAATCTGGATTATGGAAATGATAGGCAAGGGACCCGGTGTACGTGGCGCCGTATGGGTTGCTGTTCGCGTGCCCGATGATTGCATCTCCGCACATGCCAACCAAAGCCGTATCCACCAGTTCGATATGAATGACAAGAACAACTGCATGTATTCTCCCGATGTCATATCCTTTGCCCGTGAGAAAGGCTATTTCGACGGAGTGAACAAAGATTTCAGTTTTGCAAATGCTTATGCACCGCTTGACTTTGGCGCTCGTCGTTACTGCGAAGCCCGCGTGTGGAGTTACTTTAATATGTTCACAGCTCGCGGCAACGAGTTCCTACCTTATATATTAGGCGATACGGATACCCCGATGCCGTTGTTTGTGAAGCCCAACCGCAAAATCTCCGTACAAGATGTAAAGAATGCCATGCGCGACCATTACGAGGGTACTCCCCTCGACATCAGCAGGGATTTCGGTGCAGGACCGTATCACACTCCCTACCGCCTTTCTCCTCTTTCCTTTAAAGTAGGCGATAAGGAATACTTCAACGAACGCCCTATCTCTACCCAGCAGAGTGGTTTTGTATTCGTGGCACAAATGCGTTCCACTTTGCCCGATGCTATCGGCGGCGTATTGTGGTTTGGTACGGACGATGCCAACATGACTGTATTTACTCCCGTATATTGCTGTACGGACAAAGTTCCCGTATGCTATTCGCGCGTGGACGGTGCAGACTATATCACTTTCTCATGGAACTCCTCTTTCTGGATTTTCAACTGGGTCTCCAATATGGTATATCCTCGCTATGACCTGATGATTGGCGATGTGCGTGCCACACAGACCGAGCTCGAAACAACCTTCAACGAAGCACAGGAAGGCATTGAGACCGCTGCTGCCAAACTCTTGGAGAAAGATCCGGCTAAAGCGAAAACATTCTTGACAAACTATACCAATATGACTGCCCAAAGCACGCTCGATGCATGGAAGCGTCTGGGCGAATTCATGATTGTGAAATATAATGACGGCGTTGTTAAACGTATGAAAGACGGTAAGTTTGAACGTAATTCTATCGGACAACCGGCAGGCGTGGTCCGTCCGGGTTACCCGAAAGAGTTTCTTGAAGAGTATGTCAAACAGACCGGCGACAGATATAAAATGCCTCAATGACAGTTTGGGCAAATGAGATATTTCGTTCATATTCTTAGTAAATACTGTACAGATTTGTGAATCTACGGTAAAAAAAATTAGGATATTTGAACTTAATCTTCTACATTTGTGTCTTAACAAACAATTGAAGTATTAACCTTTAAAATAGAAATAGTCTTATGGAAAATCAGGAACTGATTAAACAGGTCACTGAGAAAGCTGAAAAATGGCTTACCCCGGCTTATGATGCCGAAACTCAGGCAGAAGTGAAACGTATGTTGGAAAATCCAGATAAAACCGAACTGATAGAGTGTTTTTATAAAGACTTGGAATTTGGTACAGGCGGCTTGCGTGGTATCATGGGCGCAGGCAGCAACCGTATGAATATTTATACGGTAGGCGCTGCTACCCAGGGATTGGCTAACTATCTGAACAAATGTTTCAAAGATAAAGAACAAATTTCCGTAGTAGTGGGCCACGATTGCCGTAACAACAGTCGTAAGTTCGCTGAGATCTCGGCTGATATTTTTTCTGCAAACGGCATCAAGGTTTATCTCTTTGAGGATTTGCGTCCCACTCCGGAGGTTTCCTTTGCTATCCGTCATCTGGGCTGCCAAAGCGGTATCAACCTGACTGCAAGCCATAACCCGAAAGAATACAACGGTTACAAGGCCTATTGGGATGATGGTGCGCAGGTACTTGCCCCGCACGATACAGCCATTATTGATGAGGTAAACAAAGTGACTGTTGAGGACATCAAGTTCAAAGGCAACAAAGATTTGATTCAGATTATCGGTGAGGACATAGATAAGGTGTATCTGGATAAAGTCCATGCCCTTTCCATTGATCCGGAAGTGATTAAGCGTCAGAAAGACCTTAGCATCGTCTATACTCCGCTCCATGGTGCAGGTAGGGTACTCATTCCTGCTTCCTTGAAAGAGTGGGGCTTTGAGAATGTGCACTGTGTACCCGAACAAATGGTAAAGAGCGGAGATTTCCCGACAGTTGTTTCTCCGAATCCTGAAAATGCGGAAGCCCTTTCCATGGCAATCGAACTCGCCAAGAAGATTGATGCAGACATCGTAATGGCAAGTGATCCTGATGCAGACCGCGTGGGTATGGCATGCAAGGACGACAAAGGCGAATGGGTACTGATTAACGGCAATCAGACTTGCTTGCTTTTCCTGTACTACATCATCAAGAACCGTATCGCAACCGGCAAGATGCAACCTACGGATTTCATCGTAAAGACCATTGTCACTACCGAGCTCATCAAAGCTGTTGCCGATAAGAACAAGATTGAAATGATCGACTGCTACACCGGTTTCAAGTGGATTGCCCGCGAGATCCGTCTGCGTGAAGGCAAACAACAATACATCGGTGGAGGTGAAGAAAGCTACGGTTTCCTTGCCGAAGATTTCGTTCGCGATAAAGATGCTGTTTCGGCCTGCTCACTGTTGGCTGAGATTTGTGCTTGGGCAAAGGATCAGGGCAAGACACTGTATGACATCTTAATGGACATTTATGTGGAATACGGCTTCTCTAAAGAAACTACCGTTAATGTGGTGAAACCGGGTAAGAGTGGTGCAGATGAAATCAAGGCCATGATGGATAATTTCCGCGCTAATCCGCCGAGAGAAATCGGTGGTTCTGCCGTTGAGCTGGTCAAGGACTATAAGACGCTGAAAGCTACGGATGCTCAAGGTAACTCAACAGCTTTGAATATGCCTGAAACATCAAATGTTCTCCAGTATTTCACAGTAGACGGCACGAAGATTTCCGTTCGTCCTTCCGGAACAGAGCCCAAGATTAAATTCTACATTGAAGTGAAGGGTGAAATGGGATGTCCCAAGTGCTACGGCAGTGCCAATGCTGAAGCTGAAAAGAAAGTGGAAGCAGTACGCAAATCACTCGGTATCTAAGAAGGTTTAATTCTTACATATAGGAAAGGTGCAGGTGGCAGAAGCCGCTTGCACCTTTTGTGTTTTATGATGGTAAATGTGTGGTGGTTCCGAATGTATTAAGTTTCTTTTATATTCTTTATGCCAGTCTGCAAATCCATTCTTCGTTGAATACTGTTCTTATATGCGACAGAGGTCGACAGTTAATAGATAGTATGACAGATTGCGGTTGCACGCCAATTGGTTGATGTGAATGAGAGTCGTTTCATTCGTAGTTGTTCGTTTGCGAGTGCGTGTTTTCCGCAATCTGTTTTTTTGTTTCTTTTCCCCCTTTGAGTCATTAATGCTTTTAAAACTCTTTGGTTCCTTACCTCTTTAGTTGTTATTTTCCAGCCACCAGTCAATCAATTTTCGTGCAATGCTTAGCTTGCGTGGAATTTCCGGCAGGTTGTCTTTGGAATAGAATGAGCCGGAACTGAGTTCGTCGGCTTGCAGCTTGATTTCCCCACTTTCATAGTCGGCAATGAAGCCCACCATTAATCCGCTGGGATAGGGCCAGGGCTGGCTGCCAAAGTAAGTGATGTTCTTCACCTTTAGTCCGGTTTCTTCCATGACTTCCCGTTCTACGCATTGCTCCAAAGTTTCGCCAGCCTCAAGGAAGCCGGCTACCAGTCCATGAAAAGTGCCGCGGAAGTTGCGTGCATGTACCAGCAGTATCTCTTTACCTTTCCGTATCAGTACGATGATTGCCGTAGATACGGGAGGGTACATTTCATTTCCACATTTCGGGCATTTCTTCATGATAGGGGTTTGCTGTTCCATAGGAGTGCCGCATACGGGGCAGAAACGGCTATGCTCGTCCCAATAGAGTATCTGAAATGCCTTTCCGGCGGACAGGTATTCGTCTGCGGAAATGTAGTCGTACGAAGCCCGCAAGCCTATCATTACCCATTCTTCGGTTTCTGCGACGGGCTGTCCCGTAGCAAATGCCCGCACTTGCTTACCGTTGGGCGGGAATACGTCGTGTATATTGCTTCCGCTTTCCGGTGCCAAGGGGGGATTTATGCTGACGGGTACGCTGTATTTTATCTCTCCTTTTTCCGTATATCCTTTCTTCAATAGCAGTTGGTCCTTGAAGAAGACGAACCACTGCGTGGAGGGTTTGATTTCTGTTGAATCTTCCATTGCTTGTTATTTTTTTTGGGGGGATGAACACGAGAACACAGAGGTACAGAGATTCTTTTCAAAGAGATAAAGCATTAATTTCTGTGTCTTTGTGCCTCTATGTTCGCCCCCTAAATTTCGTTTGCTGTGTCTTTTTCTTGCCGCACATAGACCGTTGACCT
>ENA-ORVG01003221-ORVG01003221.1-human-gut-metagenome-genome-assembly--contig:-NODE-3221-length-13264-cov-2.318192_pt1 | contig 13264 bp, 9 predicted proteins | sample MGYA00242091_ERZ509233 | MGnify/ENA primary metagenome ERZ509233 (study PRJEB26280, sample SAMEA2338840) | human gut metagenome | biome: human gut; feature: human-associated habitat; material: faeces... | reverse complement strand
CCGGGGTGGGTGATGATAAAGAAACAAGACTCATTTGTAAAATCAAACGAGCATATTGCTCCAAACACGTTCCGGAACGACCCCGGAGAACGGTTTTTCTGTTTCTGTAACAGAGTGACAAATAAATGCAGATATTACGCTTGTTCAATCCGTTTCTAGGGCCGCTTCTGATCCTGAGAAATAAGGGGCTCCTTATCCAGATGGTCCGGCGCAACGTCGCAGCGCGCTACAAGGGCTCCGTTCTCGGCCTGCTCTGGAGTTTTGTCCAGCCGCTCATGATGCTGGCGGTCTATACATTTGTTTTCGGCATTGTCTTCAAAGCTAGGTGGGGCATCGAAGGCGTCAGCGAAAACGGCGTTTCCTTCTCCATTATCATGTTCTGCGGAATGGCGGTTTTCAACATTTTTTCCGAAAGCGTTAACACAAGCGCGGGAGTAGTCACAGGCAACCCGAGCTATGTTAAGAAGGTCATCTTCCCACTGGAAATTCTGCCGCTTTCCACCGTCCTTTCAACGCTGATCTTCGGGCTGGCATGGTTTGCCCTGTTGCTGGCGGGCATGTTTGCCTTCACCCAAGCGTCGTCGATGATCGGCACGACCTCCTGCTGAATCTCCTTCACGGTGACGGTACAGGAGATGGGCTTGTTCACCACTTCCCCGTTCTCGGTGCCCAAGGGGGCCTCGAAGGTGAACTCCTTGGTCTGGCCCGGCTCCATGCCGATGAGCGCCTCATCGAATCCCTCGGGCATGTAGCCCCGACCCATGAGGTAGGTGCGATCCTCGCAGGTGAGCGCCTTAATCTCCTCGCCGTCGTCGAAGCACTTCATAGCGATGGAGCAGGCGTCCCCCGCCGCAAGCGGCTTGGCGTCGGCCACCACGTAGGTGACGGAGTTCTTGGCGATCTCCTCCAGCTGCTGGTTGATGGGAGTCTCGTCGAAGGTGAAGGGGGGCACCGTGATCTCCACCGGCTCGTAGGAGGTCAGCTCGTAGGTGGGCTTCACCGTGACGTTCAGGGTGAACGTGAACTTCTTGCCGCGCTCGAACTTCACCGTGGGCGTGGCCTTGGGAGGGAACGCCGGCACGAGGTTGCGGCGGTCGAGGGCGCGGGGCACGAGCACCTCGATGGCGTTCGTCTCGACGATCTTGTCCAAGTCGCTGATGCCCAGCTGCTCCTGGCAGAGCTGCTCGATGGTCTTGCCCGGCATGGGGCGCACGCCCATGGACATCGCGAAGGCCTCGCCGGCCTCCTTCAGGGCGTTGTTCACCTCGATGGCCGTCGCCTCGCAGTCCAGCTTGATGACGCCGTCGGCCAGCTTCTTCTCGGTAACTCTCATGGGTTCGGTGCTCCTCCTTCACGGGCGGGGCCGCCTTGTGCGGGCCCTCAAAGGTTTGCCCGCTATGGTAGCACAGGCGTCGGCGTGGCCCGCAGGGGCGCCTCAAAGCCCACAATTGACGCGAAAGCGCCTCAGCTCCACTTCACGGACAGCGATACCATCGTCCGCCGGCTCAAGAACATTGAAACTTTCCGCTATCTCGATCGAACCATCTCGCTGATGCACCATCTCAGCCCACCTTAATGGAAAGGAGAGCATATCGGCGGCCTCGTTGAGATAACACCACCCCGACACGTCATTGCTTCCAGAAACTTCTATCGCGCTCGATTCCCGAAGAGCATACAAGATTTCCCGGACTCGCCAAACATCATCGTCGAACACCTTAGCGCAGCGAGCGAAATATCCGTCGCGCTCAAGTGAGAGCCAGGGGAACATCTGCGCAACAGGCTCTCGCAGCAGTATCTTGTTCTGCTGGTAAATCTGTCCGGTATGTTTATTGTCAAGGCTGCAATAGTGCACTCCCAATTTCAGCTGTCCATCGTGAGCGAAACGAAGCAGCTGGAGAGCCTCAGCCACGCTTCCTGCAACGGCAAGGCCGCCCGCATACCAGTAGTTATAGAGTATCTCATAGGGTCGAGCCCTCAGACAGAACCCCCGACGACCAAATTCCTCTCCGTTATGCAAGGGAAAGCAGAACTCGAGGAGGTTGATGCCTTTGGCTCCTATGGCGTCAAGCGACGCAAGGAGCGCCTTCATGTCCTCAAGAGAGCCAGGAATAACCGGCATTTCCACCATGACGGCCGGAAAGCACGCCACTGCCCGTCGAATCAGACCCAGCAATTCCTCAAGAGCTTCAGGACTTTCTTCGGGTTTAACGCTGAAACGAATCTCGTCGAGACCGAGGCAGCTCAACTCATCCATAAGATCATCTGTAAGTCGATCGCCGCTAGTGTAAATCCGCACATGGGCATTCGAATAAAGGTCCTTGGCAACGGCCACGAAAGCACAGAGTTCCTCGGGGTGAAGGCAGGGCTCTCCTCCAGTTACCGCAAGATAGTCGAACTCCTTCCCCTCTCGATGAGCGCGACGCAGCTCTTCGGCAATATCGCGACAATGGAGACAGTGGTAGGCGTAATCCTCTTGGTTGGGATTAAAACAGAAATAACAGGATCGCGTGCACTGAAGGGATATGAAAAATGTCGCCGAACGCTCTCCTTTTCTGCAGGCAACACAAGCCGGCGACAACCAACCGCGCACGAGGCTCGCGCCCCCGTTCTCGCAGCGAGCGCCCGCAGAACTCGCCGCTTCGCTACGCAGACGACGAAACTGGCTCTCCTCTTTCTCGAAGGGTAGACCGAATTTCTCAACCTCGCGTTTGAAGGCATTCTCACTGGCGGCCAGCTCGGCCTTTCTTTCGACATAAGCCATCTTCACACCTTCTCTGCGAACTTGTAGCCGACGCGCCAAACCGTGAGAAGATACTTCGGCTGCGAGGGATTGTCCTCGATCTTCTCGCGGATCTTGCGCATGAAAACGGTGATGGTGCTCTCGTCGACTGAAGAATCCTCGCCCCAGATATGCTCGTAAATCTGAGAGCGCGTAAACACTTGCCCTGGATTAGCCGCTAAAAGAGCCAGAATCTCGAACTCCTTGGCCGTCAAGTTCACAGGCTCACCGCGAAGGTACGCTTCGTACTGATTGAAGCGTATCTCCAGATCGCCCGTCTGGCTTGTTCCCTCGCGGCTGACCGCCTTCGCAAACGCGAGGTCGTCTCGATGGCGACGCAGGTGCGCCTGCACCCGCAACAGCAACTCATCGGAACTGAACGGCTTTACCACATAGTCATCGCCCCCGGCGTTGAAGCCGATGGACTTATCGACGATATCGCCTTTGGCCGAGAGAAATATAACGGGAATGCGCCGTCCACCCTCACGCATGGTGCGACACACCTCGAAACCGTTCATACCGGGCATCATCACATCCAGCAGCAGCAAGTCGGGTTTCTCATCCGCGAGAAGAGCCAATCCCGCAACGCCATCCATGGCACCGCAAAACCGATATCCAGCGCCCTCCATAATGCGCCGCATAAGCACATGTAGGCTCTTGTCATCGTCGATCAACATCACTTTAGCCGTCCCGCGACCCGGCGTTGCCATCGATTGATCCACCTCATGCCTCCTTCGCCCGGATAGGCAGCCTCACAGTAAACACGCTTCCACGCCCCAACTCGCTTTCCACCCCGATAGAGCCGCCGTGCATCTCTACATACTCCTTGGCCAGTGCCAAGCCGAGGCCCGTGCCACTGTATTGGCGAGACACCGATGAGTCGGCCTGCACGAAGCGCTCGAAAATACGCCGTTGATCCCGCTCCGCAATGCCGATGCCCGTGTCAGTCACGTGAATGAGCACCTCATCGCCCTCGGGCGCGCATTCGATGTCCAGACGGACGGAGCCGCCCGCCGGCGTGAACTTCATAGCGTTCCCGCAGAGATTTTCCACCACATGACGCACTTTCTCGAAATCGGCCCGCACGAGCGGCACATCGGGAGCAATGGTGCAGGTGAATTCAATGCCGTTGCGCTGGGCAAGAGGACGCACCACATCGCATACCATTCCGGCCATATCTCCGAGATCGATCACCTCAACGGTCATCTCCGTCCTCCCCGCATCCAGTCGGCTCATCTCGAGGATATCGTTGATCATCAGCAGCAGAGCCCGGCTGTTCGCCTCGATCTCCCGACGTGTCTCAGCTTCCATCTCGTTCGCCGGCGCGCTCTCGCTGTTCAGCAATTCCGCAAAGGCGATGATGCTCGTGAGCGGAGTGCGCAGCTCGTGGCTCATCATGGCCAGAAAGTCCGATTTGTACTGGTTGTCCTCGCGAAGGCGACGGTTCACCTCTTCCAATTGAGCCCGTTGACGCTCCAGCACCTCATTAGTACGGGCCAGCTGCTCGGTACGATCGGCCACCTGCGTTTCCAGGTGTTCGTAGCTGTCGGATAGCTCGGCAGCCATGGCGTTGAATTCACGCATCAGATCGTTCATCTCGCGCGACGACTGGGAGTAGGCAAAATGCACGTCCAAATTTCCCTGCTGGATGCTTTCCACGCCGCGCTGAATGCGCGCCAGGGGACGGGTGACCAGATAGGTAAGCGCCAAGTAGACCACGAGCAGGCACACCACCAACATGCCCGAGAAGAAGATGACATCCTGCACCACGCTGGCCCGCTCGCTCTCGGCGTACACATCTAGCGGCATCAACAGGGAAATGGCACCTCCCACATCGCCCAGCTTCCACCCTTCCTTGGGAAAACCCGTGACATCGATCTCACCCGCCGGCTCCCCATGGCATTCCAGGCAGTTCGCCTCGATGCGCATGGGAGCAACATAGCGAAAGACCTCTTCTCCGTTGACCGTGGCAATCTCGTAATACTCCCCCGTCGAACCCTCGTTGAAAGCCGTCAATGCCGCCGCCTCGAAGTCGTCGGGCTCGTCGGCGGCATTGCGGGGGTTGAAGTTGACGAATTTCGTGGAATAAGTCGATTGCGATGTGAACAAGGCGCCGATGCTGCGCCCCACAATGGCACAGTGCAGTCCCTGGTACACGCCTTCGCTCGTATAGGATATCTGCTCGAGACGATCCTGGTTCGAGGCCATGAACTCCCAGACGGCGTCCATCTGCTGGGCAAGTACCTGGCCTTTCTCGCGCAGCTCGTTTTCCATCTGCGCCCGCGCATTCATCGAAGTCCATCCGATGTTCGCCACGAGCGACACGACGACGAGCAACCCGATCAACAGGCCGAACTTTGTTTTCAGTCTGATATTTCCCAGTCCACGCACATTCATGGACCCCCCTCACCGCTTGCTATCGCCTCATTACGCTGAGTCTTTCCCCAGCTCACCAATTGCCTCGTCGATCATACCATCATCATGGGCGACCAGGAGGCACGCGATTTCCGCGAAATCAAGGTAGAAGCCGCCTGCAGCGCCCTGATCCACAGCCGCTGCAACACGATCGCGAAATGCACCGACCCACACGGCCAGATGCTCTTCGAGAAACGTAGCCTGATGCTGCAAATTGCACCGCACGCGGGCGAGATCTCCCGCCTCCCACGCTCGCAGCGTGCTGGCGGCGAGAGCTTCCATAAAGCCCAACTCAGTGCCCAAATGATCATCGGGCTCGTGAGGGTAGCCTGCTGCGGCGAAGCCCGCGGCCCGATAAGCGCGACGCACGGCCAAGGTCGATGCTTGGAACAGCAACCCGTCGGCATTCCGATACACTGATTCCCACGGAGGTGCTAGGGGCGCTCCGGGTCCCACGAACAGTTTGGTGTACTCAGTGCCGATCGTCCTGTCGCCCGCGCTCCGCGCTACCGAAACGGCTAGGGCCTCTCCGTCTATGGCAGCAATGGCACCTTCGAAGTTCTGCGCTAAAAAGTCCACTGCCTCCCGCACGCCCTCGGTAGCGCACCACGCGGCAAAAGCGTCATCCGGCTCGGCTGCGAAGGCGCGGGCCGTGAGCGCATAGAGCGTCTGCCGTAAGGCGAGCAGCGAAGCCACGGCGTCGTCGCCGGCGCTCGCCATGCCCCTTGGATTCTCTTCCATACCCGCACCTCTTTCCTCAAGGGAAGCGGCGGCGACCAGAGGGGAGGGTGCCGCCGCCGCTCAACGCTTGCAACCGTCTACAGAATCACCGGGACGGCACCGGCCTCGGTGGCCGCCTCCTTAGGAGCGATAACCACCGATGGGTTGGTCTGAGAGGCGCTGGGCAGGAAGGGCAGCTCGTTCACGCCTTCGGGGTGCGCGGCGCGCAGCTCCTCGATATCGCCGAACTCAAGGGCACGCATGGGGCACGCTGCCACACACGCTGGCTTCTCCCCTGCCTCACGCAGCTGGATGCAGGCGTTGCAGCGATGCACGACGTGAAGGCTCTCCACCAGCTGCGGATGGCCATAGGGGCACGCCTTCACACAGTACTCGCAACCGATGCACTTGCTGTCGTCGTGCTGCACCGTGCCGTCGGCCTCGTTCACATAGGTAGCCTCGTTGGGGCACACCTCAACGCAAGCCGGGTTCTCGCAATGGTTGCAGGTCGCGGCGTAGTGAAAACCCTTTACCGCCGGGTACGTACCCACCTCATAGTCCTCGACGTGCCGGAAAATCACGCCGATTTCGTTATCGTTCTTGTCCTTGCAGGCAATCTGGCAGGTGCGGCACCCGATGCAATTGTCCTGGTTGAAGAAGAACCCCTTGCGCGCAACAGTTTCGTTCGCCATAGCTCGCTCCTCCTTACAGCTCGATGATGCGCTGCGGCTGCTCGCAGTCGGGCACCAACGCCTCACCAGTGTACTTCTCGAAATTGCAGTTGTAGTTGTTGTAGCCGGAAACGCCCATGCCGCTCACCGAGGGACCGCACAGCACGTTGTCGGCTCCCCCGAGATCGTACTCCTCGTTCTCGTCAAGGTTCACCCAGGCGCCGTGGGGAATTCCCACCATGCCCGGCATCAGCGTCTGGAGCACGCTGGCCGTGCGAACGATCTTGCCGTATGCGTTGTAGATCACCACGTCGTCGCCCGTCTGAATTCCCTTGTCAGCCGCATCCTTCGCGCTGATGAACACGGGATTGGGCCATGCCTCCCGCAGCCATGTGACGTTATCGTACACGCTATGGGAACGACGGTAGTAGTGGGGATTGTACGCCACGTAGGGATACTCGTCGCTGCGCGTCTCCCATCCCTCTACTGCGGGATGATACGAAGGATAGGGCTTGAAATTGTCCGAGAAGCCCAGCGAATCCAACGTGTCCTTTTTCCACTGGCAGTAAATTTCGAACTTGCCTGAATTGCTGGGAAGCGGATTGGCGACGGGATCGGCGACGAAATCAGCGTAGGCGATGAAACTATGCTCGTCGCCCGCGGAGCGCTCCACCTGATAAGAACCGCGCTCCATGAATTCCGCCAAGGAAACCTTCCCCTCCTGGGGCTCGCCCTCGCATTCCCATGCCGCCAGGTCATCGGCCGTCACGGTAACGAGGGGCACCATCTCTGCGCCATCGGTCACCGTCGCGCCGAGAATCTCGTTCATAAACTGCTGCTTTTCCGAAAGAGGATATACCTCGTCCGGATTAAGGCCACACGCCTCGGCAATGCCCCGGCCGATTTCCTGATCGGTCTTCGCCTCGAAAAGAGGCTCGATGACCTGAGAGTAGATGAGCAGCGTCTCGCGGTTGCTCAGCTGGCCAAAGCGTCCCGGGCGCTCCCACTCGGTGGTCACGGGCAGCACAATATCGGAATACTTGGCCTGAGTGGTGAGGAACTGGGCATTGCAAAACACGAAATCGACCGCACGATGAGCTTCGATGCCGCGCAGAATATCGGGAGTGGTCTGCAAGCGCGCCGTGTGCTCCCAGAAGATCACATGAATATCCAGATCGCGCTCCTCTCGAGGCTGAGTCACGCCGCAGATATTACCGACGAAGGGGTACTTCTTCTCGAGCATGCTTTTCCATAGGATGGGACCGACAACCAGGTCGTCAACACCGTTCTCAATAGGCGGCACGTTCGCCATCCCCGAAGCCACCAGCGCCGGACCGCCATTGCCCGCCTGGGCGTAATAGGCCGTGCCGCAGGCATGACCGCTCTTGCCGAAGTGACCTCCCATGGCACCCAGGGTCATGAACATCTGGGGCACATCCTCGGAATCGTGGCAGCGGGCGAAGCTGTAGCTGTGCAGCAGCATCACCTTATGCTCCTTGCCCACGGCCTCGGCATACCACCGGATGTCCTCCACAGGCGTTCCGCAGATCTCACTTGCCCACTCGGCCGTTTTCGGCGTGCCGTCGTAGGCGCCCAGCAAGTAATCTTTGAAGTTCTCGTCCGTCGTGGCATCAGCCGGCATGTGGTCGGCATCGAATCCCACGCAGTAGGTGTTCAGGAAATCCCAATCCACGATATTGCCGAGCTCTTCATCCAATTTGATCATTTCATAGGCCACCGCGATCATGAAGGCGGTATCCGTGCCGGCTCGCAGCGGAATCCAGCGCGCGTTCAGCAACTGGGCCGTGGCGTTGTAGCTCGGTGCGATCACCACGAACGACACCCCCGCAGCCTTGGCATTCAGAAAGTTCAGACAGGTGGAGCCCGCCGACGCCCACGCAGGATTGCATCCCTGCAAGACGATCGTCTCGGCATTCAGCATGTCGTAGCGATCATTGGCCGATGCGGCTCCCCCGTCCTTGGAGGGAAGCCCCAGCTTGGTCGTGTCCAAATTGTACGTGCCCATGGACGTCGTATCCGTAATGCTCACATAGCCGCCAAGTGCCAAAAGGGGGCGCATGGCGTTGTAGCTGACATAGCTGCCGGAATGGGCGAGCACACTGCGCGGTCCATAGGTGTCGTAAGCGCGGCGCAGCTGGTCGCCCACGTACTTGAAAGCCTCGTCCCAGCTGATGCGCTCCCACTCGTCCTTGCCGCGCAGATGCCCGTTGGGGTTATCAGGGCTCCAGCTCTTGCGCTTCATGGGGTACTTCAGACGATCGGCGCCGAACACCTGCATGCGCTGGGAGCGACCACGCACGCAACCACGCTGCTGAGGATAGTCGGCGCTATCCTCATGAGTGTCGTCGCTCTTCTGACGCACGACGACGCCGTCCTGCACCAGTACCTTATTCATGCAGCGGCCACCGCAATTATGCCAACAGGCGGCGCTCACCCACGTGCCCTCGGTGAGATCGCGGCCGTAGTCGGTCTCGGACGTGTTCTCGTTGCCGGCCGATGCTCCCGTATCGGCCATCTCTACCTTGTTCGCACAGCCGGCCATCGCCCCAGCCGCCAGCACCGCTGAAGCCGCAGCGGACGCCTTCACGAAACTGCGACGGCTCACTTCCGACGACGCGCGAACCTTGTCGAGAAAGCTCGTCATAGCTCCTCCTTCTTCTCGTCTTCCCCTCGAAGCCGAAGCCTCGAATACGAGAGAAAGATTACTTACCATATTGGTTAATCACTATGCTTGGAATCCTTAGTTTTCATTAGGAAAATCTTTCCCAATTCTTAAGATCCTCCATTGCGAAGGCAAACGTCAGCCAGAATGGACGAACGGCCGAGGACAGGGCGGGCTGAAGTCCGTCCCTACGGGCCGATGGGGTATCACTCCCGTCGTCCGGGGCACCACCGTAGGGGCGGGATTTATCCTGCCCGTCAGTGCCGCAGGGCGATGCGCCACCATTCGGGACGTCCTTGTAGGGGCGGGATTTATCCCACCCGCGAGTCGGGGGGTGTCGAATCGGCCGGGCTGAGGAACGAGCGGGTTATTCGTTGCTCTTGAGGCTTTCTACCATGTCGATGCGGGAGAGTTTGGGGCGCATCGCCAGCATCACCACGGCGGTAAACACCATCGTCAGCGCGAAGGCGATGACGAAGCTGTCCCAGTGAATGGTGCGCCCGAACATGACCTGATCCACTTCCGCCGTCACCACGACGAAGCCTTCCAGCACCACGCCGAGGCCCAGGCCCACAAGCGCGCCCAGCATAGCCAGAAGCACGATCTCGCGGAAGATGTAGGCGTTCACCTCGCGGGGCGTGAAGCCGAGCACCTTCAACGTGGCGATTTCCCGGGCCCGCTCGGTGATGTTGATGTTCGTCAGGTTGTACAGCACGATGAACGCGAGCGCGGCCGCCGCCACCACAAGCACCACCACGACCATGTTCACCGAGCGCAGCATCTGCTTGTAGGAGTCGATGACCTCGTCGTTGAAGGCTACGGTGTCCACCGCCTCCGTAGCGCGCAGGGCCTCGGAGAGCGCAGAACGCTCCCCCTCGTCGGTAGTGGCCCGGGCGTACACCGTGAGGTTGTCCGGCTCCTCCCCGAAGGTGCGCGCGTAGGTCTCCGGCGTCATGAAGGCATAATCGCCGATATAGTTCTCGATGATGCCCGTCACGGGCACGGAATAAGTCGTCGCCGTGGCATTGCCCAAATCGTCCTGCTCGGCGAACACGATGGCGTCGCCCGCCGAAAGCCCCAGCTTGGTCGCCAGCTTCTCGGTGACGATGGCGCCGGCGTCGGTCAGCCCCACCTCATCGTGGCCCTCGCGGGTGCGGAAGCGCCACAGCTCCTTGAACGCCTCGGGGTCGGACGGCGCCACGATGGTGGTCATGGCCTCGGTGCCATCGGCGCCCTGAGCGATCATGGAGGCCTCGGTGGCACGGACGGCCACAGGCAGCTTCTCGGCGTCGCCCAGAAGGGCGGCGGCAGCCTCGCGCTCGTCGTCTGCGGCATCGTCCTTCTCGGAGATGACGACGTTGTAGTCCACCAGCTCGCCGTACTGCACATCGATGATGTCGTTGATGGAATTCTGCAGCCCCAGGCCCGTCAGCAGAAGCGCCGTGCAGCCGGCGATGCCCACGCACGTCATGACGAGACGGCGCTTGTAGCGGAAGATGTTGCGGAACGTCACCTTCCACGAGAACGAGAGACGGCGCCACAGGGGCCCGACGCGCTCCAGCAGAATGCGCTTGCCGGCCTTGGGCGCCGGCGGCTGCATGAGGGCGGCCGGGGTCTCGCGCAGGGTGGCCGCGGCAGCAGCCCAAGTGGCCAAAAGCGTGATGCCGATGCCGAGTCCGGCCGCGGCGAGCGCGATGGGCCAGTCGATGGGCATGGCGGCGCGGGGCACGTAGTAGACGATGGAGTAGGCCTCCATGATGACCCAGGGCAGCACCTGGGAGAGCACTGCGATGCCGAAAACGCTGCCGAGCCCTGCAGCCAGAGCGGCGTAGATGAGGTACTTCGACGTGATGCGCGCCCGCGAGTAGCCGAGCGCCTTGAAGGTGCCGATGAGCATGCGCTCCTCTTCCACCATGCGGGTCATGGTGGTAAGAGCCACAAGCGCCGCCACGAGGAAGAAGATGAAGGGGAAGAACGACGCGATGGCGTCGATGCGATCGGCATCGGAGGCGAAGCTCACCACGCCGAAGTTCTTCGTGCGGTCCATGACGAGCCAATCCGGCGGCTCGATGTCGTCGATCCCCTTCTGAGCGTCGGCGAGCTCCTGCTCCGCTTTGTCCAACTCCTCGTTGGCCTCGGCCGCGGCGGCGTCGTAGTCGGCCACGCCCTGCTCGTACTCGGCCCGGCCCGCCTCCAGGTCGGCTTTGGCCTGTTCGTATTCCGCCTTGCCCTCTTCCAGCTGCTTCTTGCCTTCCTCGACGCTCGTCTTGGCCTGATCGAGCTGGGTCTGAGCCGCGGCGATCTGCGCGTCGGCGGAGGCGCGCTCTTGCGCGAGCTGCGCCTTCGCCTCCTCCAAGGCCGTCGCCGCAGCGGCGATGTCGGCGATCTTCTGCTCCAGGTCGGCGCGGGTCGCCTCAAGCTCCGCGCGCTGCTCGGCGGGGAGGTTCGGCATCTGCAAGGCGGCCTCGGCCTGGGCCAGGGCGTCCTGCAGCGTCGGCAATGCCGCATTGGCCTCGGCGAGGTTCGCCTCATTGGCGGCGATCTGCTGCTCGGCCTCGGCGAACTGCGCCTCGGCGTCGGCCTTGCGCTTGGAAAGCGATGCCGTGCCCTGGGCGTACTCCTTCTCGCCGTCCTTGATCTTCTTCTCGCTCGCAGAAAGCGTGGAAGCGGCTGCATCCAGCTTGCGCTGGCCCTCGTCCAGCTCCTCCTTGGCCGCATCCAACTCGGCGCGGGCATCGGCGAGCTCGGTCTTCGCGCGGGCCTCCTCTTTTTCGTATTCCGCTCGCGCCTCATCCAAATCGGCCTGGGCCTCGGCCTTCAGGTCATCCACCCGGGCCTGTTCCCGAGCCGGCGCGATGCCCTCGATGGCGGCCACAACGCCGGCCACGCGATCGTCGTAGGCATCGCTGTCGGCGGGAAGCTCTGCCGCCCCTTCCACGGAGACGTAGGCCTCCACGTAGGGCATGTCCGCATCGAAGGCCTCCGGCAGCACGTACATGAACTGCTCGATGGTGCCCGAGCCGATGGTGGAGGTGCCCATGGACGTCGAGCTGACGTAGAGCGGCGAGTGCACGCGTCCCACCACGGTGAACTCGGTTTCCGCCAGCGTGTCCTGCACGTTGCCCACCGACGGATCAACCGTCACCGTGTCCCCCAACGAGGAGGGGCCGCTCATAACGCGGTCGTTGAAGATGACGCACTCGTTGGCCGAGGTGGGCCAACGGCCTTCCACCAGATCGAGCCGGTTGAGATAATTCGCGTCATCGGAGGAGATGGCGCCCGCGTCCGTCTTCACCGCCGTCGCCGCCGAAGGCGACAGCGAGTGCACGCGCATCACGTACTGCTCGTCGTTCAGGGTGGCCAGCACATCGGCGGAATAGGCCGCCTCCACGCCCGAGACGCCAGGCACATCGCGCAGGGCCTCGATGTCCTCATCCGTGAGACCCAAGGTAGAGACGACGCGGATGTCCATGAGATCGGTGCCGTCGTAGTAGGCGTCGGCCGCCAGCTTCATATCCGGCGCCGTCATGCGCAGCCCGGCGTAGAAGCCGCAGCCCAGTGCCACGATGGCGGCAATGGCGACAAAGCGCCCGAGCGAGTGGCGGATGGAGCGGACAATATCTTTGTTGAACGCCTTCACGCTACCACTCCAGCACGTCGGCGGACAGGGGCGTCTCGTTCAGTTCCACCGCGGCCACGGAGCCCTCGCGCACGTGGATGACCCTATCGGCGATGGCGGTGAACGCGCTGTTGTGGGTGACGACGACGACCGTGCGCCCCGTATCGCGGCAGGTGTCCTGCAAAAGTTTCAGGATGGCCTTGCCCGTCTCGTAGTCCAAAGCGCCGGTGGGTTCGTCGCACAAAAGGAGCTTGGGGTTCTTCGCCAGGGCGCGGGCGATGGCCACGCGCTGCTGCTCGCCGCCGGACAGCTGTCCGGGGAAGTTGCGTACCCGGTCGGCCAGCCCCACCGCTGCCAGCACCTCATCGGCATCCAGC
>ENA-ORVG01003219-ORVG01003219.1-human-gut-metagenome-genome-assembly--contig:-NODE-3219-length-13267-cov-3.162579_pt1 | contig 13267 bp, 8 predicted proteins | sample MGYA00242091_ERZ509233 | MGnify/ENA primary metagenome ERZ509233 (study PRJEB26280, sample SAMEA2338840) | human gut metagenome | biome: human gut; feature: human-associated habitat; material: faeces... | reverse complement strand
AAGTTGATCTCCACATACCCCTCTTTCCATTTCTTGAGGTTGCCCACGATGCACGACCATTCACACCGCCCGACGACGGCGAACGCCCGTTCGTAATCGGCCGGATCGTGCGGTTCGAGACAGAACACCTCGATGCGGGCGCCCGAAGGCTTGTGCATGATGATCCGCGCGCGAATCACCTTCGTATTGTTGAACACCAGCAGCTGGCCTTCGGGCAGCACGTCGCCGATGTCGGCGAAATGCGCTTCGCCGATCTCCCCGCCGCGGTAAACCAGCAGTTTCGAGGCGCTGCGCTCGGCCAGCGGGAACTTGGCGATCCGCCCGTCGGGCAGGTCGTAATCGAATTCGTTTATGTCTATATGCCGTTCACTCATGGGCACAAATGTACGCTTTTTTCGCTTCCGTTGCACACGCTCCGGCCGATAATCGCCCATATACCATATCCCACAGGCCCTCTCGGTCAAAAAAGCCGCCCGGTCCGAGACCGGGCGGCTTCCCCTAATACACTAATTCCTATCGAACCCTATTGCTTGGCGACATAAATATTGAATTCCGTAACATCGGTCCGGCTGTTGGGCGACATCACCCGGTATTTCAGATAACGCGCCGTAACCGGCTTCAGGAACCGCCAGTTCTGCGTAGCGCCGGATACCGCGAGCGTACCATGCGATTTCCACGTCGCGTTGTCCGGCGAAGTAAGGACTTCGATCGACCTCGGAGCATAACCAGATCCCCAGTGTCTTGTATTCGCCCCCAGCATCGTGATCTCCGCCCCCAGATCGAGCGTAAATTCCCACGGCGCACTGTTGGCTGCAATATCGGACCCCGTACTGCCATCGAAAATCTTATCGATCGAACCATCGACGCCTTCGCCCAGCGTACCGCTCCAATTGGTACGGTCCATATATTCTGCATTGCTCGGAGTTCCGCTCGCAAGATTCAGATAAGGCTTGACCGTCTTTTTATAAGTAACGGTCACCTTATTGGTTTTGGTCGAAAGCCTGACGTCGTTGCAGGACGTCTTAAGCTCGCCCACCGTCACCGTGAAAACCGCCGGATCGTATGTTTTCTGCTCGTCGGTAATGGCTAAGAACGCCGGATCGATCGTAAGGGTCGCCTCTTCGGACGCGAGCTGCCCGGCAGGAATTGTCAGGCTTTCGGCACTCAGCGTCATCGTATTTTCGAGCATATCCGCTATCCCGCCCGAAGCTGCGGCGGTCAGCGATACGGTCGCATCGGCTTTGGCGGGTTTATTTATGCACGCCCGGAAAGTATAGACGCAAGGTGTGGCATCCTCCAACCCCTCCGTCTCGATGACAACAGCCTGTTTCAGCATATCGTTGCCGAGCGTTTCGCCCTGAACATATACGTAAGCCGTATCGGTCCACCCGTTCAGTCCCTCATCGTCGTCATCGCACGCAACGAAAGCCACTACGGCCAGCGCAAGCATCCCTGCACACAAATATTTCAATTTTTTCATCATGGCGGCAGGCACGCACCGGGCGCGCCTGCGCCATAATTACGGGATTAAGGCCACGGCGTTTCCGTATCGGTGGACTTGATGCCGGCAACCCACGTCGGGGTCTTGGACGTCTTCAGCGTATGCCCGTTGCCCGTGCAATCCTCGAACGTATTGCCCTCGCCTTCGTTGAAGCGCCAGTAAGCCTCCAAGCCCTGCGATTTGGCGCTGGTCGTGGTCATGTTATTCTGCACCTGCGCTTCCGTACGGCATACCGACCAGATACGCGCCTCGGACATCAGTATCTTACATCCGCTCCACCACGAATCGCCGGTTCCGTGTCCGCCGCCGGCATCGCCGCCGAACCAGTTGGCCGATCCGAAGTTGGGATCGCACACGCCCTCCTTGCTTCCGGCAAAAGTGCCGTTGACATAAAGGGTCACCTTGGTTCCGTCATAGGTCAGCGCCAGATGCTGCCATTTGTTGGGCGTGAACGACAACGACGGATTGAGATACCAGCCGTCGCCTTGGAACTGCACCAGCGAATGGGCCTTATGGTCCGAAGTGTCGTTCTGCGGGTCCTCGAAGCGCAGCAGCACCGAACCGCCGTTGGTAAATACGGCACGGTTGCGGTTGGCCGTATTGCTCACTTGGAAACGCACCTCGACCGTAAACTGCGGAAGCGTCAAGGGGAAACCGTCGGCGGCAAGTCCCGCGCCGCCGACGAACATCGGAAGCGACGAGACGACGATCGCTTCGGTCGTAATCACATAGGTCGAGGTCACCGAGGTCACCGGAACCGACCCGTCGGCGCTGACAAGACGCAGCGGCAGGGCATAGCTCTCGCCGACATACTCCTTGGGCAGCGGCTTGATATGGATCTTGGTTGCAGGAGCGCTGAATTCTCCGGCCTTGATCGTCACTTCGGAGTCCATCTCGTAGACCTCTTCGGGCAGTACGAGAAAACTCGAAGCCTGCTTCTGGTTGTAACGGTCCAGCACCTCGGAATCGACCACGAATTTCAGCTTTACGTCTTTCGTTGCGGCCTCGCTCAGGCAGGCCGTGATTTCGGCGTCGGCGCCCAGTTCGGTAATGGTCACTTTCGTGCTTTTATTCGACGCGCTCTCGCTGACGAAGGCGTGCACTCCGAGCGTATCGTAATCGGCATCGTTGCAGGCCGAGAATCCCGAAACGAGCGCCGCGAGACCGAGAACTGCTGTTTTAATGCTGTTTTTCATCTTTTTCTTGCTTTTGGTTGTTCGGACTAATTGACTGCGGGGTTCTGCGCCTGAATTCCGGTTCGCATCCATTTGTAGGAGGGTTTGTTCACCGCCTCGTTGCTGAACCGGTAACCGCCGAAACCGCCTTTGCGGAAGCCGTTGACGGGCTGCCATCTGGCCATTCCCAGCAACGACGGGCACTCGGCCTTGTCGAGTCTGGTTCCGTTGCGAAGCGTCCAGAAATAACCGCCGTTCAATGCGTCAATGGCGCTCTCCATGTTTTCCGTAACGATGAAGCGCTTGGTGATCTCCTCCTCGGACATCACGCCCCCAAATCTATTGATTATCTGCGTCAGGCGCGAGTCCATATTCGACTCGCTCTGTCCGGCATTGGGCGACGGAGTGCCGCCGGAAACCGAATAGGCCTGTCCGATGAAATAGTCGAAATAAGTCGCCGCGCTCACAGGAACCTTCCAGAGTTCGCCGTCGATAACGAGCATTTTACCCGAATTGGACTGAGGGCCGAGGTGCTTGCACAAAATATCGAGGAACCATCTCACATAAGTATCGTTTTCATCGAGTTTGCCCACAACTCCATCGACATTCGGTTCGAAATCGATATCCAGACCGTCGTAGTTGTACTTGTAAATGGTATCCGCGATAGCCTGCGCATATTTCTCCATCGAGGTCTTGATGGCCGCTTCATCGTCGTCCACCCAGCCCCAGAACGCTTCGCGGGTCGCTTCATCGACATCATATTCGGCAGGAGTGAACCCCTTGCCGACATACTGGATAAAGGTACACATCAGCACTTTGGTCCCTTTCTTCTGCTGCACCATGCGGAGATCTTCGATCTTGCCCTGCGAAAGGTTGCTCGAATTGTCCCACAACGAGACCATATCCATACTGTCGGGAAGTCCCATCAGCATACTGGCCGTCAGAACGGCAGGATCGCCCCAGCCGCTGAACCACCCGAACGAAATCGAATGATCCGTCTTTTTCCACTCGCGCAGAGCTTGGTAGTAGGATTCGGGGCGCGAGGTCTCGGTATTGCCGTATTCGACCTTCTTTTCGGCTTCGACCTCCGTCCAGTCGCTGCAGTTGGTAAACGCAGTCGCGAAAAGCAGCGCCGCCGCCAATGCCCATATATTTTTCTTTATGTTCATAATGTATGCTTTCGTTTAGGTTTCGACACTATTTTTTCTTCGTCCAGAAAAGATCGACCGACTCGTTGTCCGTACCGCCCAGCAATGCCACCGCCTTGTCGTAATTGCTCTTGTTGAGGTTACGCTCGGTATAGGGATAGCGCAGCCGGCGCAGGCCGCGGAAGTTGTCGGAGATAACGCCGCCGCTAAGGTTGTCGATGGCCGGCGCCAGTTCGGGATAGCCCGTACGGCGGAATTCGGCCCACGCTTCGAGTCCCATCGGGAAGTTTGCGATCCATTTCTGGGTGATGATGCGCTCCAGATTCTTCTCCGTACCGTCCGCGTCGTTCCACTTGATCTTGACGTCCGTCTGACGGTCGTAGTTGTACTTCGCGCCGCGCGGATCGTTCAGATGTCCGGCGGGAACGAGCGTTTCATCGGCCAGATAGGCGTCGATGTCCTCGCCCGCCACGCCGTTCTGCTCCATCGACAGACGCACGCCGGCTTCGTAGTAGGACTGCGCCGTACCGCCTACGGTCCACTCTCTGAGCGCCATCTCGGCGCGCAGGAAATTGGTCTCGGCGGCCACGAAAATCGGCAGCGACGAGCCGGACTGCACGTTGGGCAGCGAATAACCGCTTACGGCCGATTTCTCGAATCCGGCCGTACCGGCGCGCATGCCGATATAGCGGGTGTTGTCGAAGGTCGATTTCTGGAAATAGGCTTCGCAGCGGGGATCGTCGTACCCGGTCATGTAATCGACGATCGAAGCATTGATTCGCAGGTCGCCCCACGACGCCGAAGCCAGCTGATAGGGATTTCCCTGCACGCCGGGACTCATCATGGCGTTCTGGGCGTTGGTCTCGATCAGGCCGGCGGCATGGCCGCAGGCGCTCTCGGCGGCCTCGCGGTCGTTCGAGCGGATCGCCGCACGCAGGCAGAGCGAGTTGGCCAGACGCGCCCAAGCCGTATAGTCGCCTGCGAAAATCGGATCGTTGTTAGCCAGCGGTTTCGACGCCGGATACTCCTGCGCATAGGCGTAGAGCGTGGTCGCCGCGCCCGCGAGGTCCTCGATAATATGCTTGTAGACATCCTCCGCCGAGTCGTACTCGACATAGAACGAGCCGTCGGCCACCTTGCTGTAGGGGATCGGGCCGTAGCAGTCGGCGACGCGCATCATCACGGCGGCGCGCACCAGACGGGCCATCGCGTAGTAGTGACCCGACTTGCTGGTCGATTTCTCTATGTCGAAGAAGTTGGCGTAAATATCCTCGAACATCGTATTGTACGGCGTGGCGTTCCATGCGTCGGACGCATTGAACGTATCGAAGTTCTGACCGCCCCAGCGGTTCGACAGCGTGAAATATCCGCCCAGCGAGCCGACCATCTGATCGACCATCTGCGAGTCGTTCTGCTGCACGTACATCATGGCGTCGAGCATGGTGGGAATCAGCACGGCGGGGTCTCCCTTGTAAAGGGCATAGGGATCGGTGTTGTACTCGTCGAAATTGCCCGTACAACCCGCAAAACCGCATACCGTCAATAAGAGGCAGGTAAGTTTAATGATATTTTTCATAGCTTTGGTTCGGTTAGAATTGCAGTTTCACGTTAAAGCCGAAATTGCGCGTGCTCGGCTGCATGAAGTAGTCCACGCCCTGATAGTAGGCGTTGTCCGTCGCCGCCGAGATTTCGGGGTCGAACGGCGCCTTGCAGTAGATCATCCAGAGGTTCTTGGCGACGAATCCGACCGTCAGTCTGGCTTTGTTGCGGAACCACCGCGCCGGCAGCGTATACTGCAGGCTCAGCTCCTGCAGGCGTACGTTGGTGGCGCTGTAGAGGTAATAGGCTCCGTAACCGCCCTCGGCCGTCGAAATCGCCGAATAGTACTTCTGGGGATCGACGGTGCCGTAGTTGATCGGAATGCCGCCGCGGTCGCGCGCGTCGGCCGTGGCCTGCGACGCGCCGTAGTAGTCCAGCACGCCCTGCGTGGCCGAGTAGGTCAGGCCGCCGATTCGGGCCGTGAGGACCGCACCGAGTTCGATGCCCTTGTAGCCGAAGCTGTTGCTCCAGCCCATCGTGTAGCGGGGCGAGAGCTGGCCCACCTTGCGGAAGTCGGTTTCGGCGATCGAGAGGTTGCCCGTCGAAGGATCGATCTCGATGTTGCCGTTCAGGTCGCGCTTAAGCTCGTGATTGACGTAAATATCGCTCATCGAACCGCCCGGACGCAGGATGACCTGCGGCGCCACGTTGCTCGCGCCCAGCCAGTCCTTCTGAATCTCGTTGTCGGTGATGGTCTCGCCCGTCACGGGGTTCACTTCGCCGGCCGCCAGCCGCTTGATCTCGTTGCGGTTGAGCGTAAAGGTGTACGAACTGCTCCATGTGAAGTCGTTCCACTTGTTGTTGTAGCCCAGCGCCAGCTCGACGCCTTGGTTCTGCACGTCGCCGGCCTGTACGACCACTTGGTTGTAACCCGACGAAGAGGGCAGCGGCGCATAGATCGTCTGGTGGTAAGTGTTCGAACGGTAATAGGTCACGTCGAGGTTGATGTGGTTGAGGAAACGGGCGTTCAGGCCGATCTCCCACGACTTGGTATCCTCAGGCTTGAGGTTGTAGGCCGGATAGGTCGAAGGCTTGCTCCAGTTGTGGGTCTGGTTGTTGAACGAGTAGGCCGGATTGGAGAGGTAACGGGCGAAAGCCGACGCCACCTTCGAATACGACCCGCGCACCTTGAGGAAGGTGAACCATTCGGGCATGTTCACCATGTTGGAAACCACGGCCGACAGACCCACCGAAGGATAGAAGAACGACGAGTTTTTGGAATAGGCCAGCTGCGAAGCCCAGTCGTTGCGGCCCGTCACCGTCAGGTAGAGCATCGAGCGCCACCCCACCTCGACCGAAGCGAAGATCGCCTGCGTCTGGTCGTGCCACCCCTCCTGCAGGGGTTTGAACTTCTCCTGATAGTTGAGGTTGTTCATGGCGAAATGGTTGGTCAGCAGCAGGTCGCCCGCCACGCCGGCCTGCTCGTAGCGCTGGTCGTTGATCGAAGCGCCGATGTTGGCGTTGAGCGTCCAGTCGTCACCGAAGGTCTTGTCGATGTTGAGCATCACGTCGCCGTAGAAACTGCGGTCGTGCTGCGTCTGGTCTTCGTAACCGCCGTTCGTTCCGCAGAAGGTGGTCAGCGTCGAGGCGTAGAGCTTCTGCTTGATGCGGTATTCCGAATTATCGACCCGCACGCGGCCCGAAACGTTCATCCAGTCGGTGATATTCCACCGCAGCGATGCGTTGAGCATGTAGCGGCGCTTGCTCGTCTCGCGGTTCATGCGGTTCTGAATCCAATAGGGGTTCTGCAGCGAATGCGCGCCCTCGCCGTAAGGCCAGTACTGCACCATATAGCCGCGCACGGGGTCCCAGCGCTCGAAAAGGCGGATTTCGTCGAAGTCGTCGCTGCGCGGGAAGAGGTAGAGCGCGGGCAGCGGGTTGTAATACTTGCCCTGCGTCACCATGTTTTCGTCGTGCTGGATGATAAAGCTGGCGCCCAAGTCCAGTACGAGCTTGTCCTTGGCGAACGAGGTGGTATTGCGGGCCGTGAAGTTGTAGCGGTCGTACGTATTTTCGGGAATGATGCCCGCCGTATTGGTCGTCGAAGCCGAGATATAGGTCTGGTTCTTCTCGTTGCCCGTCGATACCGACACCGAGTTGATGATGTTGGTTCCCGTGTTGAAGAACTTCTTGGCGTCGAACGTGCTGGCAGACTTCTCACCCCAGTTCATCAGCCCCGAACTGGTTCCGTAGCTGTTCTGCATGTCGGGCAGCCGGTAGACCTTCGAAAAGGTCGTACTGTTGCTGACGGTCACCACCGTACGGTCCTTGACGCCGCGTTTGGTGTTGATGACCACCACGCCGTTGGCGGCGTCGCTGCCGTAAAGGGCCGCAGCCGAAGGGCCGGTCAGCATGTTGATCGACTCGATGTCTTCGGGGTTGATATCCGCGGCGCTCTCCGAACCGGCCTGTTTGGCATAGGTGCCGCCGTCGCCGCCGAAGCTGTGGTTATACATCGGAATACCGTCGATCACATAGAGGACGTTGTTGCCCTTCTCGATCGACTTCTCGCCGCGCATCACCACGCGCGCACTGGCGCCGGGGCCGCTCGCACCGCTGTTGATCTGCACGCCGGCCACCTTGCCGACCAGCGAATTCATGAAGTTGGCGTCCTTGACGGTCGTCAGCTCCTCGGACTTGACCTGCTGCACGTTGTAGCTCAGGGCCTTCTCCTGACGTTTGATGCCGAGGGCCGTCACCACGACGTTCTCCACCGCCACGGCCGAATCGCGGAGCGTAATCCGGAAATCGGTGCGGCTGCCGACGGTCACATCGACCGGCTCGTAACCCAAGTAGGTAACGATCAGGACAGCATTTTCCGCGGGGGGGGGAACTTGCAGCGAGAAGGAGCCGTCGGTATTGGTCGAGGCGCCCACGGTCGTACCTTTGACGATCACCGAAGCTCCGATCACCGGCGCGCCGTCGGCGTCGGTCACCACGCCCTTCACGGTCACAGGCCTGCGGTCGGCCTTCGAAAGCAGAATGTATTTGCCGTCGAAACGGTAGACCACGTCTGTTCCGCGCACCATCTGCGCGAGCGCTTCCGAAAGCGGGCGCGCCTCCACATCGACGCTCACGACGCTGTTGATGTCCACGTCCTTGTTCGACAGGAACAAATAATTGGTTTGGTTCTCGATTTCATTCATCACACGCTCCATGCTGACGCCCGACAGACGGATCGTCACCGCATTATTCTGAGCGTATGACCGTGTGGCATAGAACGATGCGCACACGACAAAAAAGAGTGTAAACAGGAATTTAATTTGCTGAATACGTTTTTTGTTCATACTTTTGCAATTAGTTAGTTGTTAGTAGGCTGGGTAGCTGATTAACGGCCGACCGCGGCTTGCGGATGTTGCGACCATCTGCAAGTTTTTTTAATTTGCCCCGGACGACCGGTGAGGGTCATTGTTCGGCTCTTCTCATAGGCAGTCTTTTCGTTTTTTTCAGGTTTATAAATTGGTTATCGTATGACGATCGTTCCGTTGTCTTCGCTGCGCGTATAGGTGAAATCCGAGGCCATCTGCAACAGGCGCAGCGCCGAATCGACGCCGTCCGAAATGCGGATCTTGCCGTGGTTGTAATCGACCTCCGGCATCCGGGCGCGGTCGATCCGTATCTTCACGCCGAAGCTCTTTTCGAATTTGTGCATCAGCTCCCCGAACGAAAGGCCCTTGATGCTGATCATCCCTTCGGTCCAGAGGTAGTCGTCCATGCTGCCGATCGCATTCAGGTTCAGCCGCCGCCCCGCCAGCCGCACCTCCTCGTTGGGCTTGAGGACGAACTGTTCGCCGGGCGTCAGGCGGTTGGTCACCTTCACGCTTCCGCGCAGCAGGGCCGCCGAGAACAATCCCTCGCGCTCCTCGGCCATCACGTCGAATTTGGTTCCCAGCACCTCGACGTCGCAGGCGAACGTCTCGACCACGAACGGATGCGCGGGATCGTGCTCGACATCGAACATCGCCTCGCCCGCAACCTTCACGCGCCGCTCGCCCCCGGCGAACACCAGCGGATACTCCAGCCGGGTTCCCGCATTGAGCCAGACCTTGGTGCCGTCCTGCAACTCCATGCTCAGGTACTGTCCCGCAGGCACTTCGAGCGCCGTCGTCCGCCGCGCCCACTCTCCGATCCGGTCGTCGGCAAGCATCCGCGCGAGACCGACGCCGACGACCGCCACCGCGGCCAGCTCCGCGGCATAACGCACGATGCGGCGCAGCGGAATGCGACCCAGTGAAATGCGCCGCGCCGCCTTCCTCGCAAGCGCAGGCGACAGCACGTCGGGACCGTAAATGACCGAAGCGGCCATCACTTTGTCCAGCTCGTCCAATTCGCGCATATGCGCGGGATCGGCGTCGAGCCAGTCGAGCACCTGCTCCGTCTCGGCATCGGTCGCCGTATTTTCCAAATATTTATAGATAAGTTCCGGATTCATCTCTCTCTCTTCGTCTGTTTCTATAAAAACGAATAAGTGCGCCCGATTCCCAATCAGACGCACTTGGATTTGCTAAAAAAATATTTTTAATAATTCACGCTCTCGAATTCAGGATCGCAAAATATTATCCGACAGCAACATAAGCAGCACGGGCAAATAATCCTTCAACGCCACGCGCAGCTGCTTCACGGCCTTTTCCAGTTCGAATTCGACGCGCCGCACGGTGATGCCGTACTTTTCGGCGATCTCCTTGTAGCTCAGCTCCTCGAAGCGGCGGGCGACGAACACTTCGCGTGTCAGTTCGGGCAGGCGGTCGAGCGACTGCCGCACGATCGCGGCCACCTCCGCCGAGAAAATCTCCTCAGGATTGAACGCCTGCAGCGACCGTATGTCGGCCGCCAGCACCCGCCGCCTAAGCTCGTACACCTCCTGCTCGATCTTGGCATGCAGGCTTTGGGCGCGCAGCCAGTCGAGGCATTTGTTGCGGACGATAATCAGGATATAGGCCTGCAGGTTGGCATCGGCGGGAATCCGGCCGCGGTTCTCCCAGAAGGACATGAAGCTGTCCGAGACGAGATCCTCGGCCACCGCCGCGCTCCGCACGTAGCGGCACGCGATCGCTTCGAAGCGCGCGCGCCACGTAGCGAACAGGCGGCCGAATTCGGCCGTCGTCATCGCAACGGACTCGCGTCCCTGTATTCGCACGGCGGTCTTCTCCACGTCCACTCCCGGTTTTATTCTACGATGATTTCATCCACGAACATATGCGCCTTCTGTCCGGCCGCGCCGTGCCATGCCGGAATCGGATCGACCGTACGGGCCACCACGCGCAGGTAGCGGGCCGAGGTTTCGGGGAAGAGCACCTTGAACGGCTTGACGCCGTCGGGGCTGCCGGCCGTCTCCTGCGGCACGGACATCAGCGCCGCCTCGGTGAACTCGCTGCCGTCGTCCGAGAGGTAGACCCCCACCGACGAAGGCGGGAAAACCCACTCGCCCTTCTCGACCAGCGATTCGACGGTCACCGCCGAATAGGGCTTCGCCCCCTGCATGTCGATCGTAACGTCCAGCGGCTCGTTCAGGAACCCGATCCACGCGCCGTTCGAATAGACGGGACCTCCGCGGTAACCGTCCACCAGCAGCGAGGCGCCGCCGTAGGTATATTTGAGCGTCGGCGCGGCGTTCAGCGCGATGCGCCGTCCGGTCGCCTTGTTGAAATCGAATTTCCGCGTATAGACCGGCGTCTGCATGCCTTCGCGCAGGGCCGCGGCCTTGAACGTGCAGCTTTCGCCGATGGTCACCGGCGCCTTGTAAAGCGGACTCGAAGCCGTGGGATCTGAGCCGTCGAGCGTGTAACGGATCGGCGCACCGCCCTGTGTGGTGAGGGTCATCACGACGCCCCCCTTCTCCGGATCGACCGCATACGAAGCCGTCACCCCGAAGATATGCTTGGCGAACTCATATCCCATCTGAGAATAGATTTCGTCCATCCTGAAACTGCCGATGAAGCGGTTCCAGTCCTTCGTTTCGGGCTGGCACCACTGCACCTCGCTCAGGGCGGCCAGACGCGGCAGAAGCATGTATTCGAGGTGTTCGTCGCTCAAGACGTATTCGGTCCAGAGGTTGGCCTGCACGCCGAGAATATGTTTCTGCTGTTCGGGCGTCAGCTCCGGGAACGCCGGATCGTACGAATAGACCTGCTCCATCGGTATGTAACCGCCGATTCCGAACGGCTCGGCGTCGGTGTCGAGCGACTGGTAGTAGTCGAAATAGAAGTGCGAATTCGGCGTCATGATGACGTCGTGCCCCAACTTGGCCGCGGCGATTCCGCCCTCGCTGCCGCGCCACGACATGACAACGGCGTCGGAGGGCGCCCTGCCTTCCAGAATCTCGTCCCAGCCGATGATGCGGCGGCCGTGCTGCGCAAGGAATTTGCCGATGCGGTCGGTCACGTAGCTCTGCAGGTAATGCTCGGCAGTATGCTCTCCGTCGTCCTTCAGGCCGAGCTGGCGGATCTTCGCCTGACAGCGCGGACACTTCTCCCAGCGCACCTTCGGGCACTCGTCGCCGCCGATATGGATATACTCCGAGGGGAACAGCTCCATCACCTCGGTCAATACGCCTTCGAGGAATTCGAAAGTCTTCTCCCGTCCGGGGCAAAGCACATCGTCGGCCACGCCCCAGCGGCCCCACACCTCGTACGGACCGCCCGTGCAGCCCAGTTCGGGATAGGCGGTCAGCGCCGCCAGCATATGGCCCGGCAGGTCGATTTCGGGAATCACCGTAACACCCCGGTCGGCGGCATATTTCACCACGTCGCGGATCTCGTCCTGCGTATAGAAACCGCCGTAGGGCGTACCGTCATAGGTTCCCCACTCCTTGCGGACCACAGTGGCCTTGCGGATGCTGCCCACGGCGGTCAGCTCCGGATAGCGCTTGATCTCGATGCGCCAGCCCTGATCGTCGGTCAGGTGCCAGTGCAGCGTATTGAGCTTGTGTATGGCCATCACGTCGATATACCGCTTCACTTCGTCCACCGAGAAGAAGTGGCGCGCCACGTCGAGGTGCATGCCCCGGTATGCGAACCGCGGCGCGTCGGCGATCTTCACGCAGGGCACCTCCCACGCCGCATCGGGCGCAGGCTCCGTGCCGTAAACCGCCGCAGGCAGCAGTTGTTCGAGACTTTGCAGGGCATAGAGGAAGCCGGGAAACTGCGACGCCCGCACTTCGATTCCCTCCCCGTCCACGTTCAGTTCATAGCCTTCGGCCGGGAGCGATTCGTCCGTGACGAAACGGATGCCCGACGCGGGCACCTCGTCGGCGACCGTGACGGGATTCGTCCCGCCGGTAACCGTCGCCAGCCGTGCGGCGAATCCGACCACGGCGCGCTGCGTCCGCTCGTCGGTGCGACTGTCACACGTAACGGGCCGATCGGTCACCCGATAGGTTCCCCGACCGGTTTCGAGATGATTGGGATAGGGCACGATCGCGATCTGCGGATCGTGCGAACCGCAGGAACAAAGAACTATTCCGGCAGCCAGAGTCAAAAGTAGTTTTTTCATAATTTATTTTGGGTAGCTTAAGGCAAAAATAGAGAAAAATTCCAAATATCGCCTGCCGGGCCGAAAAAATTACCGCTCCGGGGATCCGTTCCGGAGCCGTTGCCCCATTTTTCCGTACGCTTTTTCCGGCCGGAAATGGGATTATCGGGCATTTTTTATAACTTTGCGACGCTTAATGCTTGCAAAACTATGAAAACCGACTTTCTGGTTATCGGTTCCGGCGCGGCAGGCCTTTCGTTCGCGCTCAAAGCCGCCGCCCACGGACACGTCACCATCGTGACGAAGGGCGAAATGAACGAGTGCAACACCAACTATGCGCAAGGCGGCATCTGCTCGGTAACCTACGCCCCCGA
>ENA-ORVG01003218-ORVG01003218.1-human-gut-metagenome-genome-assembly--contig:-NODE-3218-length-13270-cov-21.061370_pt1 | contig 13270 bp, 16 predicted proteins | sample MGYA00242091_ERZ509233 | MGnify/ENA primary metagenome ERZ509233 (study PRJEB26280, sample SAMEA2338840) | human gut metagenome | biome: human gut; feature: human-associated habitat; material: faeces... | reverse complement strand
GAGAGCGGGAGAGCAATACGGTCAAGCTCTGGTTCGTCTATGATTGCTGCCATGATTCTATTAAAGATGTGTTCTTCGCAGTCGGAAACCGACAGTACCAGGAGTTTTCCCATATCGCTCACCTCCTTTATCCGGCTACAACATCTGCTTTTTTCAGATGATGGGTAGCCAAAACCGCAAATAATACCGTATAGACAAGAACCATAGGTACCAAAGTCGTTATGCTGTCAATGGGCAATGCTTCGTCCTGTGACGATAGGCCGAGAATGATTTGCGAATAAGGGAATATTTCGCTTAAACCCGCAATATGGAAAGCCAGACCGCCAACACTAAGGCAAACCGCCAAACCTACCGGCACCGCAAAGCTCCTGATCCGCATGGACAAGTAAAGCTGAACAGCACCAACGCTCAAAGCTGAAAACCAGCCCATAAACAGCCACCATAGCATATTGATAGGGATGGGCTGTTCAAACCGAAACACAACCTTTCCCACGATAATGATAAACACCATCAAAAGAACTTGTGCGGCCAGAATAGATTTTGTCAGCACAACCAGCTTCGCAATGAAAATGGTTGACCGGGAAACCGGCGTTGTCATAAGGCTGTTCCAGTTGTGATTTGTGTGTTCCAGCCGCCACAAATAGGACGCACAAATGGCAATCAGGATTGGAAAGAAAAAATACCCATAGAACAGCCCTGTTTGAAGCCAAAGCTGCTGCCATACTGCGCCGTCGTACAAATTGGCCGAAGCATTGATGCCATAAATGATTGCACCAATGGCGGCGGTCAAAAGTGGCAGAATGAGAACTGCTACCCACATATGAGAATGGCGGCTTTTCAGATTTTCCGCCCGAATTGCATTGATAAGCATTACAATCCCTCCTTTAATATTCGTATTTTTGAAACTTCTTCTCAAACAGGACAAAGGCAATCAATCCAACAATAAAGAGAATCGTAAGCGGAAGAAAGTCAATATTCCGAACGACAAGTTCACTGGATTGCAAATTGCCGGAAGAAGTGTCCTGCCCCAGCACCATCATTTCTGCGTAATTTCCCCAAATGAGGATATTGCGGATGCCTGTGGGGAGCAAAGTAGAAATAAAGCCAATCAACGCGCCAATCATACCAATAGACATCGGGACAAGCTGGTTCGCAAAAACAAGAGAGAAAAACACCTGAATAGTTACAACCACAAATGTAACCATTACTGTCCCCAAAACAAATTCCCACAGCGTTTTTACCGGCAGCGGCTCAACAATCCCCACAGCATTACCGTAGGCGACAATCACAAGAGCCTGAATGAGAATTGCCGCCAGCATGAGAACGGCTACTACGGTAAACTTGCAGAACCAAATTGCCTTGCGGTTTTCATTGTTGCACTCCAACAGCTTCCATGTATTTCCCCGGTGTTCCATATCGCAAATGCGGCTGGCAATAACCGCTGCCAGAATGGGAAGAAAAAGCCCATTCATAGTAGCTGGCCCAACGATCAAATCCTCCCATGCCGGTGCATTGGGGTCGGAAATCATACCGAGGAAATTTTCATTGTTTCCATAGTTGGAAAATACAAAGAGCAATTCCACACCGAGGATCAGCACAAAGGTCAGAAAAACCTTTCTGCGTTTCAGTTTGTATAATTCAAGGCACAGGTATTTCATCACAGTGTCAGCTCCTTTCCTGTCAGGTTGAGGAAAATATCTTCCAGACTTTCCCGGTGTTCCTCAACACGATAAACAGAGATACCATTGGAACACAGGCATTGCACAACAGCGCCGGTCTGTTCGTCAGTCAGCGCACCGATCTGCAAACCATCCGTTGTACGCTGTGGGTTGGCCTTTTTAAGAAGCTGGAAAGCGTGGTTGTTATCGCTGGTTCTCAATATAATCTGTGGCTCCCGCTGCATATCCAGAACTGACATCCTTTCCTGAAAAATCAGGCAGCCCTGATTGATAATGCCGACAACAGTAGCCATCTGATCGATCTCACTTAAAATGTGGCTGGAAATCATCACTGTCATGCCATACTGTTTCGGCAGCATCTTAATGAGTTCCCGCATTTCTTCGATGCCTGCGGGGTCAAGCCCGTTGGTCGGTTCATCCAAAATCAGAAGTTTCGGGAACCGGGCCAGTGCCATTGCAATGCCGAGCCGCTGCTTCATACCGAGAGAATAGTTTTTGACTTTCTTCTCCATCTGGTTTTCCATACGGACAATATGCACCGCTTCTTCAATGTTCTTTTTGGGCAAGTCAAGCAGCCTGCGAATGATCTCCATATTCTCGCGGCCAGTCAAATGTCCATAGTAGGACGGGGATTCAATCAGGGAACCAACGGACGCGAGAATATCACGGAGGTTCTTTTCGTTGAACGGTTTTCCCATAATTTCAATGGTTCCGCTGGTGGGTTTGACAAGTCCGAGCAGCATTTTCATGGTGGTGGACTTGCCTGCCCCATTCGGGCCGAGAAAGCCGTAAATGTCGCCCTCTTTAATCCGAATATCTAATTCCTGAACACGGTAAACACCGTCATATTCTTTTGACAAATTATCTGTTGCTACAATCATTTTTTCTTGCTCCTTTCCTAAGCTGCTTATATCATATAGCCCCCACCTTGCATTGCATTGGAGAGAACCTTGATTTTACCTTGATTTTCACGATCAAAGCTGCAAATATGAAAAGATATGGTATAATACATAAGGAAAGGAGTGAGCCGATGGGTACAATCAAGGACAAAATTATTTTGCTGGTTGATGATGAACCGGCAATTTTACAGATGTGCCAATCCATTCTGAAAGAGAATGGTTTTGAAAATATAGTAACCGCCAATACCGCCCTGAGCGCATTGGAAAGAATGAGTGCAAAGCCGGATATGGCTGTTTTGGATGTTATGCTACCGGATATGGACGGCTTTATGTTGGCAAAGACAATCCGAGAACAGAACCCGATCCCTATTCTTTTTTTGACGGCAAAAGGAGAAATCGACGATAAATCAAAAGGTTTTGAGGCCGGTGCGGATGATTACATGGTAAAACCATTTATCGCGCAGGAATTTGTATGGCGCATTACGGCCATTCTGCGGCGAACCTATAAAGAAAGTGAGGAAAGCAGCTTCTTACTGGATGCCTGCAAAGTGGACTTAGAACAGGCAGAAGTCTATCGTGAGGGACAGGAACCAGTTTCCCTGACCGCAAAAGAAGTGGAGATATTGAAAAAACTGTATGCAAATGCGGGCCGCATTGTAACTTTGGGTGCGCTTTGCCAAACGGTTTGCGGGGATATTTATATAGGCTATGAGAAAACACTTATGTCGCACATTCGCCATATCCGGGAAAAGATTGAGGAAAAACCATCTTCGCCGGTTTCGCTGGTAACGGTAAAAGGCATTGGATATAAGTTGATCTTAAAGGACAAGTCAAGGTGAGCCTATGAATAATATTCAACGATTTTTTAAGCGGTATGTTCATTCCAGTGTGAAGCTGTTCTGCTTCTTTATCCTGATAAACATTGTCCTTTTTGTTGTGCTGGCTGTGGTGTCAAGCAGTCGGGGCAGCCATAGCCCAACGCAACTATTAGAGCAGGTTTCCGCAGACTTGCAGCAAAGTGAAGAAAGCTACCGTCTTTCAGAAAATACGGCTATCCAAATGACGAAGGAAAACGCATGGTGTATGCTGATAAGCAATGACACCGGCGATGTGGTCTGGAATTACAAAATACCGTCCGAATTACCTCTGCACTATACACCGGGCGATATTGCAGAAATGACAAGGTGGTACTTAGAGGATTATCCAGTATTCGTGTCAAATCAATCTTATGGTCTGCTGGTTGTCGGCTACCCGCAGGATAGTTTTTGGAAACTGTCTGCTTACAAAACTTCTGACAGCATTAAAATAGACATATTTGGATTGGTTACTTTATTTTTGTTCAATATCATCATTGTGCTGATCCTGTTCATTCACAATAACCGCAAGATTGAAAAATCCATTAAGCCGATCCTCACCGGCATAGAAGAAATTTCATCTGGGAAGAAAACACAGTTAGTTGAACGGGGGGAATTGGCGGAAATCAACGCAAAGCTGAATAAGGTCGCCAAAACCCTGCAACGCAGGGACAGGGCAAGGGCAAACTGGATCAGCGGTATTTCACATGACATCCGCACACCTCTATCAATGGTGCTTGGCTATTCCAGCAGCTTAGAGGAAAGCCGGGATTTGAACACAGAACAGAAAGAAAAGATTGTGGCAATCCGCCAGCAGGCTACCAAAATTAAGCAGCTCATTGAGGATTTGAATTTGACTTCAAAACTGGAATATGATATGCAGCCATTACGAACTGAGAAAATTTCCCCGGTAGAATTGGCCCGGCAAGTGGTATGTGATTTTCTGGATAGTGGGCTTGATGAAAGCTTCTCTATTGATTTTCAATCGGATGAAGAAAGCGAGCTACACTATATGCTGGGTGATGAAGCGCTCTTAAAGCGGGCGATTACAAATCTTCTTCAAAATAGCATCGGCCACAATCCAAACGGCTGTGCAATAACAATCTCGGTTGACTGTACGGATGGACATACAGAAATTATTGTCGCGGATAATGGCGTGGGGGTATCTACCGATAAGTTGCAAGAATTGAATACCAAAACGCACTATCTTGAAAGCACAGATGAAAAACTAAACCTTCGTCATGGACTTGGTGTACTGTTGGTACGGCAAATTGTAGAGGCACATAATGGTACTATGAAAATTGAAAGCATGCCGAACTGCGGATATAAAACGACTCTTATTTTTTTCCATTAGTATAAAAAGAGGCTTCAGGATACAGAAAACCTCTTTTTGTTTATGAATTTAGGGCTATAAAAGTTCACCACTCCTGAGCTGCAAATGCGAGAAGCTAAGGAAAAAAGAACGCCGGACAGATCCAGTAGGTCATCATGTCCGGCGTTTCCTATATCACGGATTCAAATTTATATCCACTGCCCAGTACAGTCCGGATATAGCCACCCTTTGGTGTATCCGGCGTCAACTTGCGCCGGATCTGACTGATGACACTGGCAACGGCGGTGCCGCAGTGTTCACCATCTCTAGCCCATACAGCCTCGTAAATCTGGCTGGCTGAGAATACCCAGCCAGGATGACGAGCCAGATATGCAAGAACTGCAAATTCATGGTGAGTCAGAGTGACAAGTCGACCTCTGCAGAATACAGTCTGCTCCTTTAGCCGAATTTCAATATTTGGGAAGGAGAGACTGGCATCAGAGAGCGGGAGAGCAATACGGTCAAGCTCTGGTTCGTCTATGATTGCTGCCATGATTCTATTAAAGATGTGTTCTTCGCAGTCGGAAACCGACAGTACCAGGAGTTTTCCCATATCGCTCACCTCCGCCTATAAAATGTAAATGCTTCTTATTCAAATATGCTTTCTCTGCTGTTTTGATAATAGCAAGTAAAGCAAGAACCAAAGGACACAATGGAGAGCGAGAATAACGATGTCCTTGGTCGCTGTTGATGCAGTTCCATTTGCCAAATCCATAATGCCCTCAAAGGTGGCGCTGGACGGGATCAGATAGCAAATGTAGGAAAGGACTTTGTTTCTTGTACCGACCAGATAATTCAGAATCGGAACCGCCATAAATACAATCATCACGATTTTAATATAAACCACACCTACCATCATGCCATCGGAGAGTTTGCCCACAAACAAACCGATCAGGGCCGACACAAATGCGGAAAGGACGATCAATGCCAGCATGACCGCCGCCCCTGTGAAAGAGAGCCGGAAACAGATTGCCGCTGTAAGAATAGCGGACAGGCAGCCGAATACAAAACCCACAAAGATTTTCTGCATCATGTACTGTCTGTGCGTCATAGGCAGGATTTCATTGATCAGCGCAACGCCATCCTCTTTTTCAGAAATAATGTTCATGGCATTAAAGGTACAGCCCATGAACATTGCCACAATCAGCGTAATGGCAATAAAGATATTCTGATAGCCCGCCATCATATCCGGGCGCTCCAATACCTGCACACTGGCCTGTGCCGCCCATTCCCTCTGCTCGTAAAGAGCCGGGAGCGTGTTGGCTGTCTGCTGAAACATATCCAGTTCATCGCCGGAAAGGATCGTCTGGATGCTACCATTAGCCATTTCCACACCGATCAGGTTTGTTGACGGTTCGTTGATGGCCTCAATCAGTTCTTCCTGTGTGGGATAAACTGTGACAGTACCGTACCGTTCCAGCCATGTGTTGACTTCCGAAGTGGTGGCCGTTGCCGTTACTCCAAAATGAAATTCCCCCAATGAAGAAAGGTCAATGGAGCCGACAAAATTCAATGCCACAGCGACTACGATAGGCAGGAGAAATGACATGATACAGAACTTGTCTTTTCGGACACTTTTCAGTTGATAGATCAGTCCTTTCATTGTCAGCCCTCCTTTCCCATTTCCTTGCGGAACGCAGCTTCTACAAGGATAAAGAGTAGAATGATTGCGCCTATCGCACCGGCATAGTAGACCGGGCTTGTAGTCGGGACACCGAAAAAGGCATTTTTCAGGCCCATATACACATGGTAAAACGGGTGATAGTCAATCCACGCCATCTTTACGGAAGTATTTGCCGCCAGAAATACCGGCGTAGCCGCAAAGAGCGCAATTACCAGATACGCCAGTGAAAATTGCTTAAAGTCCCGCAGAAGCATGGTACAGCCGAAGCCTGCCAGTGCCATAATCAAGGAGAGGATAGCGGTCTGCACCAGCACCGCAGGCAAAACCGACATCCCGCCCAGCCCCACATTGAACAGAACCATTAAGGCCGCAAAAACCAAATCGGTAATTAGAAAGAGCATGATTTTGGAGCATACAAACAGGCTCTTATGCAGTGGCATAATGGCATGGACGCGGATCACTCCCATCTGCTTTTCCTTAAACAGCACCGAAGCGATCCCCAAAAATCCAACGGCTACAATCTCAATAAAGAGAAGTTCACAGGTGATCTCCCGGCGCTGCTTCATTTCAGGACTGTTGCTGCCGACGATTTTTGCTGTATCATTCCCATCCGGGGAAAGCAGGGACAGCGCATAGTCTGTTCTGTGTCTGTCTGCTTTTTCGGTTGCCGCATAGAACAGGACATGAGGCGTCCTACCGCTGGCATCAATCCCGACACCGTTTGTATCACCGGCAAGGGCTGCATCCAGTTCTTCCAAAGAGGACACGGGCCGGACAAGAGAGGAAACCTCTGTCTGCGTCCCAGCCGGATCATACAGATACACATGGTAGAGCTGGGCGTCCATGAATTTCACGTAGCCGAAATTGATGAACAGCGTATATAAAACAAGGGAACCCAGCGCCACCAGAAAGAATTTCCCGGACATCATCATCCGGCAGTCTTTTTTGAACAGAGAACAAAGGCTTTTCCACATTAAGACAGCCCCCTTCCCGTGTACTGGATAAAGACATCTTCCAGTGTCGGCTCCTGCGAATGGATGCTGATGATTTCATCATAGGCGAAAGGAATACCGGCTTTCAGTTCAGGCGCTTCTATGGTCTGCTCCTTTCGCTTGCCCTGATAAAGATAGGAAACCACAATACGGTGATTGCTGTTTTTCTCTTTCAGATTTTGGGGCGTGTCCAGCGCAACAATATTTCCATTCGTGATAAACGCCACACGATCACAGAGCAGATCAGCGTCCAGCATATTGTGTGTTGTGAGAAATACCGTTGTGCCTTTTTGCCGTTCTTTCTCGATGATTTTCCGAAAAAGCACAGCGCCGGCGGGATCAAGGCCGCTGGTGGGTTCGTCCAAAAATAAAAGTTTCGGATTGCTGATCAAAGCCCTCGCCATGCTTACACGCTGCCGCATCCCTTTGGAGTAGGAGGACACCGGCTTATTGAGAAAGTCTTTCTTAAATTCCAGTTCTTCCAGCAGTTCTTTTACATCCCGCAGTTGTTCTTTGGGATAAAAGGACGCAAAATAGTTCAGATTGTCCACTGCGCTTAAATTAGCGTACAGATAAGGAAACTCAAACAGGACGCCGATCTGCTGAAAAAACTCCTGCGTCTGTGCGGTTCTCAAATCCTTTCCAAATAGGGAAACCTCGCCGCCATGCCCTTTTAAGATGCCGGTCAATATCTTTTGGGTGGTGGACTTCCCGGAACCATTCGGCCCCAAAAATCCGAAAATCTCCCCATCTGCCACAGAGAAATTCAAGCCGTGTAACGCCTGCTTATCCTTTCCGTAGGAAAAGGTCAGGTTTTTAACCTCGATCATCTTCATCACCCCATTTTCCGGTCTGGTTCTTTTTCTTCTCCTGTTCCCGTTTGCTCCACCATTTCATAAACTTTACCTTGAACGGGATGCAGATCACCAGTGCCACAACAATCAAAAGCCACCAGTACCATTCCATACCTAAAAACATAATCGCTACCTCCTTTGTCTGGAGGGGCATTCCCTCCTTGTGGGATAAAGGTACGAAAATGCGTTGAAGTCGGTGTGAGGTCGCTGTGAAGTTGGTGTGAAATCTTCCCGGCAGAAGAAAGAGTCCTGATCTTTATGTATCGTTAGCAGGGGTATGAAACTATTCGTTTAACCAACTGACATTCCTAATCGCTATATTTCCACCATTCAAAGTTGTTTTTTATTGAAAAGTCGAATTGCAATCAGTAATCCCAAAATGGATAAAACAACAGAAATTAAAGCGGGTATTATAAACTCCGCAGGAACGACCTCACCAGAAATCAGTTCTACATTTTTTGAGGTCAAAATGAACGGATTGAATTTCGCAATCGGTTCTATCATTCCGAATAAGGATATAAGGGCAACGATACCGCCTGTAAAAAGTATGCTTGTGAATGTCTGTTTGAATATAACACACCCAATCATCAGAATACTCAAATACAGGAAGCCTATTATCCAAAGCGAAAATGCGGCGAAAGCAACATTTGAAAGGGTGGCATCCTTCCATAAAAAAGCTGTATAGCCGTATGTTGCAGCATAGGCAATCCAATAACTGAATGTCATAAGTGTGGCGGCTACCGTATATTTTGCAAGGATCACAGCTTTACGGGATAGTCCTTTTGTTACCATCAAAACTAATGTTCCTTTAGAATATTCATTGGACAAGCAGCTTCCAAACAGAATGATAAATGCACTGAAACCAACACCGGATATGTTTTTGTAAAATTGTTTCCATGCGTCCAAAGCAACCGGTTCAGAAGTCATTTGCATATCTGCGGCTAATGTTGATAAAATCTCCGGTGTAAATTTTGCAAGAAATGCACTCATAATACCGAAAACCAAAAAGACCGCAAACAGGATAAGAAAACGATAGTTCTTTATGTTTTCCGTAAATTCTTTTTTCACAAAAGCAATATATCCGCTCATTTCACCACCTCCAAGAACAAGCTTTCAAGGGATGGCTCCATAAGTTCTATTTTTATGGGGCAAATCCCGGTTTCCGCAAGTACAGCAAACAAGCATTTTTGCACATTCTCCATATTGCGGCTATGTAGAATGAGTTCCCTGTTGTTTTCTTCGGAATGAAGCAGCAATGGCTCTATGGGCGTCTGCTTTTTGAAATTCTGTAAATCTCTATCTGTCGAAAATTCCAAAAGCAGGCTGTCATGTCCATGCAAAGCCTTAATTTCTGCAAGGGTTCCACTGACGGCAATTTTTCCCTCGTTCAAAAAGGCAGCATGATCGCAAATACGCTCCACATCGGAAAGAATGTGCGTAGAAAATAAAACTGTTGTTGTCCCACTGATTTTATAGAGAATATCCAAAATCTCTTTTCTTCCCACGGGGTCAAGTGCGCTTGTCGGCTCGTCACAAATCAACAGTTTTGGCTGTGTGAGCAAAGCCTGTGCAATTCCTAACCGCTGTTTCATACCGCGTGAAAAACCGCCGATTTGCTTTGTTATGCTGTTCAATCCAACCAGTGAGAGAAGCTCTTGACTTCGTTTTAAGATGTCGGATTTTGATAAACCAATGACTTCTCCGCAAAGCTTCAAATACTGCATTGGTGTCATATAATTATAAAATTCCGGGACATCTGGCAGATAACCGATATATTGGTTCGTTTTTGTCTGCCCAAAACGAACAGGCTCGTCGCAGACACAGATTTTTCCACTGTCGGGCTGCAAGAGTCCGAGTACCATCTTCATGGTTGTCGTTTTGCCGGCTCCGTTTTTCCCTATAAAACCGAAAACACTTCCCTCTGGGACAGACATATTCAAATTGTCGATGATTTTCTGCGTTCCAAAACTTTTTGACAGACCTTGTATTGTAAGGACACTCATTCGTTTTCCTCCTTTCCAAAGACAAAATAAATAATTGGCCCAAAGAGCAAAAGGGCTACAACGATTACAAGCCATATGGATCTGTTTCCAAAGCGATAGTGTGGGTGTCGTAAAATGTGTCGTACTGCCGCTACTGCAAGAGCAACATCTATCAGCAGAAGGGGAATCAGCAAAGGCAGAATTTCAAATAAAGTGTTCAATGTGTTTGCCTCCTTTTGTTTATCGTTTCAATAATATTATCATAATGAGAATATAAAGTCAATAAAAACCGCCCCACTGGGACGGTCATTTTATTTGTCTGTATTTTCTGCCGGAGATACGATTACGCCTATCGTCCGTAACTTACGCTCTGGATTAGGTTCATTGTTTTTTACTGCGTTGATGATTTGAGAAATGTTTGTTACCAGGGAAGTTAATTCATTATCAGAAAGATAAAGAGGGGAGAGAGAAAAGCCCGTCATATCTTTTTTGATATTGATATCTGGAGATTGGCAATATTTTTGAAACTGCTTTGCAAATCCAATAAAATACTGCATGAAATATTGCATATAGAGTTCGCCGGAATTCTCCTCAACCATTGTTGCCATATCGCTGTTAATGTTATATGCCAATGAATAAGTTTTCTCTACCGTACCGCGCACCTGAGTTTCTTCTACCACCTGTAAAATACCATCATTTAACATTTTTTTGAGGTGACGGTATAAGGTAGCCTGGGGAATATCGTTATAAATATCAGCTAAATGTTTCGCAGTTGCTTTCCCCTGAGAATGTATTTCGAGCAATAATTTGCACTTTACGGGATTGGTAATACAATCCATAAATTTGTCAGTCATTTCTCACCCTCCTGATCTAACATATGAAAATATTATCATTTTGATATTAAAAAGTCAATCAATGGTTGGAAACCAGAGCCTTTTAGGGTGATGAAATTTCTATTTTACTGTGGGGAGGGAGAAGTAAAAGGCCACGCCTCCCGGCTGATTTTCTGCGCCATAGTGTAGGTGCTGCATGGACAAGACCTGTGCAACAATGGCAAGGCCCAGCCCGGAACCGCTGTATTTGGAATTTTTATCACGATAGAATTTCGACCATATCTTTGACAGGCTTTCTTCCGGGATAGGCGCCCCCTGATTGAAGATAGAGAAGTTCAAAAGACCGTCTTTTTCAAGCAGGGACAATCTCAAAATCCCGCCCGGCCTGTTATTTCGTTTGGCATTGACGATCAGATTATTCAAGACCTGTTCCATCCGCCCTTTGTCTGTATTGACATAGACAGGATGCTCCGGCAGTTCATATTCCAAAACAAAATCTGCGTCCGGGGTGTCGATCAGCAGCCGTCCTGCCACCGTTTCCAAAAAGTCTACAAAGTCGAACCGCTCCGGGCGGAGCTGGGTAGCCCCATTTTCCAATGCAGACAGATCAAGCAGTGTAGTGATTAAGCGGCTCATGCGTTCTGTTTCCGTTATGATGACCTCGGAATACTTTTGCCGTTTTGCTTCGTCTGTTTCGTCCTGTAATCCCTCGGCATAGGCCCGGATCACACCCAGCGGAGTTTTCATTTCATGGGAGAGGTTGTCCACCAGTTCTTTACGCTCGGCCAGCAGCCTTTTTTTCTGCTCCACATCCTGCTCTAATTTACGGTTGGCATCTTCCAGAGAAGAAAACGCCTGTTGCAGATTTTTGGCCATCGTGTTCAGGCTCTCCGCAAGTTGTCCAAATTCATCATGGCTTTTTACATGGCAGGGGTGGGAAAAACTAAGCTCTGCCATGTTCCGGGCTGCTTCATTCAGTTCCGAAACCGGCTTTGTGATAAAGCGGGCCATCAGCAGGTCAATGGCACAGACCAGAACCACCACAAAAGCCAACCAGATCACAAAGGAAATATCGGTGTTCACTGGCAGTTTGGTGGATAGTATATAAGAAACGATCAGGGCAACGCCGATTAGTTTGGAGGCCAGCAGTATCTTCTTTCGTATGGTAAAGATGTTCATATTTTCGTTAATCTTCATACGCTCACCTCAAATTTGTAGCCGGAACGAATCAAGGTAACAATGTGTTTACCCTCATCCCCCAATTTCTGCCGCAGGGTTTTGATATGGGTATCGACCGTCCGTGTTGTTCCCTCAAAGTCGTAGCCCCAAATCCGATTAAGCAACTGGTCTCTGCTGAATATCTGGCTGGGATTAACCATGAAGAAATGCAGCAGTTCATATTCCTTGTGGGTCAAAGTGATTTCCTGTCCATCCACAAAAACTTTATGAGATGTGGGGATGATCGTAATTTTTCCGGCGTTCATAGAATCGGTAGGCGTGATAGAGGATCGGCGCAGCAAAGCGCCCACCTTTGCCAGTAACACTTTGGGACTGAATGGTTTGGTAATATAGTCGTCAGCTCCCAGCTCATAACCTTTCAGTTTATCTTCTTCCTCGCTTTTCGCAGTCAGCATGATAATAGGGAGGTTACTCATTTCCCTTGCCATCTTACAGACGGAAAAACCGTCAAGGTGGGGCATCATCACATCCAGTATCATTAAGTCCATAGGATTATTTTTCAAGATCATTAGTGCGTCTACGCCATCGTCAGCCGTAAAGCAGGTGTGACCACCTCGCTGCATATACTCGGCAATAATGTTCTGCATATTCTTTTCATCTTCCACAATTAAAATATTCGCCATAGAGAGGAACCTCCTTTTTGCTCATACTTTAGACAATAGATGTTTGGGGTAATTGTAGCCTTGAGCAAAGGCTTATTATCATAGTCATAACGGCATATACATTCATTATAATTCCGCAGTTCAAACAATACAAGGTGATATACACTGAGAAAAAGGCACCGGATACAGAGCTGATAGGCATACTGTATCCGGTGCGTTGCAAACTTTTTAACCTTTCAGATAGTAATGCACATAGGCATTATAATCTCGATGCCGGGTGACTAACCGCAGCCAGATATAAAAGTGGGCAGTTTCCGAATACAAATTGAATTCGGTGGGC
>ENA-ORVG01003217-ORVG01003217.1-human-gut-metagenome-genome-assembly--contig:-NODE-3217-length-13275-cov-4.515280_pt1 | contig 13275 bp, 10 predicted proteins | sample MGYA00242091_ERZ509233 | MGnify/ENA primary metagenome ERZ509233 (study PRJEB26280, sample SAMEA2338840) | human gut metagenome | biome: human gut; feature: human-associated habitat; material: faeces... | reverse complement strand
AAGCATATCCTCTTGATCTTGATTTTAATGCATCAAAGAAATCATAAATGATTTCATTAAGCGGGAGCTGGTAATGTAATACTGCACGTGTCTCTTCAATATACTCCATACCTTCATATACGCCTCGACGTTCCTGGCACAGATCCATGATCGCACCGATAAACTCCGATGTCACCATGATCTCTGCTTTTACCATTGGCTCTTCCATATATTCGATCTCTGAAGGATCCGGAAGGTTCGATGGATTCGTAAGCTCTATCACATCTCCATTTGTCTTGTGTACTTTATAGATAACCCCCGGCGCAGTTGTTACCAGATCCAGATTATATTCTCTTTCCAGACGTTCCTGAATGATCTCCAGATGCAGAAGTCCAAGGAATCCACAGCGGAATCCGAATCCCAGTGCAATTGAAGTCTCAGGTTCGAACTGCAGTGATGCATCATTTAACTGTAATTTCTCCAACGCATCCCTGAGATCTGGGTATTTTGCGCCATCTGCCGGATATAATCCACAGTAAACCATTGGATTTACTTTCTTATATCCCGGAAGCGGTTCTGCACATGGATGTGCCGCATTGGTTACCGTATCACCCACGCGGGTATCCTTTACGTTCTTAAGACTTGCCGTAATATAGCCTACCATTCCGGCACTCAGTTCCTCACACGGAATAAACTGTCCGGCCCCAAAATAACCAACTTCTACTACTTCTGCCTTAGCTCCTGTCGCCATCATAAGGATCGGTGTTCCTTTTTTTACAGTTCCTTCTTTGATTCTGCAAAATACGATAACACCTTTATACGCATCATATAAAGAATCAAAGATCAACGCCTGAAGCGGTGCTTTCGGATCTCCGGTTGGTGCCGGTATCTTTGCTACGATTTCTTCCAGCACCTGATCTACATTCAGTCCGGTCTTTGCAGAAATCTGCGGCGCATCCTCTGCCTCTATTCCGATCACATCCTCAATCTCTTCAATCACACGTTCCGGATCGGCACTTGGAAGATCGATCTTATTTAATACCGGTACTACATCCAGATCATGATCCAGCGCAAGGTATACATTGGCAAGCGTCTGTGCTTCTACCCCCTGTGCGGCATCCACTACCAGAATTGCCCCGTCACAAGCTGCAAGGCTTCGGGATACTTCATAGTTAAAGTCTACATGCCCCGGCGTATCGATCAGGTTAAAGATATACTCTTCTCCATCCTTTGCCTTATATACCGTTCTGACTGTCTGGGCTTTGATCGTGATTCCTCGTTCTCTTTCCAGCTCCATATTGTCTAACACCTGGGACTGCATTTCACGACTGGTAAGAAGTCCCGTCATCTCAATGATACGATCCGCCAGTGTTGATTTACCATGGTCAATATGTGCTATAATACAAAAATTTCGAATTTTACTCTGATCTATTCCTGACACTAATATCTTCTCCTTAATTAAATGTTTATCTTATCAATTCTATCATGCAGCACTGTATTTTACAATGAAAAGTTCCACACTCATCACATCATTCAGGCGTCCCGTCTTTACCATCTCTTCGGTATCTACAGCCTCTTCCAGAATGTTCCTTAACTCTTTCTTTTCAAATGTGCGGCATTGCTGCATATATTTTCCCGCCACAAACGGATGAAGTCCGACTGTCTTTGCGATTGATGATTTATCGTAGCGTTTCCCCACCAGATCTTTCACTTCCAAAAGCAGCTTAAACTGTCTCGTCAGAAGGTATAAGATACGCATCGGCGGTTCTTTTAATGCCAGAAGATCATAATAGTAATCAAGCGCCTTTTTCTGGTTCTTCATTGCAACCGCTTCTACCATATCAAAAATCTTATTTGTAATCTGTGTTGTACAGATTGCTTCTATATCTGATATCTCAATCTCTTCTTTTCCCATACAGTAACAGAAGAGTTTTTCCAGTTCTTTTTCCAGATTCTCCATATCCGTTCCTGTTGTTGACAGAAGATATCTGGCCGTCTGTTCCTTGATCTTGTAGCCTTCTTTTTTTACATTACCTGCAACCCAGTATAATAACGTCTTCTCATCCTGACGCGCCATCTCAACTACGCGTCCTTTACTCTTCACCGCTTTATACATCTTTCCTCGTTTGTCCGCCTCATTTTCCACGAACAAAAAGCATGCCGTATCCGGCATCGTCTTGATATAATCGGCCAGATCCGGTGTTGCATTTTTAAAAAATCCCGAATTTTCTACCACTATCAGACGACGCTTTGCAAAAAACGGCATTGTCTCGGCAAGATCTATGAGTTCACCCGGATTTATCCCTTTGCCTTCATAATATGCATAATTTACCGTATCCCCATCCGGAAATATTGCCTTGGTTATCCGGTCTCTGTATTGCTTTTTCAGATAAGCCTCTTCCCCATACAGGAGATATACCGGCTTAAAATTTCCTGTTTTTATATCTTCATTTAAACTTTTCATCGGTGTTCTCCTATCTTTTTCACCTCTTAAAAGTATACTGAATTCTCCTTTTAAGTTCAACCGTTTCTCCCATGAATCCGCATACTTTTTTTATTTACAGTTATTCCAAACGCACCGTTTTCCTGTGTAGAATATATTTTCGCGCCACTGTTTTCAAGTCTTTCCAAAGTATCTTTATGTGGATGTCCGTAACGATTCTTCCTTCCTGCCGAAATCCATGCATATCTTGGTTTTACATTTTCCAGAAATGCTTCCGTTGTAGAATTCTTTGATCCATGATGTGCAGTCTTTAATACCTCCCATGAAATCTTCTTTTCCTGTAGATAAGAGAGCGTATCTGTCAGACTTTCTTCTCCTTCTTTTTCCACGTCTCCTGTAAAAAGCATGTCAAATCCCTCGTATTCCAGATGTAGGATCATGGATGCTTCATTTCCGGGATTCATATTCTTTTCTTTTGGCCCCAGACAGGTGAATCTCAACTTTCCTTCTCTGATCTGCGTCCCGTTTTCCATTTCCCAGACCGTCGTTCCATTATCTTCTGCTACACTTATAAGCTCTTCTAACTTTTCATCCCGGTACGCTTCTCCTGTCACAACAAGATTCCGTATTTTTATCCCGACCTGCTGCCTTTTCAGCATTTCTTCAATTCCATTCATATGATCTATATCTCCATGAGATACGAACACATAATCAATACTTCCTATTCCTCTGTACTTTAAAAACGGTTCTATCCGATATTTCCCGACATTTTTTATATCACTGCTGCCTCCATCGATCAGATAAGTCTTATGCTCCGGTCCCTCCACACAGATACAGTCTCCCTGTCCTACATCCAGCATCGTAACCTCTGCTCCGGTTCTTATCCAGGGGCCCGATATCAATATCAGAAATCCAACCGTATAAAGCGTTATACTTATGATATATTTTTTCCCGTTTCTTTTAAATTTTAATATCAAAATCACTGTCATAAGCACCAGATAATAGATAAAGATTCTTCTCTTATCCGGCCTTCCCGCCACCCATCTTGCCATCGGAAGCTTTATTGTAAAAACGCAGCATTTATCATACACCCATAAGATACATCTGCAGATCCACAAAATCCATTTTCCGGGTATCCACCCAGCCATCTTTATAAATGACCCGATCATTCCACAGGTTAAAACTACCGACATCAGCGGAAGTATTATAAGATTCAGCAGTATACTATACACCGGAATCTCAAAAAAATTATATAAGATCACCGGCCACAATAAAACATTGATTCCCAGGCCTGCACACAGGCTCTTACACCGCATCTCATTTTCAAGCACCGGTATCACCGTACAAACTGCAAAAACAGCTCCAAACGACAACCAAAAGCCACCATCATACAGATAAAGCGGATGGATCCCGACCGTTAGCACAGCTGAAGCCGCAAGTGCCGTCGGCATATCATAATGTCTACCGGTAATATCCGCACCTATCCGAAATACGAACATCACCCACGCCCGGATCACCGACACGGTCATTCCGATCATCATCACATACAGACACAACAGAATCCCTCCCGTGATTCCACCTGCCTTGTATGAACCTGTCATTCTCCTTGCTATCCGGTATACTCCAAGTCCCGCAAACGATAGATGAAGTCCGGAAATCGCCAGGATATGTCCAATCCCGTTTACCTGATATAATTCTTTCATTTCCTGATCCATACCGCTTTTTTCACCAAGGAGTATCGCTGCAAGTGCTGAACCATCCCGTTCTCCCATCTCGCGTTGCAGCATTTTCTGCCAGTTCATCCGGAATTTTTCAAGTCTGTCTTTTAATTTGTTTCGTTTGTAATCCGTAATCTGTATATCATCCGATCGGACTTTCCCATGGATTCCCTGTTTTTGATAATAAAATTTCTGATCAAAATTTCCCGGATTTCTGGCCTCTTCATAAAATGATACCTTTCCACACACTTTAATCTGGTTTCCTATATGTAATTTTGGGCTGGAATTTGTATAAATGATAATTTTCGATTCTTGAAATTTTTTTGAGTTTGAATAAATAGAATTTTCTTTCAGATAGATCATCCGGCAGTTCTCTTTTTGCTCTTGCCTGTATATTTTGCCGCAAATGATAATACTATCACCTTCTGCAGCATATCGTTCAATCGGGGAAGGGCGAAGTTCTTTTATGAACCGCTCTCTTCCCCACACAACCATAGAAGCAATGATGCATAGAACCATCAGACACACACTAAGAAGCGGTCTGTTTTTCACATGCTACTCTCCTTCCACAATATTGGGATTTCTGGAAAGAGGTTTTTCCAAATTTATCTTTCCCATATAAGTAATATCTGTTTTTCCGTCAATCAGGATCTGTACTCTGCTGATCGCACTTCCATCTACAATAGAATTCACAATTGCATATACCGGAACTTCCGGATTCATTACATTCGTCGTATCAAGGAATCCGGCGTCCAGATTCACGTAACAGATATGATCTTTTACCGATACACTAAGTACTTTTGTTCCTTCTGGGAGCACTGCTGATTCATTATCTGAATCCGGTCCCTTGATCAGCTGTTCGACCAGTGCTTTTTCTCTGGACACACTGCTACTGTATCTGACATTTACCTTTTCTTTTACAAGACGGGTGCCCTTTTTATTTCCATAATATAAAAGAAATGTCTCATTCTGATAAGCATGCAGACTGGATCCCGTATTCTGTACAAAATCCGATGGCTGCATATATCCTATCTCCTGGCCGTTCTGATCCTCCAGCGGCTCTCCTTCTATCGTAAACAATACAGCATCTACTCCATCTATCTGTCCAAGCGACTGTACCACCGATGCCCGCAGTACAATTTCTTCCGTTACACTCAGTTTTTGATATGCACGATTAAAATCCACTGTCAGATTTTTGGAATGAAGCGACCAGTTCTTTATCTTTACACCTTTCACAAAGGCACTGCGATAATTAATATTATCTGTATTTTTCTGGACTTTCCCTAACACATAATTAATCTGCGCTTTTTTTGTCTTTCCTTTGATTCTTGTGCCCTTCTCAACCAGTGAAACTCCCTCTGAGTCTGTATAGTAAATCCTGGTGCCGCTAACCTTGTCCTCTTTTTTACATCCTGATACTGCTATGATGCAAACAGCTATAAGCAGCAGGATCTTGTAAATTTTTTTCATTTTCATCTTAATCTCCTTCTGCCTAAGATACATAGTTTAACGGAATTCTTACCGTAAAAGTAGTTCCTTCCGATGGCTGACTGAATACTTTGATCGCCCCTCTGTGCATAACCACTGCACTTCTTGCGATTGCCAGACCAAGTCCTGTTCCGCCAATTTCTCTTGAATGGGACTTGTCCACCCGGTAGAATCTCTCAAATATATGTTCCTGTGCTTCAGCAGGTATACCGATTCCCGAATCCGCCACCTCAATATAGCAGTTTTTGTGATCCGCATTTAAAGATACATGCACCCATCCATTTTCCTTATTATACTTGATGGCATTCTCCACCAGATTCGATATTGCCAGAGAGATCTTCATCTCATCTACCTCTGCCGTCACCGGACGAAAACTTTCATAGACCAGTTCGATATTTCTTGTAGCCGCAATCGGACGCAGTCTCTTTAATATCTTTTCTATCAGTTCGTTCATATTTTCTGACTTTATATTCATTGTATTCGCGGTCTTGTCCATCTTGACCAGCGAAAGCAGGTCATTAATAATCTTATTTTCTCTCTCGATTTCTTCCGACATGTCCCCCATAAATTCTTTATAGAGTTCTACCGGTGCATCTTCCTGCAAAAGCAGCGAATCCGCCAGTACTTTCATGGATGTCAGCGGTGTCTTTAACTCATGTGACACATTCGATACGAATTCATTTCTCGAGTCATCCAGAGTCTTCATGCGTCCCGACATCTTATTGAACGCTTCCGATAATTCCATTGTCTCTGTGTACGTATTCTCATGAAGGTAATCATCGTCATAGCCTTCTGTAACCGCAGAAATGGATTCTGTAATGCGTTTAAAAGGTTTTAACATAGCCATTCCCGAAAGCACAGCAATCATAAGGATAACCAGGATCGATGCAAGTGCTGCCACATCTGCTTTGTTTCTTAAAATCTCCAGACTGTCCAGGACAGAATCTGTCGGTGCACTGACAAGCAATACTCCTACAATCGAATCATCTTTTCCTAAAATCGGCGCTGTCACTTCTATATATCTGTTTTTCTTATTATACTCGCTGGTTCCTTTTTCTTTGAAACATCGGATCACATTATCCGATACGATAGTTTTTCCTTCATCCATTTCATATGTATCTTCCTGGATCTTAAAATTACCATCGATTACCATTACCCGGCCGCTGTAGATATTAGATAGCTGAACCAGTTCTGTTCTGATCGTCTCTGACGTATCTCCCGTAAGATAGCCCGAACTGCTCAGCTGATTACTGAGAATGGTACATTGATTCTGTATCTCAGCAGTTCGTACCTCCACTGCTCTTTTCTCATAGCTGGTCAGGAACACCCCTCTCATAATCAATACCGGAACAATCCCTGCCAGTGCCACCAGCAGGATGATCCGGAATTTCATGCTCCTGAATATATTCTTTTTAAAATATTTTTTAACCCCTGAAATAATAACCCACTCCCCATTTCGTATAGACATATTTTGGATCGCTTGGATTCGTTTCAATCTTTTCACGAAGTCTCCGGATATGTACATCCACAGTTCTTGCATCTCCCGGATACTCATATCCCCATACGATATTCAAAAGATTCTCTCTGCTGTAGACTTTACCCGGATTCATGGCAAGCAGTTCCAGAAGATCGAATTCTTTTGCTGTCAGATTGATTTCCTTTTCTCCGATGATCACGCGTCTGCTTTCGCAGTCAATCTTCATCTCGCCTTTTACGATCACTTTTTCATTTTCCTGATTTTTATCGCGCTTGCTGACACGTCGCATAATGGCTTTGATCCTTGCCTTCACTTCCAGAATATTGAATGGCTTTGTTATGTAATCATCTGCTCCATAATCCAGTCCCAGGATCTTATCCATATCGTCGCCTTTTGCTGTAAGCATAATGATCGGAACATCCGAATATTCCCGGATCTGCTGACACACTTCAAAACCGTCATATTTCGGAAGCATGACATCCAGAAGAATGATATCATATGCATTCTCCTTTGCCAGTTTCAGTGCCTCTTCTCCGTCATAAGCACAGTCCACATCATATCCATCCTGCTCCAGACTAAACCGGATTCCTTTTACTATCAGTTTTTCATCATCCACAACCAATACTCGTCTGCTCATGTTCCTACTCCCTTGTCAGATCTTAATTTGATCTTTTACTTTCTGAAATACACCGTCTTTAATACCTTCCACTTCCATCAGATCTTCTATCTTCTGAAACTTTCCATGCTCATCTCTGTAACGAATGATCGCGTCAGCCTTCGCCTCTCCGATTCCGGATAGTGTCATCAATTCGTCCTTCCCGGCCGTATTAATATCCACCTTGCCATCTGCCGTACTTCCGGCATCTGTGCTTTTTGTTGCATCTGTCTTTTCATTATCCGCATTCTGTACGAAAGTACCGTTGTTCTCTGTTCCGGCTTTTGCCTCTTCTTTCGTCGGAACATATATTCTGGAACCATCTTCAATCTTTTCTGCCTGATTCAGAGCCTCACCTGCTGCCTCATCCGTAAATCCTCCAGCCATCTGAATAGCTTCATACAAACGACTGTCCGATGTCAGTTCATACACTCCTGGAGACTTCACTGCCCCGCATACATGTACATAACAGATCTGTAGTTTTTCCTGCTTAAGGCCATCTTTTTCTGTCATATTATCATCCGTTCCCGCTTCTAATCCTTCAGCCTCTTTTGCAGTATTTCCATCTGCTTTTTCCACATCCGGTTCACGCCCGTCCAACGAAATAAGTTCCGTCTGTTCCTGTGATTTTCGGTCTCTGCATCCGGTCAGATTCACGACACATATCATACTCAGTATCATGGTAAAGATCAGCAATATACGGCATATTTCCTTCTGTATTTTTCTCTGTTCTGTTATTCTGTTCTGTCTTTTTTCCCTATGCATAACTTCTCCTTTACAGCCTGTCGAAAACTGTAAATCCCCGCATATGCCTAGTGAAATAATTGTACTATTTCCACTGAAAAATTGCAACACCAATCAGGGCAATGGACATTCCAATAATTTTACGGATTTCCAGTGGTTCTTTGTCTACTCCGAACAATCCGAGAAGTTCTATTACGTACGCTACGATCAACTGCGAGATTACAATCAGAAGCGCTGCCTTCGCCGGTCCCAGTGTCTCCATACTCTTGATCACGGTCCATGTGATCCCTGCACCGATCACTCCTCCGAGGAGTACATATTTGGGCTCTACCTTCCACAAATTCCCGATAGAATCCCGCCCGGCGATCAGCCATGCCGCTGCACACAGCAGAAATGCACTAAACTGCACCCATCCATTACTCACCCACATCCCCGTTGTCTTCGTCACCTGCGTATTAAATACTCCCTGTACACTCATAAGCGCTCCCGACAAAAGCGCAATCAAAAAACCAGTCATCTCCATACCTCCTGCTTATGCAGATAATATGTCCCATGACTGGTTTTTTATGCTGTTAATTTCAAAAAATATTACAGTACCTTCTTTAAAATCCGGATCATCTCATCCACATGCTCTTTTTCAATAATAAGAGGTGGTACAAAACGGATCACATCGTTTCCGGCTCCGATGATCAGAAGTCCTTCTTTTAAGGCCTCTTTCGTAATCTCGGATAATGGCTTTGTCACCTGTATTCCCTGCATCAGTCCTTTTCCTTTAACGGCCTTTACGCAGTCACATTCTGACTTCAGTTCTTCTAGTTTTTCTGTCAGATATGCACCGAGTTCCTGCACATGTGCCACAAGATTCTTTTTTTCAAAAATCTCGATCGTCTTACTTACAGCTGTACATGCCAGAGGATTTCCGCCGTAAGTAGTTCCGTGATCACCTGGCTCCAGTGAATACTTCGCGATCTCTTCTGTCATTGCAAACGCTCCTACCGGAATTCCGCTTCCGATTGCTTTTGCCATAGACATAATATCAGGTCTGATACCATAAGACTGCCATGTGAACATGGAACCGGTTCTTCCCATACCACACTGAATCTCATCGAAGATCAGCATAATATCTTTCTCATCACAGATCTGGCGCAGACCTTCCAGAAATTCTTTCTTCGCCGGATAAATACCGCCCTCACCCTGAACAACCTCAGTGATAATTGCGCAGGTCTTATCTGTGATCTGAGCCTTTACGCTTTCCAGATCATTGAAATCTGCAAACTTCACACCGCCCATCAGTGGCTCAAAGGGCTCTCTGTAATGAGCAGTTCCTGTTACGGAAAGTGCTCCGATACTTCTTCCATGGAAGGAATGGTTCATGGCAATGATCTCATGATCTGCATGTCCGTCACGTACATATGCATATTTCTTAGCTGCTTTTAAAGCACCTTCGATTGCTTCTGTACCACTGTTGGTAAAGAATGCCTTGCTCATTTTACTTGCCTTTACCAGCTTCGCACCTGCTTCGATGATCGGCTCATTGTAATATAAGTTGGAAATATGCATCAGCTTATCAATCTGATCTTTTAATGCTTCATCATATCCCGGATAATGATATCCCAGAGAATTTACAGCAATACCTGCTGCAAAATCCAGATATTCCTTTCCCTCGGAATCATATAAACAACATCCCTGTCCCTTTTCAAAAACAACAGGAAAACGATTATAAGTGTGAAGGATACTCTCTTCGGATTCCTTCATCTGTTCATTCATGTTCATTGTAATATTTCTCCCCGTCTTCTCTCAGAATCGCAGTACCAATACCTTTGTTTGTAAAGATCTCCAGCAGTAAGCTGTGAGGAATTCTTCCGTCAAGGATATGGACTCTGTTAACGCCTTCTTCAATGGCATCAATACAGTTTTTCAGCTTCGGAATCATACCTCCGCCTACATAACCGTCATCGATCAGTTTCTGTGCTTCATCTACATGAAGTTCAGAGATCAGGCTGGACGGATCATCCTTGTCTTTATAAACGCCTTCAATATCAGAAAGGAATGCAAGCTTCTCAGCATGAACAGCCTCTGCAATGGCACATGCCGCATCATCCGCATTAATATTATAAGTAGCGAACTCATCGTCATAACCTACCGGGAAAATGATCGGCAGGAAATCTTTCTCCAGAAGATCTTCCAGAATCTTCGGCTCAACCTTTGTAACTTCACCAACAAATCCGATGTCTCCACCCTCTGTCTGTTTCTTGCGGCATTTCAGCAGACCACCGTCTTTACCACTGATACCAACAGCATTTACACCAAGAGATTCCACCATGGCAACCAGTTCCTTATTCACCTTCGCAAGAACCATCTCTGCAATCTCCATAGTATCTTTATCTGTAACACGAAGACCGTTAATAAATTTCGGCTCCATACCAACCTTGCCAACCCAGCGGCTGATTTCCTTACCACCGCCATGAACGATGATCGGTTTGAAACCAACCAGTTTCAGAAGAACAACATCCTTAATCACGTTCTTCTTCAGTTCATCATCCAGCATGGCACTTCCGCCGTACTTTACAACTACGATTTTACGATTAAATCTCTGAATATAAGGAAGTGCCTCGATCAGCACCTCCGCTTTATCTAAATATTTCTGATTAACCATTATTCTCTCCTTTTTCCAGTCAATGTCTGGTCTCCATCCCTGCTTATTGCTTTTCGCAATTAAAGCAGGAGACTTACCTGATTCGGTTAAAATCACCCTTATTCACAGAATTTTGTTATGAACGGTAATCTGCATTGATTTTTATATAATCATAAGTCAGGTCACAGCCCCATGCAGTTGCTGTGGCATCACCCATCTTCACATCAGCGATTGCTGTGACAGCTTCCTCAGAAAGAATCTTCGTTGCCTCTTCTTCACTGTAATCCACAGCCACACCATTCTCAATAATCTGGATCTTACCAGCCTTACTCTCAAAGAACAGATCCACCTTCTCAGGATCAAACTTCGCACCGGAATATCCCATAGCACACAGGATTCTTCCCCAGTTTGCATCATGTCCGTAGATAGCAGCCTTTGTCAGAGAAGAAGTAACAACAGACTTGCTCAATGTAACTGCCTGCTCCTTAGACTCTGCACCAATGATCTTCACCTCAAACAGTGCAGTCGCACCCTCTCCGTCACCTGCGATCTTCTTCGCCAGAGTAGTATTGATATAATTCAGCGCAGCCTTGAAGGTTTCGTAATCCTCACCCTTCTCTGTGATCTCCGGATTCTCAGCCAGACCATTGGCCAGAAGAAGAACTGTATCATTGGTAGAAGTATCTCCATCAACAGAAACCATATTGTAAGTATCCTTAACATCCTCACTTAACGCTTCCTGCAGCATCTTCTTGGAAATCTTCGCATCAGTAGTAACAAACCCAAGCATTGTACACATATTCGGATGGATCATACCGGAACCCTTACACATACCACCAACAGTAACCGTCTTACCGCCAATCTCAATCTGAACAGCAACCTCTTTCTTTTTGGTATCAGTAGTCATGATCGCCTTCGCCGCCTCAGTACCAGCCTCCAGAGAACCATCCAGCTTCGGCGCCATCATCTTCACACCATTCTTAATACGGTCAATGGGAACCTGCATACCAATCACACCTGTAGAAGCAACCAGCACACTGTCAGCAGCCACCCCAAGAATCTCAGCAGCCGCATCTGCAGTCTCCTTACAATAACCATAACCTTCTGCACCAGTACATGCATTGGCAATACCACTGTTACAGATCACCACCTGTGCAGACGGATGATTATAAACAATATCCTGATCCCATTTAACAGGCGCAGCCTTCACTACATTGGTAGTAAAAGTCCCCGCAGCCACACAAGGCACCTCACTGTAAACCATAGCCATATCCGTTCTGCCCTTATACTTAATCTCAGCCGCAGCAGCCGCTGCCTTAAATCCCTTAGCTGCCGTAACGCCGCCATCTATAATCTTCATAAAACCTCAATCCTTTCTATATAATAAGACAAACTATCTTGTTTCCCGTCCACATCCTCCACGCTCAGCGACTGCCGCAACTCCCCTGCGCAGTCACGTCCGTCAGACATCCACATCTCTTCCGTCCTGAAAAGTCAGCTCCGGAAATTATTTGGTTTTGAACGCATTTGCAGGGGCTGTAGTAACTCTTAGAGTTAGTAAGCCCCGAAACCGCGTTCAAAACCAAATAATTTCCGGAGCGTCCCTTCCCATTAATCTATCATGGACACATCGGCACCTGCAACAGTCCCTCAGCCTCCTTAAATCCAAACATCAGATTCATATTCTGCACAGCCTGTCCCGCAGCACCTTTCACCAGATTATCCATAGCCCCCATCATAATAACTCTGTGAGTTCTGGGATCAATCTTAAAGTTCACATCCACATAATTACTTCCTTCCACACACTTAGTCTGCGGACAAACATCCTTATCCAGCACACGAACGAAAGTCTCATTCTCATAATACTTATCATAAACTGCCTTCACCTCTTCATAAGAAACATCCTTAGTCAGAGAAGCATAAGCAGTCACCAGAATACCACGATTCATAGGAATCAGATGAGGTGTAAAATTAATCAGCACCTCTTTGCCACACGCATAACCAAGCTGATCCTCAATCTCCGGTGTATGTCTGTGACTTGCAACACCATAAGCCTTAATATTCTCATTCACTTCACAGAACAGATTGGCAACCTTCGCTCCACGTCCTGCTCCTGAAGTACCGGACTTCGCATCA